>Ga0214472_10000330_pt1 | contig 60436 bp, 56 predicted proteins | sample RVTome_6_FD_207662 | JGI IMG/M metagenome (GOLD analysis project Ga0214472, IMG submission 207662) | Soil microbial communities from uranium-contaminated site in the Upper Colorado River Basin, Wyoming, United States - RVT140D175 | ecosystem: Environmental > Terrestrial > Soil > Contaminated >...
TCCGAGACAACCAAGCATGATGAAAAAAAACTTGGTAAGATGCTTCATTTTTGTGAGGATGTTGTTATTTTGGAGGCCCAATCTACCACAAGCACTACCGCAAAGGTTAGAAAACTTTTTGTTGATGGTGCTGGTAAATTTGCTAAAGATTTGACACCGCAAATTGAAAATCTTATTCAAGAAGCACTTCATAACTTTCAGAAGGAGGGGAAATGAAAATATTAGTTGCTTATGTACCGGTTCTTCACGAAGGTTATGTGAAGTTGTTTTGCGAAAGCAAAGCAAATCGTTTGTTTGTTTTAGGAGAAGATGTTGTTGCTTCTATTCCTGAATTAGATTATGTTTCAAGAAAGGATTCGTTGAGAGCAATATCGTCTGAAAAAATAGCGAAAGCTATAAATTCTTGGGTTATTTTTGAATCAGTTTCTGTTCTGAATCTATCTTTTCTAGGTTTTTATTTTCAGAATAAAGATATCATAATGCCAGATGAAGATGTTTCTCGTCTTGTTGCTAAGAGATATTTTCCTAACCACAATATTAATTTCAAATCAATTTTCTTAAGATGGGACAAGCAAAACACAACCAAACAAATTGATTTGATTTGCGAATCAGTTTCTGCAAGTGATTTTGAAAAAATGATTATGGGTTTAGCTATAAAAGAAACTCAAAAAAGTTCTGATTGGTGGCGTCATGTTGGAGCAGTTGTTATTAAAGATGGTAATGTGATAATGACTGCTTTTAACAGACATTTACCCACAGAGCAAAATCCTTACATTTTTGGCGACCCACGGGCTGTTTTTAAGAAAGGTATCAATATTGATCTTTCAACATCTCAACATGCTGAAGCAAGAATAATTGCAGAAGCTGCCAGAAGAGGTATCTCTCTAGAAGGAACAGATCTTTTTGTTACAGATTTCCCTTGTCCTCCTTGTGCAAAATTAGTAGCATATAGTGGTATAAAAAAATGCTACTTTTTAAAAGGTTATGCAATGTTGGATGGAGAGGATATACTTAAAGATCAAAATGTAAAAATTATTCGGATTAATCTTTAGTTTTTGTTGATTTAAAAAACCCCGTCGTTTTAAAACGACGGGGTTTATTTGTATCCAAGTTTAACTTTTAGAGAAGAATGATTCGGATTTAATCTACTAGAATTACCAACTATAATTTGAGCGTGAAGATGGTTAACACTAGAACCGGTAAGGTTTGTTTCCCCAAATCTCATAAAAAATGAACCACCATTGATTTTGTATTCTTTTTCAACCCAAGAAACAAATTCTAATAATTCAATCCCTGCCTCTGGTTTTAAGTCACTCATTTTTACAGAGTGGTGTTTGTAGATTAACAGAAAATGAAATTTTGTTCCTTCGTAAGGTGCAAAATTGGTTGTTAGAAGCCACCATTTTCCGTTTTTTATAATTGGTTCGGTATGATACTTCATAAAGAAGTCCATACAAAAAGGACAAACACCATCTTTAGAGATTTTTTGCATTACAGATATTTGTTCGGGTGTTCTTGAGTGGTTTAAATTAACAAAAATTTTTTTCTTGTAAATCTTGAAATAATAACTGATTTTATCTTTTTGTTTTTCTTTCGATACAATCTCCCATTTTTGTTTATCAAATTTAGGAAAGAAAGCATCTCCTTCAAAGTTTTCTTCAATTTGTGTTAGATAAATCTTGTGAGCATAAGGTAGAGCGAGTTTGTATATTTCGCTCCCACCGATAATAAAAACTTCTTCACCATTAGATAGTTTTAATGCATCATCAAAATTATCAACAACAAGACAGCCACTTGCTTTGTAATCTTTGTTTCGGGTTAATATCACATTTTTTCTGTTTTTTAACGGAAAACCTAGTTTTTCAATGATTGATTCGTATGTCTTACGACCCATTATGACAGTATGGTTGTTGGTAATTTCCGCAAACCTTTTTAGATCCTCAGGTATATTCCAAGGAATTTTGTTTTTGTAGCCAATGACTCGGTTGAGAGACATGGCTACGATAATAGAAATTTTCGTAGCCATGTCTACTTCTCCTTGTTAGATTGCGACAGGAATGTCGGATATAGCTGGGTGAGGGTTATAGTCGTCTCCCAACTCAAAATGTTCAAGCCTGAAATCAAAAAAGTTTTTAACACTCGTGTCCATTTTTACAGTAGGATACGGTCTTGGTTCTCTGGATAAAATTTCATTTACCCAAGGAATTTGATCCACATAAATATGAGCATCAATTGGATGATGAATAAATTCAGCAGGTTTTAATCCTGTGGCATGAGCTACCATCATTGTTAATGCCGCGTACTGAATCATATTTGATGGCACACCGACAGGGAAGTCAGCCGAACGCTGGATCATTACTGTTGTGAGTTCATCGCCATAAACTTTGAAATAAAGCCATCCATGACAAGGTGCCACAACGACTTTTTGTTGCTTACCTTTACCTCGTCCAATGTATTGAGGAATCCAAGGGCTTATGAAATGGGTTTTTAGATGAGGAAGTTCTTTTATTTGTTCAATAATATGTTTGAACTGATTAAAAGTTCCTCCTTCTGCCATAGGAAAATCATGGAAACCTGCTCCGTAAGAACCAGGACCGAGATCACCAACCTGTAAACCTCTTTTCAGACATTTTTTTGCTGTACCCCAAACTTTCCAAAATTTACAACCAAAATGTTCCAAACCATCAAGTGTTCTTACCCCGTTTACAAAAGCACATATTTCACCAATAGGTTGTTTCCAAAAACCTTTCACACTTCTTTCCGTTATTAAAGGAAATCCATCTCGAAGGTTGTATGTGATAGGTGGAACATCTAAAACAGTTTTTGTATCAGGACCAGGCTGACTTTTGCACCCCCTTCCTTCTTTTAAAATTAATCTGAGAGTATCACTGTAGCCAGTGTTGATTACTCTTTCTTCAAAAGGTTTGTAGCCGATAATGTCTTTCATCTTTTGTCTCCTCTATGTTGTTGTTTAAGGACATGTTTGTTTTCCTACAGTATCTTTACATAAAGCATATATTAAAGTCAATTATTTTTTAAATTAAATTATTATATCGTTTTATAATCTAAGAATTTTTTATTTTCCCGTTTTTTAAGTTATTATTTAATAATGATAAAAATACAAAAAATTTTAGATGAGGCGATTGCGCCGAATTATGCCAAGCAGGGTGATGCAGGAATGGACCTTTATTCTGTTGTTGATGAAATAATTCCACCAAACGAAATTAAGAGAATCTCTACTGGAATAAAAATGGAAATCCCCGAGGGTTTTGTTGGTTTGGTTTGGGACAAAAGCTGAGTTGCTTTTAATAAAGGAATTAAAACAATGGCGGGAGTGATTGATTCTGGTTATCGCGGAGAGATTATGATTGTTTTGATAAATCACAGTAAAGAAAATTTTGAAATCAAAAAAGGACAAAAAATTGCACAAATGTTAATCCAAAAAATAGAAAGCCCTGAAATTGAAATCGTGGATTCTCTAAACGACAATACCGAAAGAGGCGATGGGGGTTTTGGACATACTGGGTTAATATAATTTTAAATTATAAATTAAAAATTAAAAAAAGTTTTGAAATTAGTATTTTGAACTTTAAATTTATTTAGTATTTAGATATTAGGATTTAGAATTTCTTATCAAATATATTGTGGACGGATACAAAATCTTGACTTTTTTGTGATTATAACTAATATAGTAAATGTCTTAGTTTATTGAAAAATGATTTGGTGACTGTTTTTCTTTGGTGTGTGCAACCAGAGATCAAAAAAACGGTTTTAGTTGGTCATTTTTTAGGATTAAGACCTCAGATCGGAGATCGGAAACCACCGCTCGTCGCACATACCCGTGGAGTCTTTATTGACTATGAAGCGGGTATTTTTTATTCCCAAAAAACATTCCAACATTCCTAGGAGTATTGGAATGCTTTCTCGTTAGTTTTTTGGCTTTTTATTATTGCTCAATTAGGATAATATATTAGGTATGAATAAAAAGAGTTTTGATGAGTGGAATGGTATAAAAAAACATACCGAAGAAAAAGATTCGGGACCATTTTTTTATGAAAGAGAAGTTTGGTGGTGTTTGTTGGGAAAAAATATTGGTTTTGAACAAGATGGAAAAAATGATTTTTCTCGTCCTGTTGTTGTATTAAAAAAATTTAATTTGGATATTTGTCTTGTTGTTCCATTAACTACAGCAAACAAATCAGGAAAATATTATTTTGAAATAGGTGAAATTGATAATAAGCTTAACAAAGCTGTAATTTCTCAAATTCGTTTAATTGATAAAAAAAGATTTGTTAATAGGATTGATATCTTGAATAAAGATGTTTTTAATAATCTATTAGAAAAAATTACGGAGGTAAATTTTAAAAAAAGTCTATAAAATAACTCCCCCCGCTCTTGCGAGCGGGGGGCGGGGCCGAAGCCGTTTAGAACCTAATAATAACAAATAAACATATAAAATGTCAAACGAAATAAAAAAAATAATAATAAAAGCGTTAAGTGAATTGGGGATAGAAGCAGAGAATATTCATCTGGAACATCCTGTTGATTTGAGTATGGGGGATTATTCTACCAATGTGGCGATGGTTTATGCAAAAGAAAAAAAGACAAACCCAAAAGAATTGGCAGAAAAAATAGTAAGTCATTTGGTGGCTAGACCGATAAATTATTTGGACAAAGTAGAAGTAGCCGGACCGGGTTTTATAAATTTTTATTTGAGTAAAGAATTTTTTGAGCAGAATATCGTAGATATTTTGAAGACGAAAGAAAAATGGGGAAGTAATGAAAAGTTGAAAGGGCAGAAGATTTTGATTGAACACAGCTCGCCAAATTTGTTCAAGGAGTTTCATATTGGGCATATGGTTAATAATTCTATCGGTGAAGCTATTACAAGAATTATTAAAAATTTTGGTGCAGATGTAAAAGTTATTTCTTATCCGTCAGATGTTGGTTTGGGGATTGCGAAAGTGGTTTCTTTTATAGACGATATTTTAAAAGATAAAAGAGAAATAAATAGTTTAGATGATGAAATTTTAAAAACAATTTTGACTAATTATATTAGTGATGATACTGCTAAAAACTGGAATATAGAAATTGTAGATCAGGAAGAAAGAAAAAAAGAAATATTAATTCACCAAATTGTTACTTTAGGCGGTATATATGTAGCAAGTAATATTGAGTATAAAAATAAAAAAGAGTTTCAAGAAAAAGTGACTGAAATCAATAAAAAAATTTATGACAAATCAGATAAAGAAATAAATAAAATCTATGAAGCAGGTAAAAGATTAACTTTGCAATATTTTGAAAAAATTGTTGCACGATTAGGTTCAAAATTTGATGATTATATTTTTGAAAGTGAGGCAGGTGAAGTAGGGAAAAAGTTAGTAGAAGATAATATTGGAAAAGTTTTTAAGAAAAGCGACGGGGCTGTTATTTTTAATGCCGAAAAATTTGATGAGAGCTTACATACTAGGGTATTTTTGAATTCTCAAGGATTGCCAACTTATGAAGCTAAAGATTTGGGTTTGTTAAAAATAAAATTTGATAAATATAATCCTGATAAATCCATTTTTATAACTGACAATGAACAAAATGAATATATGAAGGTGATGCTTAAAGCGACGGAGCAAATAAATCCTGATTGGGTCAAAAAAACTAAACACATCGGGCATGGACGACTTCGTTTCCCAGAAGGACGACTTTCTTCACGAGAGGGGAATGTGTTGACCGCGGTTGATGTTCTTGATGAGGTTAGAAATGATGTATGGGGGAAGATGAACGAATCAAATAAAGTTGAAGACAAAAAAAGTGTTTCTGAAAAAATATCTGTTGGTGCAGTTAAATACTCAATTCTAAAATCTTCATCAGGAAAAAATATTGTTTTTGATAAAGAAAAAGCACTTTCTCTTGAAGGAAACTCTGGACCATATTTACAATACACTTATGCCCGAGCAAAATCAGTTTTGGATAAAGCAAAACAAGAAAATATAAAAAGTTGGGTGTCGCACTCCCAAACAAATGAAGTTGTCGGGGAGGTGGAGAAATTACTTTATCGTTTTCCAGAAGTGGTGGAAAGAGCAGGGCAAGAATATGAGCCTCACTATATCGCGACTTATCTTTTTGAATTAGCACAGGCGTTTAACTCTTTTTACGGAAATAACAAAATTGCTGATAAAACTGACGAAAACGCACCATACAAAGTCGCTCTCACAGAAGCGGTGGCTCATACAATCAAAAATGGACTTTATCTTTTAGGGATAGAGACGCCAGAGAGACTATAGAAAAAGCTTATAGCTTGTAGAAAGTTGAAAGTGGACGGACGGATTCGCGGAGCGAATCCATCCGTCATTGCGAGCAATAGCGAAGCAATCCAGTACGAAATAAATTGTAAAAAACCCCAATGCCTCATATATGAGGCGTTGGGGTTTTTCTTGACTTATTAGTTTGTTTGAGTAATATGGTAGAAAATTTGTTCTTGATATATGGAGAGGGGATTAAGGGTAGTGTCTCACGATGCAGGCACGTTTTACTGCGGAGCAAATAATCTAGACTTTGTCTATGGGGTTTGCATCCCAACCTCTCCGCCATTTTAATTTTTGAAGAGAGATATATTTGTGATGTATTGCTCATGAGCCGACATATCCTTTGTGATATGTCAAAACTTTGCAAATGTTGGCGAACGAATCGGTGTGAGGACACTGTCGCCCGATTACATCGTGCATTAAATTGCAACAGAATGTTGATAAGGATATTCTGCGATTACTTTTTTATTTCCTCATCTCTCTTCATTTTTTAATTTTGCTGGGGTGTAGCTCAACGGCAAGAGCGTCTACTCGGCGAGTAGAAGGTTGGGAGTTCAAATCTCTCCACCTCAGCCAATTCCTAAACGCTTGTTATTATGACAGGCGTTTTTTTAATTCAACAAAATAACTGTATATAAAAATGACGACCGTCATTTTTATATACATTTATTTTGTTTAAAAACATAAGCCAGACTTCTAATTATTCGGACTACCTATCGGTACAGGAAAATAATCAGAAGTCTGGCTTCTGTTTTTTCTTTTGTAATAAAAGTTTTTTTGATGTAATATTGTTTCTATGAGTGAAGATAAAAATAAAGGTTTAAATAAATCAGAAACTGCACAAAATGAAGAAAAAATTTTGGATTTTTGGCAAGACAATAAAATTTTTGAAAAATCGCTTGAAAAAAACGACAAAAACGAAAGCTTTGTTTTTTATGATGGACCTCCTTTTGCAACGGGTTTGCCTCACTACGGACATCTCTTGGCTGGGACAATGAAAGATATTATCCCTCGTTATCAAACAATGAAAGGTAAAAAAGTTGCTCGTCGTTGGGGTTGGGATTGTCACGGTCTACCGATTGAAAATTTGATTGAAAAAGAATTGAATTTAAAAACCAAAGACGATATTTTGAAACACGGAGTAGAAAATTTTAATGAAGCCGCACGACAAAGTGTGCTTCGGTATGATACTGATTGGAAAAAAATTGTCCCCCGAACAGGCAGGTGGGTGGATATGTCGCAAAGTTATAAAACAATGGATACTTCCTATTCCGAATCTATTTGGCATATCTTTAAAACTATTTATGATAAAAATCTAATTTACGAAGGGTATAAATCAATGCACTTGTGTCCTCGTTGTGAGACAACCCTTTCAAATTTTGAGGTAAATCAGGGTTATAAAGATATAAAAGATATTTCTGTGACCGCCAAGTTTGAATTGATAGACGCTGTAAAAGTTGGTTTTATTAACCCAACTTTAATTTTAGCGTGGACAACAACCCCGTGGACGCTTCCAGGAAACGTCGCCCTAGCTGTAAACCCAGACATTGAGTATTCACGAGTTCAAATCGGTGAAGAGAATGTCGGCTATGTTGTCGCTAAGGATTTGGTTGATAAAATTTTTAAAGATCAAAATATTAAAATCACCCACTCTGTGAGTGGAAAAGGTTTAATCAGAGCAGAGTACAAACCAGTTTTTGATTATTACAAAGACATTGATTTAGAAAACAAAGAAAATATTTACAAAATAGTTGATGCTGATTTTGTGACAACCGAAGACGGAACAGGAGTCGTGCATATTGCCCCTGCTTTTGGAGAAGACGATATGAATTTAGGAAGGGAAAAGAATTTACCTTTTATTCAACATGTTTCAACAAGTGGAAAATTTAAACCAGAAGTAAAAGATTTTGCTGGAATGAGTGTAAAACCAAAAGAAGACCCACAAGCGATAGATATTGAGATTATAAAAAACTTGGCTCATAGAGGTTTGTTATTTTCAAAAGAGAAAATAGAACACTCTTATCCTCATTGTTGGCGTTGTGATACACCACTTCTTAACTACGCGACTTCATCTTGGTTTTTAAAGGTGACTGACTTGAAAGACAAACTAATTGAAACAAACAAAACTATAAATTGGGTACCAGAAAATATGCGAGAGGGAAGATTTGGAAAGTGGCTAGAAGGGGCAAGAGACTGGGCGATTTCTAGGACTCGTTTTTGGGGAGCGCCATTACCTGTTTGGAAATGTGAAGAATGTGAAAAAAATAAAGTAATCGGCTCAATCGCAGAACTAAAAGAAAACTTAGAAAAGAAAAATAATATTTTTGTGATGCGACACGGGGAAGCAGATAACAATGTAAAAAATGTTATCAGTACCCAAAGTCTTAATAATCATCACTTAACCGAAAAAGGAAAAGAGCAGGTGTCTGAATCAGTACCAAAATTAAAAGAAGAAAAAATAGATCTAATTTTTTCTTCTCCTTTTGTACGAACAAAAGAAACAGCCGAAATGGTAGCAGAAAGTTTAGGGATAGATAAAAAAGAAATTATTTTTGATGACAGAGTAGGGGAAATAAACCTCGGTAATTTGGAAGGAAAAACACCAGAAGATTATCACAATCTTTTTGAATCACAGGTAGATAAATTTACTCAAAACCCAATGAATGGAGAAACATTGAGCGATGTAAAAGCGAGAGTGTCGGAGTTTGCTTATGAGATAAACGAAAAATACGAAGGCAAAAATATTTTGATTGTTACTCATGAATATCCTGCTTGGATGTTTATCACAATGACAGATGGACTCACAGACACACAATCTGTTGTAAAAAAAGAAAGTGAAAATCTGGTGCAAAATGCACAAATAGTAGATTTGGATTTTAGAAATCTGCCTCACAACAAAAAATTTGAGGTTGATTTGCATATGCCTTATATAGACAAAATACAGCTTAGCTGTGAGTGTGGCGGAAAAATGAAAAGAATTCCAGAAGTATTTGATTGCTGGTTTGAATCAGGAGCGATGCCTTATGCATCAAATCATTATCCTTTTGAGAATTTGGATAAATTTAATCCAGAAACCGAAATTGGTTTTCCGGCAGATTTTATTGCAGAAGGTTTGGACCAGACAAGAGGTTGGTTTTATACATCACTTGTTCTTTCCACCGCGTTGTTTGAAAAAAGCTCTTACAAAAATGTAATTGTGAACGGGCTTATTTTGGCAGAAGATGGAAAGAAGATGAGTAAGAGTTTGAAAAACTATCCTGATGTTAATTATATTTTGGACAAATATGGAGCAGATGCGATGCGGTATTATATGATCAATTCTCCTGCCGTACATGCCGAAGATTTAAACTTTTCTGAAAAAGGCGTTGATGAGATTTTGAAAAAAATAATTTTGAAAGTGAAAAATGTTTATTCTTTTTATGAGTTATACAAAGACGACACTTCGCCGTCCGTCATTGCGAGCGGTAGCGAAGCAATCCAGGAAAAATCTTCAAACGTACTTGATAAATGGATTATAGCTCGTTTAAATCAATTGAATCTAGAAATTACAAAAGGTTTGGATAATTACGAGTTGGATAGAGCTGCTCGTCCAATTATGGATTTTGTAGATGATTTGTCTACTTGGTATATTCGTCGCTCAAGAGATAGGTTTAAAGGTGAAGATGTTACAGACAAAAATTTTGCGTTAGAAACAACCAGATTTGTTTTGCAAGAATTTTCAAAATTGATCGCACCAATTATGCCGTTTTTAGCGGAAGAAGTGTATCAAAAAATTCAAAATGTAAATCTCAAAATGGAAAATGACAATTCAAAATTAAAAATTGAATCAGTTCACTTAGAAAACTGGCCAGAGATAGGAAAGATTGATGAAAGAATTTTAGATAATATGAAAAAAGTGAGAGAGATTGTTTCACTGGCTTTGGAAGCGAGAGCGAGGGAGGGAGTTAAAGTTAGGCAACCATTGAACAAGTTTACAGTTTACAGTTTACAGATTACAGAAATGGATAAACAACTAATTGAAATAATCAAAGATGAGGTGAATGTAAAAGATGTTGTTTTTGAAAAAGGGAATGAAGAAAAGGTTGTGTTAGATACAGAAATTACATCAGAATTAAAAGCCGAAGGAGATTATAGAGAGCTTTTGCGAAATATCCAAAAAATGAGAAAAGAAGCTGGTCTTGTGCCGAGTGATTTGGTTGATTTGAGTATTGAAACTTCTGCCGAAGGAAAAGCGTTAGTAGAGAAATTTATTGATGATTTGAAAAAGACAGCTGGAATTGACAATATAGATTTTGAAGATAATCTCGGTCAAGAAATTAAAATTGATAATTTTGAATTTAGATTAAGAATTGTTAAATAAAAAACGGTTCAAATTGCGAAGCAATTTGAACCGTTTAATTTTATCTACTTTCAACTTTCAACTTTCTACTTTATACTCTCCTTATGTCACACAACATTTACAACACCCAAGGGATTATTTTGGATAGTTTTGGAATAAAGGAAGCAGATAAACTTTTTCGGATTTTCACGAGAGAATTAGGATTGATAGAAGCGACAGCGCAAGGGATAAGAAAAATAGAATCAAAAAATCGTTATGGTTTGCAAGATTTTTCTATATCTGATATTTCTCTTGTGCGGGGGAGAGAAGTGTGGAGGATTACAAATGTTATTCCGCAAGAAAATCTTTTTTCTGTTTTTAATGTAAATTTTGTTGTTGGAAAAATAAATGGAAAATTTGAAACTTTACTAAATGTTTTTTCTCTCTTAAAACAACTAATACACGGAGAAGAAAGAAACGAAAATCTTTTTGATTTGATAATAGACGGGATAGATTTTTTGAAAAATAATGATTTAAAAAATAATAACTTGGAAAATTTTGAGATTTTAATGAAAATAAAAATCCTTTACAATTTGGGGCATTTTGATAAAAGTGAATTTGTGGATTTGTTGGATAAAAATTTGAGTTTAGATTTGGTAGAAAAAACAGGATTAGAAAAAGAAAAAATAAAAAGAGAAATTCAAAAAGCGATAAAGGAGACACAGTTTTAGTTGAAAGTTTGTAAAGTTAAAAGTTTATAAACCCCCACACCTTTTAAAATATTATTATCACGAATAAGTGGTGATTAAAATATATATTGTTTTTAAAAGGTGTGTGGGTAAAGTTTGTAAAAAAGAGGAATTTTGCGAAGCAAAATTCCTCTTACCCCAAACCATTGACAAAAAATACAAAAGGTGTATAACAATAAGAGAAATCAAGTAAGGTTCATTTTCATTGAATAAATTTTGTCGTAGCCATAGTGGTTTGCGACAACTCCTCAAGTAAGAGGAGAATTTTAAAAAGGAGAATTGTCATGACGCAAAAAGTGTCCGACGAAAGACTTGGGAAATTTGCAAGAAAACAAAATGATTGGTTCAGGAGGGTCCGAGAAGGATCTCTTGACCCAAAGGAGGTTGAAGATGTAGTACAGATGATAATTGATCGGGGAGGAGAAAATAAAATTCTCTCTCGTCTGTATTCCGGTGAGACTGTTCTCGTCGGTGCCACAGATAGCACTGAAACAATCGCCAATTCTGGCAAAATTTTCAATGGTTTTCTTGATAAAAATTTTAAAAAATGGGGAACAAACAAACCCAGTGGTCGATCAACCGAACCAACACCAGCAAGAGTTTACGAACTTCAGCAAAACGCGACCTTCCAAGATATGTTTTATTCTCTCGGGAGAGACATTGACGAACTCTGCTGGGAGCAGGGGCAAATCATCAACTTTTGTCGTGAACATCGCGACAAACTGCATCCGAAGGGATGGGGAAACCTCTTTCTTTTTAAAGTTAAAGGGGAAGAGAATCCTCTCGTCGCGCATGTTCTCTCGGGTGCCAGCGGGCTCAGGGTGGATGTGAGTCAGTTTGGTGACATCGATGTTTGGGTTGCTGAGTCTCGCCTTCGTGTGGTCGTTCCGCAACTGAAACCTTAGTATCTTAGGATTTTGTCCTTTGACACTTTAGCTCTTTGACCCTTAGTTGTCTTGTATACTTAGTTCTTAAACCCGTGAATTCCGCAAGGAATTCACGGTTTTTTTATTTATGAATTAGCAGAAAAAAACTTTTCCAAAAAGCGAGTTTGGGCAAAGCCCAAACTCGCTTTTTGGAAAAGTTTTTTTCTGCTATACTTTTATCAATGGAAAATAAAGATAATCAAAGCAGAATAGAATCTCTTAAAAAAGGATTATACTCTAGAACAGCAGACGGTATTCGTCGTAGAATTCCAAAATTATCTCCTAAACAGTACGATGTAAAAAGTGAGTGGCAAGAAGAAACAACACAGTCAGAGCCTCAAGAAAATTTTGAAATGTCTAAAAAGAAAAATAAAAAAAGAATAATTTTAGAAAGATTGTTGTTAGGGTCTGTTATTTTTTTATTCATTACGGGTATTCTTGCGATGCTTAATATTTTTGGAGGGTTTAATAGAATTTCAACAGCTAACGTAGATATTTCTGCTGTCGGCCCTGCTTCTATAGAAAGTGGGGGAGAACTTTCTCTGCAAATTACAATTACAAACAACAACGCAACAGATTTGGAATTAGCAGATTTGATAATAGAATATCCAAAAGGTACTTTTTCTGCAGAAAATAAAAATAAAGAAATAAATATTGTTAGGGAAACATTAGACACTATTCCTGCAGGGAGAAGTGTTCGTAGAGAAGTAAAAGCGGTTTTGTATGGAGAAGAAAATAGTAATAAAGAAATAATTATTAGCTTGGAGTATAGAATCGCTGGTTCAAATGCTATTTTTTTTAAAGACAGAAAATATGAAATCAAAATCAGCTCATCTCCTATAAATCTTATTGTTAGCCCTATAGAAGAAGTTATTTCTGGACAGGAAGTTGAGTTTGTTGTGAGTGTTGTGTCTAATGCAGAAAATCCAATTAAAGATTTGTTGTTGAGCGCAGAATATCCTTTTGGGTTTCAATTCATAAGCGCAATTCCTAATCCCACTTATGGAGATAATGTTTGGGAAATAAAAGACACAACCGCCGAAAAAACAACAATAAGAATAAAAGGAAAGATAGAAGGGCAAGATGAAGAAGAAAGAGTTTTCCGATTTGAGTCGGGAACAAAATCAGAAAATGACGAAAAAGAAATAGGAGCTTTGTTTGCCTCTCTTACAAAATCGGTAATCATAACAAAGCCATTTTTGGGAATTGATTTGGCAATCAATGGAGATTCTTCTCCCGAATATATTTCTTCAATAGGCAAATCTCTCAGGGTAGATGTAATTTGGTCAAATAATTCTCAGTCCCAAATTGTAAATGGAGAGATAGTTGTAAAATTGGTTGGAGATGTTTTGGATAAAAACAGTGTGTCTGTAGATAAAGGTTTTTATAGGTCATCCGACAACACTATTGTTTGGAATAGTAGTACAAACGGAGAGTTGTCAGAAATTGCCTTGGGGGATAATGGAAGATTTAGTTTTTCTTTTGAGCCAAAAGATATTTCATCAAGCGCTTCTCTTGTTAATCCAAAAGTTTCCATAAATATAAACGCCAAAGGCACTCGTGTTTCGGAAATAGGTTCTCAAGAAGTAATAGAATCTTCTGTTTCTAGATTGGTTAAATTTAATTCTGATTTAATGGTTTCTTCGCGCTCCACATATTACTCAGGTCCTTTCCAAAATACTGGTTCTATTCCTCCTAAAGCAGACGAAGAAACAACATACACAATTACATGGACAGCTACAAATAGCTCCAACGATATTTCAAATGCAAAAGTTTCAGCATCACTACCTTCCTATATTCGTTGGATGGGGGTTGTGTCTCCTACAACAGAAAATATTTCTTATAGTCCTGTGGGAGGAGAAATTGTTTGGAATGTAGGTGATGTAAAAGCAGGAACTGGTTTGGTTTCTCCTGCAAAAGAAATATCTTTTCAAGTAGCTTTATTACCGAGCATCTCGCAGGTAGGAACCTCGCCAGATTTAACAAACGATGTTAATATAACCGGAACAGATAGATTCACAAACAGAGTTTTAAATTATAGTGCAAGAGGTGTTTCTACAAGATTGAGTACTGATCCGGGATATACATCACTTGGTGGTATCGTGGTAGAATAGAAAAAATAACTTTAAAATTAGCGTCTAACTTTGTCGCAATTCGCAAAATTTTATTCGTCGTATTTAAAATACGCCTCACAAAATTTTGCTTTTGCTCCTCGTTATAAATCTAATTTAAAAATTATTTAATAGTAGTCATTGCGAGCGATTTTTTGGGTAAATTTTTGAAAATAAAATTTTCAAAAATTTACCCAAAAAATTGCGTGGCAATCTAGGAAATAAAAAAATAAAAATAAAAATAAAAACATGAACAACGAAGAAAATAAAACAGATAAAATGGAAAAAATTGTTTCTCTAGCAAAGAGAAGAGGGTTTGTTTATCCATCCTCAGAAATTTACGGAGGATTTGCTGGTGTTTATGATTTTGGTCCTATGGGGGTTGAATTGGAAAATAATATAAAAAATCATTGGTGGAAATGGATGGTTCAAAAAAGACGAGATATTGTTGGATTGGATTCTGGTATTTTTATGAACCCAAAAATTTGGGAGGCTTCTGGTCACACAAAAGGATTTTCTGACCCGATGGCAGAATGTAAGGAATGTAATACAAGAATCAGAGTTGATAAAGCTTTGGAAGAAATCGGTATAACCGCTGACGAAAAAATGTCAGAAGAAGAAATAAACGAAATCTTTGATGAAAACAGAGATAAAATTGTTTGTCCAAAATGTGGAAAACAAAATTTTTCAAAAGCTAAAAAATTTAATCTTCTCGTTCAGTCTAATCTAGGTGATTTTACTGAAGAAGGAAGCAACCCTGCTTATTTGAGAGGGGAGACATGCCAAGGTATTTATGTAAACTTTTCAAATGTTGTAGATTCTACTCATATGAAATTGCCTTTTGGTATTGCTCAAATAGGAAAAGCTTTTAGAAACGAAATCTCACCTAGACAATTTTTGTTTAGAGGAAGAGAATTTGAACAAATGGAAATGCAATATTTTACTCATCCAGAAGACGAGATGAAAGAGTATGAAAAATTGAAAAATTATCGTTGGAAGGCTGTTTTAGATTTGGGCTTGAAAGAAGAAAATCTTCGTTGGAAACAACACGAGAATTTAGTTTTTTATGCAAAAGATGCTTGGGATATTGAATACAAATTCCCTTGGGGTTTTGACGAGCTTGAAGGGGTTCACGCTCGTGGTAGCTATGACCTAACTCAACATTCAGATGGTTGTGGTAAAACACAAGATTATTATGACCAAGACAAGAATGAAAGATTTATTCCTCATATTATAGAATCTTCTGGTGGTGTTGGTAGATATGTATTTGCTGTTATGAATGATGCTTATACCGAAGAAGAAGTAAACGAAGAGACTAGGGTAGTCTTAAAATTTGATAAAAAAATTGCCCCGGTAAAAGTAGCGGTATTACCACTTTCTAAGAAAGAGGAGCTGACAAAACCAGCATTAGAACTTTTTGAAAAATTGAATGAAAAATTTATTTGTCAGTATGACGAAACACAATCAATAGGAAAGAGATACAGAAGACAAGACGAAATAGGAACGCCATTTTGCATTACTTATGATTTTGATTCTCTTGAAGATAGTGCTGTGACAGTAAGGGACAGGGATACAATGAAACAGGAAAGAATAAAAATTGAAGAATTGGAGAATTATTTGGAAGAAAAATTGAAGTAAATATACTAATCCTCCAAAGGCGGACAGGTATAAGAATGATGCAAATAATACGAATGGCAACGAACAAAAATAAGAATTAAAATTTAAGAATTAAGGAAGAATTTTGGCTCCGCCAAAATTCTTTACTTTATAAACTTTTAATTTTACCCCCACACCTTTTAAAATATTATTCTCGCGAATAGGTGGTGATTAAAATATATATTGTTTTTAAAAGGTGTGGAGGTTTACGAACTTTTAACTACTTAAGTTATGAATTACAAAAAGAAAATATTAAAAAACGGATTGCGAATAATCACAGTGCCAATGAAAGACAACAACACCACTACTGCATTGGTACTTGTTGAAGCTGGGTCAAAATACGAAAACAAAAAGAACAATGGTATCTCACACTTTTTAGAGCATATGTGTTTTAAAGGCACAGACAACCGTCCAAATCCGGGGGATATCTCTCACGAGTTAGACTCCCTCGGAGCACAATCAAATGCTTTTACTTCGCACGAATTTACTGGTTATTATGCGAAAGCACATTCAAAACAAACAAACAAACTAATTGACATTATTTCCGATTTATATTTGAATCCTATTTTTAATGATGATGAGATAAACAAAGAAAAAGGGGTGATTGTGGAGGAGATAAATATGTACCAAGATTTGCCTATGAGAAGTATTTATGATTTGTTTATGGATTTGTTGTATGGAGACAATCCTGCTGGTTGGAATGTTGTAGGAACAAAAGGTGTGGTAAAAAATGCAACCAAAAAAGATTTTGAAGAATATAGAAATAAACATTATGTTGCCTCTAGTACAACGGTAGTTGTTTCTGGAAATATAAACGAAAAAGAAGTAATCAAAGAAATAGAAAAAAGATTTGAAAATATTAGCACGAGTAAACACCACAAAAAAGAGAGAGTAGTAGAAAAACAATCCAAGCCAGAAATAAGAATAAAAAACAAAAAACTAGACCAAACACATTTGATTTTGGGAGTAAGAGCTTTTGATATCTTTAATAAAGATGCCAGAGCTGTTTCTATGATTGCAGGAATTTTGGGTAAAGGTATGAGTTCACGCCTATTTCACAAATTAAGAGAAGAAATGGGTTGTTGTTATTATGTAAGAGCAGAAAACAATACTTTTACAGATCATGGTTTTTTTGATATTGCTTCGGGGGTGGATAAAAACAGAGTAGAAGAGGTGGTAAAAGTTTTATTGAGAGAAATGCAAAAATTAAAAACAGATTTGGTTTCTGAGGTTGAATTAAAAAAAGTTAAAGAATATTTAATCGGAAATTTATTTTTGGAATTGGAATCATCCGATGCCTTCGCTGAATTTTATGGAGCGCAAGAAATATTGAATAAGCCAATATCAAACCCAAAAGAAAAAGCAAAAAGAATAAAAGAAATTACCTCACAAGACATAAAAAGAGTAGCAAACAAAATTTTTAAAAATGAAAATTTGAATTTGGCGATAATAGGGGATATTGATAAAAAACAAGAAAATAATTTAAAGAAAATATTTAAATTTGATTAGTTTTTGAACAATAACAGGCACCTGTATGTCATTGCGATAAAATTATGAACGAGTGTTGTTATTTATTAAACAGTTCTCAACGAATTCTATTTCGTAATTCATAGTAAATAGAAAAACCAGAATAATTATTCTGGTTTTTCTATTTACTATGAAAATTACATTTCTCTTCCACCCATTTTTGATTTACATCCGAAAAGTGTTGATATTGCTGAAATACCTACGAGTAGGTATACAATATTTTCAACTGTAGGCCAGCTTCCTAATAGTATACTTACTAAATTCCAGTCTCCTCCTAGAAAGTTTCCTAGTCCAACAAGTCCCCAGTTCAAAGCACCGATTATTACTAACCAGTAAGCAATTTTTCCAACCATTGATGATGAACAATGCATAATATTTGTTAATTAGTTTTTATAATAAATTTGACCTTTATTTAATTTTAACACAGTAAAAATTAAAAAATGTAAAGTAAGATGTGGACAAATAGAATTTACCCCCACACCTTTAAAAAAAGTGTGGGTTTTTAGAATTTAAGAATTAAAAATTGTTTACTAACTTACTAACTATTTATAGACTTCCAACTTTATACTTATTTGTATATAATGTTTGTATATGGAAAATAATAAAAATCTAACTATAAATATAACCTCCGGAACAATAGTAAAAACAATCCTTTTTATTCTTTTGGTAGTGTTGCTTTATTTCCTAAAAGAATTGGTTTTGGTTATTCTAACAGCTGTTGTTATTGCGTCAGCGATAGAGCCAATGACAAAATGGTTTACTAATCATAAAATACCTAGACTTGTTGCTGTTATTTCAATATACGCCAGTGCTTTTATTCTTATAGCAGGACTATTTTTCTTAATGGTACCACCTTTGTTAGATGATGCTTCAGGTTTGATGTCTACACTTCCTCAATATTTTGAAGACATAAAATTAACCGCTCCTATTGGTGATGGTATATCAACCACCTTTTCATTAAGAGAATTTATTACAGAGTTTAGGGATACTATAACAGGAGCAACAAGTGGAGTATTTCAAACAGTCATAACTATCTTCGGTGGTGCTGTAAATCTCGCTTTGATTATTGTTTTGTCTTTTTATTTAGCCGTGCAAGAATTTGGTATCGCAAATTTTTTAAGAATCATTACTCCTATTAATCAAGAAAAATATGTTATTGATTTATGGAAAAGATCTCAGGCAAAAATTGGTCTTTGGATGCAAGGTCAATTATTATTAGGCCTTTTGATAGGTATTTTGGTTTATCTCGGTCTTACTATATTAGGAATTAAATTTGCTTTTCTTTTTGCTTTATTAGCGGCTGTTATGGAGCTTATCCCATTGTTTGGTCCTGTTATTGCTGCGATTCCCGCAATAATAGTTGCTTTTGTTGACGGAGGAGCAAGTCTTGGTTTTATGATTACAGGTTTTTATGTAATTATTCAACAATTTGAAAATCATCTAATTTATCCTTTGGTTGTAAAAAAAGTTGTCGGTGTTCCTCCTCTACTTGTTATCCTAGCTCTTATTATTGGAGTAAAATTGGCAGGATTTTTAGGTATTATTTTATCTGTCCCATTAGCCGCTGCTATTATGGAATTTGTGCATGATGTGGAAGAAGGAAAGAAAAAATTAGTGTTAGAAAAAAATGGATAATAGCGAAAGTAAAAAATTTTATATAACAACCACTCTTCCTTATGTAAACGCCGACCCTCACATTGGTTTTGCGTCTGAAATTGTGCGAGCTGATATTATTGCTCGTTACCGTCGTTTGCTCGGAGACGATATTTTTTTTAATACAGGAACAGACGAGCACGGAATGAAAATATATCGCAAAGCACAAGAGCAGGGAATAGATACTCAAAAATATGTGGACGAATACACAAAAAAATTTGATGATTTGAAACAAGCTTTAAATCTTTCTTATAATAGTTTTACTCGTACTACAGACGAATATCATATAAAATCTGCTCAAGAATTTTGGAAAAGATGCGAAGCAAAAGGAGATATTTATAAGAAAAATTATTCTGTAAAATATTGTGTTGGTTGTGAATTGGAAAAAACAGAATCAGAATTGAACGACAGAGGTTGTTGTCCCGACCATCCAAATTTGGAAATAGAAACAATAGAAGAAGAAAATTATTTTTTCAAATGGTCTAATTATGAGAAAAAACTTTTAGATTTTTACGAAAAAAATCCTGATTTTGTTGTACCTGATTTTCGTTTTAATGAAATAAAAAGATTTGTGGAGAGAGGTTTGCAAGATTTTAGCATCTCAAGATTAAAAGAAAAAATGCCGTGGGGTGTCCCTGTTCCAGATGATGAAAATCATGTGATGTATGTTTGGTTTGATGCTTTGGTTAACTATGTTTCTTCTCTCGGTTGGCCAGAAGACGATGATAAATTTGTAGAGTATTGGGGAACAGAAGAAAATAGAAACGCTATTCAAGTTGCTGGAAAAGATAACCTTCGTCAGCAATCTGCGATGTGGCAAGCGATGTTGATGTCAGCCGGTTTACCTTTATCAAAACAAATTTATATTTTTGGTTTTGTAAACAGTGAGGGACAAAAGATGAGTAAAAGTTTAGGAAATGTAGTAAATCCTCTTGATTTGGTGGAAGAATACGGCACCGATGCTGTGCGATATTATATTGCTCGTCACTTAAATACTTTTGAAGATAGTGATTTTACAATGGAAAAATTTAAAGAAATTTATAATGCTAATTTGGCGAATGGTTTAGGTAATTTGGTGAGTAGGGTAATGAAGATGGCGGAGACAAATTTGAGTGAGCCAGTTGAAATTAAACCAAACACAATTCCACAAGAGTGGAAAGATTATTTGGAAAATTTCAAATTTAACGAGACTTGTGATTTTGTTTGGAAAAAAATAGGGGAGCTTGATTTTAAGATTCAAGAAACTCAACCATTTAAACTTGTCAAAAATGATAAAGAAAAGGCGATAGTGATTATAAAAAGTCTTGTTGTAGATTTGTATACAGTAGGAATAATGTTAAATCCGATAATGCTCGAAACCTCAGAAAAAATCAAAGAACTAATCAAACAAAACAAATCCCCAGAAAAACCTTTATTTTTGCGCAAAGATTAATCATGAAAACAAACTATTTCGATATACACAGTCATTTAGAATCATCCAAATTTGATTCTGACAGAGAAAGTGTAATTGCCCACATGAAAGACGAAGGTGTTTTTACTATTACCGTTGGGACGGATTTGGAAAATTCTAAAAGAGCAGTTCGCCTTGCGGAAAATTATGAAAATATTTTTGCTTCAATCGGGCTTCACCCAACAGATAGTAAAGAAGATTTTAAAGAAGAAGATTATATTGAGTTGGTTAAAAATTCAAAAGTAGTTGCGATAGGAGAATGTGGTTTGGAATTTTCAAGACTAGGCGATGATGCTGAGCAAGAAAAAAATCGTCAAATAAATATTTTCAAAAAACAAATTGATTTTTCTGTTAAATATAACAAACCTTTAATGATACACACTCGTGATGCGCATATTGAAACGATTGGGGTTTTAGAAGAAAAGAAAAAAATATACGGAGAAAAGTTGAAAGGGAATATCCATTTTTTTTCGGGGGATGTAGAAATTGCAAAAAAATATATTGATTTAGGTTTTACGATTTCATTTACTGGGGTAATTACTTTTGCGAAAGATTATGACGAAGTTATCAAAAATGTTTCTTTAGATAAAATAATGTCCGAAACAGATGCTCCTTTTGTTGCTCCAGAACCATATCGTGGACAAAGAAACGAGCCATTGTATGTGAAGGAGGTAGTTAAGAGAATTGCAGAAATAAAGGAAATAAATGAAGAAACCGTCAAAAAAGCGATGGTAGAGAACGCCAGAACCTTTTTTAAAATTTAATACACAAATATGGTTAAAATTTTATTTAGAATGATCTTAATTCATAAATCCTAAGTCTTAAATCTGCGATTCAAAAATCATTGATTTTTGAATCGCATTATGTTAATCTAATAGCCATGATAAACGAAGATTCAACTCAAAAAAATGAGGTTTCAAAAGTCTATGAAATAGGCTATCTTTTATTACCTATATTAAACGAAGATGGTATTCTAGTAGAAGTTTCAAAAATTAAAGATATTTTGGAAAAAAACAAAGGGATGTTTCTTTCCGAAGGTCTTCCTGAAATGAAAACATTGAATTATTCAATGACAAAGACAATTTCTGGAAAGAATCAAAAATTTGAAACAGCTTATTTTGGATGGATTAAATTTGAAGCAGATTCTGATAGTTTGGTTGAAATTAAAGAAGAATTAGACAAGCAAGAAAATGTTTTGAGATATCTTCTTATAAAAACAGTGAAAGAAGATACTTTTGTTGCAACAAATAATAACAAAAAATCAAAACCAGCAAAATTCTCTTTTGATAAAAAAGAAAAAGAAGAAAAGAAAGAAGAAATAGAAGAAACAACACAAGAAGATAAAAAAGAGTTAGATGAGACAATAGACGAACTTGTGATAGAATAAAGGTATATAAGATTAATTTTTAATTTCTCATTTCGAATATATTTTCCATTTTGAGATTTTAATTTTACATTTGAAATATGTATTTAAACAAAGTAATTATAATAGGAAACTTAACAAGAGACCCAGAATTAAAATCTCTTCCATCAGGGATACAGGTTACAAATGTAGGTGTGGCCACAAACAGAGTTTGGAAAGATAAAGAGGGAAATAAACAAGAAAGCACAGAATTTCACAATGTTGTAATTTTTGGGAGACAAGCAGAAACAACCGCTCAGTATTTAAGAAAAGGAAGTAGTGTTTTGGTTGAAGGAAGATTGCAAACAAGAAGTTGGGAATCAGATGGGGTTAAAAAATATAGAACAGAAATAATAGCAGACAGTGTTCAGTTTGGCCCAAGGAAAGAAGGGGTATCAACACAATCATCACCAACGAAGAATTCACAAGTAGCTCCAAAAGAAGAAGATACCGTGGAGTATCCAGAAGAAGAGATTAACCCAGAAGATATCCCTTTTTAATAGGAATAAAAAGGAAAAAACAAAATATATAATACCAAGGATTAATAAATAAAATTAAAAATTAAATTTCTGTAAACTGTTTACTGTAAACTGTAAACTTAAAAAATATGAAACAATGTTTTTTTTCAAAAAATAATATAGACCAAATAGACTACAAAGATACAGACACTTTGAGAAAGCATATGAATCCACATGGAAGAATGATTGCTAGAAAGAGAACAGGGGTTTGTGCCAAACATCAAAGACAAATAGCTCAATCAATAAAAAGAGCGAGATTTTTAGGGCTACTTCCTTATACAATTAGATAATAAAATAATCTAAAAACAAACGACTCAAATTGCGAAGCAATTTGAGTCGTTTGTTTTTACTGTAATTTTTTGTTATTCTTTTGTGAGAATTTGTATTAATAAAATAACTAGAGGGGGTTTTGCTATGCATAACAAAAGTTTTTGTTGGGTAGATGCAAAAGGTTGTCCATATATCAGCGGGCTAAAATCTTTTAAAGATATTTCCTTAAAAAATTGTTCCAAATGTGTTAGGTTCGTTGAAAACAGGGAACTTTTGTATGAATTATTAGGAGAAGAGTTTGGTGGTGAGTGGATAGACAATCAAACATTGGGAATTATTTGTTCTTTATTAAAAATACTCAAAGATTCTAATATAGAACTTAGTCATAAGGATGATCTTTTTATTAAAGAATTTCTTGCCTCAAGGTAATCTATAAAAGCCATTTTGCTAATTCGTTAAAGCAAGATGGTTTTTTGTTTACGACGAACGAAAGGTGGAGTCTTTCTTTAACGAATTCCTTTGGGAATTCGTCATTGCGAGGAGGTAGGAAAAATTTAAAAGAAACTATTCCATTTAACTGGAATAGTTTCTTTTAAATTTTTCCGACCGACGTGGCAATCCAGTCCAAAAGAAAAAATAAAAAACTGTTTTGCTTTAGCAAAACAGTTTTTTATTTTTTTTTACACTCGGTTCGTATATTCTCCTGTCTCCGTCTTTATTTCAATGATATCTCCTTCGTTTATGAAAAGGGGAGTGTTTACTGTTGCCCCTGTCTCCAAAACTACTTGTTTCATTGCTCCTGATGATGTGTTTCCTTTTACTGCGGGAGCAGACTCAGTAACTTTTAGTTGAACTTTTAAAGGAAGAGAAACTCCTATTACTTCTTCATTAAAAATTTGAGCATCAACAAGTGAATTTTCTTTCATAAATTTTACTCCTGAGATAATGTTTTCAGACAAACTAAATCTCTTAGATGGATTATTTTCTTCGCAAAACCAATACTCGCCTTTGTTATTATAAAGATATTTTATCTTAGTTTTTTCAATGTCAGCTTCCTCTGCTTTTTCTGCTTGATGAAATGATTTTTCTACAACTTTGCCCGATATTAAATTTCTTAATTTTGTTTGGTTAACAGGTTTTCTTTGTTGTTTTCTAAAAACATGTGAGGACAACACCTCATAAGGTTCATCATCTACAATAATATATTTTCTTTCTTTTATTTCGTTATAATCTAACATAAATATAGAATCATGAATCACGAATTATGAATCATGAATATTTTAACCTTAATTTTTAATAAATTTCTTGATTCGTGATTCATAATTCTTGATTCACGAATACTAGTTAAGCTAATTCTCTTGTAGCTTTTCTTTGATTTTTTTCATAATCTCGTTACTTACTTTCTTATTTTCTTTTAAAGTTGTTCTTGCTTTGTCATATCCAACACCCAATTTTTCTTCCCCGTAAGAATATGATGCTCCTTTTTTGGTAATAATTCCGTATTTTTCTCCAAGAGCTAATATTTCTCCTTCTTTTGAAATTCCTTCGTTATACATTAAATCAAACTCTGTTTGTTTAAAAGGGGCAGCCACTTTGTTTTTAACAACCTTTACTCTCACACGACCTCCTACAACATCATCACCTTTTTTAATTTGGGCGATTCTGCGAACATCTAAACGGACAGAAGTATAAAATTTGAGGGCTTTTCCTCCCGGAGTTGTCTCTGGGTTTCCAAACATCACCCCAATTTGCATTCTGATTTGATTGATAAAAATAACAGTCGTTTTACTTTTTGCGACAATCGCTGTTAATTTTCTCAAAGCCTGAGACATTAGTCTTGCTTGTTTGCCTACATGATGCGCTCCCATATCTCCCTCAATTTCATCTTTTGGTGTTAATGCCGCTACAGAGTCTACAACAATTACATCAATTTTACCAGAGCGCACCAAACTCTCTGTGATTTCAAGAGCTTGTTCGCCATTGTCTGGTTGAGAAACTAATAGTTCATTTATATTAACACCCAATCTTTTTGCATATTCTGGGTCAAGAGCATGTTCAGCATCAACGAAAGCACCGATACCACCTTCTTTTTGAGCGGAAGCGACAATGTGAAGAGCAAGAGTAGTTTTTCCAGAAGATTCTGGTCCAAATATCTCTATTATTCTTCCTCGTGGTATTCCGCCGATACCTAAAGCACTATCAAGTCCTATTGATCCTGTAGATATTGCTTTTACATCTACTTTTGGAGCATCACCTAGTTTTATTATTGCACCTTCGCCAAATTTTGTTTGAATTTGAGCAATTGTATTTTCAATACTTTCGCCATTTTCTTTTTTTGTTGTTGCTTTTTTTGCCATAATTTTTGTTTTTAATTCTTCGTTGCAAGTAAACTCAAAATACAGAAACCGGGTCTCTGGACATCTTCCTGTACCGATAGGTAGTCCGGATGTCCAGAGACCCGGTTTCTGTATTTTGAGTTTACAAAACAATCTAAGGTTATTTTATAATTACCCCTAATTCTACCAAAAACAAAAGAGGGGAGAAACTCTTGACAAATATTATAAATAACTGTAATTTATTCAGTAGGTGTTATTACCTAGACGGTAATAACTTTTTGAAAATCCTTAGACAGGAGAAAAACAATGGGAAAGATTGAGATTTCTTGTAGTAAATCTTTGGTAGTAGCTCTCAATACAAGTAATGTTATATTGAGGAAATTTTTTAACAACCCTGATGTTGTTTGGGGCCAATTTAATGTTAAGTTTGAAAACCTTCGGATTTATGGTTTATCAAACAAAAGATTTAGTTTTGACGGTTTGGTTAAACACGAAGGTGTTGTTTACAACGTTAACATTGGGATTTATCTAAAAATTGGTATGGATGCTATTTGGCGATCTCAAGAGGCATCCATAATTTGTTATAAAGATTTAGAATCAAAGATGGGAGTCATTTTTAGCGAAGAGGTAGATTTTGAAAAATACCCACCAACGCAAGGTTTTTATGCTCGAAAAAGTTATGACTGTGACAATTCTCAATCAGGGCTACCTGTTTTTTACTCCTTTTAATCAAATAACGGAGGTAATTAAATGCTCAGTGTAAAAGATTTTAGGAAAAGCGCGGAGGTTCAGCTTTGGAGTATTTTTGTGGTAAAATCTAAAAAACATCGAGATTTTGTAAAAAAAATAAATTCGATCCCTCTTACCAAAGGAACGGATCCTTTTATGGTCAATGATATAGATGAAGCTACTGAGTTGACCGAAAAAGAGTGGGAGAATTTGTCTTTTGAATTTGAAAAACTCCTCGATTCTTAATTTTTTAAAGGATTCAAAACGCACAGTCATTTTTACAAGACTGTGCGTTTTTTTTATTGTCAGACGAATTTTGGCTTCGCCAAAATTCGTCTGACATACTATCAAGCTATCAGCTATTGGCTGTTAGTTTTTATATACATCAATTCCAAAACCTCTGTCTTCTCTCTTTCAAACTTATCTTTTATATTCACTTCAATCACATTATATCCTTCAGACAACAAAATATTTTCACGAAAATTTCCTTCTTCGTCCACAAAAATTTGATTGTCGTTCATTGTTATATAGGAAGCGTTTTTTACAAAACCACGAACCTCAATTAAAGAATTTTTCATTGTCATTCCGCTACTAGGGTAGGAGATTACTAAAACAGGCCCATAAATCATATTTTTTGTTTGGTAAAAAGTATAACCGACAATAATCACCATTACTAATATAATCCCTATTTTTTTAATTACTTTTGTTGAATCAAGCATGGTTTAAAATTTTCAATTTTCAATTTTTTTCAATTTACGAATTTTCAAAAAATATTTTAAAAATTAATTCATTATTTAATTAAAAATTGTTTGAAAATTTAAAATTCGTAAATTGAAAATTATTTTATATATTCTCCATCAAATTCTTCTTCACTCTCAACTTCTTCTTTATCTTTATTTTCAATCAACACTTCCCGAGCTTTAGATCCGTCGGCTGGACCTATTACACCTCGTTCTTCTAACATATCCATCAATCTCGCTGCCCGAGCATAACCCACACGCAATTTTCTTTGGATATAGGAAGTAGAAGCTTTTCCAGCTTTTATTATTTCTTCACGAGCATTTTCATACAAATCATCTTCGTCATCATCTATCCCTTCATTATCCAATATTCCCTCAAATGTATTATTTCCTTGCCCAGCAACACTAATATCTACTTCGTCGGGGATTTCATCAGCATAAGCATTCTTCAAAAATTTAACTACATTTTTTACTTCTGTTTCAGAAATATAAGCGGCTTGAATACGACGAGGTTTTGACATTTCTCCTGACAGATAAAGCATATCTCCAGCCCCGAGGAGCTTTTCCGCTCCACTTTGGTCTAGAATAGTTCTAGAGTCTATCTGAGAAGCTACCTGTAAAGCAATTCTAGAAGGCACATTGGCTTTGATAAGACCTGTAATAACATTTACAGAAGGTCTTTGTGTAGAAAGAATAAGGTGAATACCGACTGCACGAGACATTTGAGCCAATCTAACAATCGCTGATTCCAATTCTCTTGGGTATGATTGCATAATATCAGCCAACTCGTCTATTATTACAACAATATAAGGCATTGCTTCTGGCATTTCCGATTCATCAAAATCACCTTGTTTTTCCAATCTCACTTTTTCTTTTTCAAATATATTTTTATGGTAAGACTGAATATCACGAACAGATTTTTCTTCCAATATCTCATATCGTCTTTCCATTTCTTTTATTGCCCATTTGAGTGCAAGAATTGCTTTTTTAGGATCGGTAATAACTGGGGTAAGTAGGTGAGGGATATTTTTATAAAGGGTAAGTTCAACTCTTTTTGGGTCTATCATTATAAATCTCAAATCACTGGGTGGATTTCTAAATAGTAGTGAAACAATAAGATTATGGATTGTTACAGATTTTCCTGATCCTGTAGAACCAGCAATAAGCATATGGGGAGCTTTCGCAAGGTTGTTGAAATGAGCTTTTCCTGAAATATCTTTTCCAAGCGCTATAGTGAGTGGTGTCTCTGAATCTTGAAAATCTTTTGCTGTAAACAAAGTCCCAAGTCCAACCATTGTTTTTGTGCTGTTTGGTATTTCAATTCCTACTAATGCCTTTCCGGGAATAGGAGCTTCTATTCTAAGAGGGTGAGCAGCTAGAGCTAGAGATAGGTCATTTTGTAAGGCGACTATTCTAGAAAGTTTCACTCCTTCGGCTGGTTTGAGTGCGTATCTTGTAACAGATGGTCCAATAGAAATTTCATCCATCTCAACAATCATCCCAAAATTGCGTAGAGTTCTTTTTATGATATTTGCGTTTGCTTTTATGTCTCCAACAACAGGTTTACCTTTATCTTTTTCTAGTAAGTTTAAAGGTAGGGTAATTTCTTTTTTGCTAAAGAATTTTGATTTTATTTTATTAGTAAAATCTTCATCTTCATTAGCACTATCTTTTATTCCAAAGATACCCTTTATATTTTTTTTAGGTTTTTCTTCATCCTCTTTTTCTTCTTTCTCTGTTTCTTCTTCTTCATTTTCATCATATTCTTCTCCCTCTTCCTCCAATGTATCTTCGTCAGAATTTTTTTTCTTCCAAAACATCAAGGTTTCAAAATTTGGTTTTGTATCAAAAATTATTAAAAGAGAAATTAGGGTAATAGCAGAAAGAAAAATCATACTCATAGAAAAATCAAAAAGTTTTATGAAGGGAGTAGAAATGATGTTTCCAATAAAACCTCCTTCGTCTTTTATCAACAAATCCACTATTCCTAAACTAGACAATATAAATAGTATAGAACCCACGGCTCTTGTCGTCGCAAAATTTGTTTTTATTGCTCGTGTATAAGATATTCCTAAAATTAAAAAAAGAGTGGGGAGTAAAAAATATCCTACTCCCACTAAATAGGTTAGAGAGTCAAATAATTTTTCTCCCACAAGACCTCCTTTGTTAAATGAAGCCAAAACTAAAAATGCCGATAAAACAAAAAAAATAATCGCCAACACCCAATGAATGGTTTCTTCTTTCAAATTAATTTTTATTTTTTTTGATTCAATATCAATTTGTTTTTTTGATTTTCTTCCCATCGTAATTTATAAATAATTTTTTAAATGTTTAATTATTTGTAATTATAACATAAAAATTTTATACACAGATGAATTTTTTAAAAAAACAGAAGCCGGACTTCTGGTTATTTTCCCGTACCGATAGGTATTCCGAATAACCAGAAGTCCGGCTTCTGTTTTTTTATTCCTCTAGTTGAGCCGTTGAAAAATTCGGTTTAGAAAAATCGTTGCCCGAGACACTTTTTTCAAAAGCGTACAGGTAAAAAACCCACACACCTTTAAAAAAAGGTGTGTGGGTAAGCAATCCAGAACTATATTATTTGAAATAAAAATATAAAAAGTAGATACAATATCTTGATTTATATGTCCTTTAAGAATATAATGTCTTTAATATTTTTATAAATGTCTTTTTATTTATAAAGGACATAAATCAATAAAAGACACTATGAATATAAAGGACAATATAAAGGACATAGTCAAAAAAGATTCGTTATTATATAAGGATAATATCAGTGTTAATAACAGTGTCTTTTTTAACAGGTTAGAAAAATTAAACATCGCTATTTATTTGATAACCGATTTTATGTCCGATAGCGAACCTCTTAAATTTTCTTTAAGACAAAAAAGTCTTGATTGTTTGTCCTTTAAACTTTTAGAAAAAAAATATTTTTCAGAAATAAATTATTTATTTTCAGAAATAATATCCTTACTGAAAACAGCTTTGGTATTAAAAATTATTTCAGAAATGAATTTTGATATTATCAACAAAGAGTATTCCATTCTTTTAAAATCTCTTAATGAAAATAATTTTAATAATAGGATTATTTTTGACGAAGATTTTTTTGGAGAAAGCGAAACAAAAAATAAAGAAAATGATTATAAAGGACAAAATGATATAAAGGACATTATAAAGGACATAAAAATAATTAATAAAACAGAAAAAGTTGTAAAGGACATTATAAAAGACAAAAAAAATATAAAGGACAATAAAGATAAAACAGAAAGACAGCAATTAATAATAGATTTCATAAAAAAAGAAAAGCAAGTTTCTATAAAAGACATTTCTGAAAAAATAAAAAATTGTAGTGAAAAAACATTACAAAGAGAATTAATAAATCTTGTAAACAAAAATGTCCTTAAGAAAGAAGGGGAGAGAAGATGGAGTAAGTACTCAATAAAAATGTAAAATAAAAAACAGAAGCCAGGCTTCTGTTTTTTATTTTAAATAAATTTTTAATTTTTCAAAACGACGAATTTCGCTTTGCGAAATTCGTCAACGCTTTTCTGAAAGAAAAGCGTCATTGCGAGGCGAAGCCGAAGCAATCCAGTGTCGTTGTTTAAATAAATTTTTTTCGTATTTTGCCTTGCCAAAAACCCCACATTTTGTTATTATTACGCAGTAATTATTGCCGATATTTTTCTTGGAATTTTGAGATATTTTTTGTGTATTTCAAGAGTTATCCACAAGGATTTCTTCCCAAGAAATCGTTAGCAATATATAATTGATTAAAGTACAAGAAATGTGTGAATTTTCTGTATCGTTTTTGTTTTATAAATCAAGTTTATAAAACATTATTTATGGCGATGGCGTGCTTTTGTTAAGTAAGAAAGTTCGTTGAAAAATGAATATAGGAAAGTAAGAAAGAACAAGAAAGTTAATCAAAATTCTATCCAAATATAAACTAACTCAAATCAATTTAAATTTTAATTTGAGTTAATTATAGAGTGTTAAAAAATTAATGGCGATGAACTAATTTAGCTTGTCGAAGCCAGGGTCTACCGCAGAGTAATTTTAAAATTATCATTGGGTCGTTGCGCAATGACGGACACCTGTCCGTCATTGCGAGGAGATAAAATAAATTTTTAAAAAATATTTTTTAAAAATTTATTTTATCAACGAAGCAATCTAATAAAATTTTTCTGTGGTAGATCTTGTAAAAAGTTCATACCAAAAGTTCTCTCAAATATTATTAGTTATTATTAGTTAATAGGAGAGGATTATTATAAAGAAAAAATTTATGAGTAAATATTTAAAACTTAGAAAATTTGCAACTGGAAAAACAGTTTCAGTTTTCGTAGGTTTTGCGATGACTCTTTCACTAGTAGGTGGAGCAGCTATGCCTGCACAAGCAGCTACAGTAGAAGAATTAACAGCGCAAATCGCTAGTTTGCTTTCAACGATTACATCGTTGCAATCACAACTAACATCATTACAAGGAGGAAGTTCTACAACAACAACTACAACAGGAACTTCATATACATTTACTAGAAACCTTACAGTAGGTGATACTGGAGAAGATGTTAAGATGCTTCAAAAAGCTCTTAACGCAGATGGAGTAAACATCGCCACAACAGGTGCTGGTTCTCCAGGAAACGAAACTTCATACTTCGGTTCTATCACAAAGGCAGGAGTTGTTAGATTCCAGAACAAATATGCTTCTGAAATCTTGGCACCAGTTGGTCTTATAAATGGAACAGGTTATGTAGGTTCTTCAACAAGAGCAAAGTTGAACTCAATGGGAGGAACAACTACAACAACAACTGATACAACAACAACTACAACTACAACTACACCATCAGTTGGAACAGGTTTGACAGTTTCATCAGCACAACAACCAGCAGCTACACTTGCACCAACAAACGCAGCAAGAATTCCTTTCACAAAAGTAACTCTTACAGCTAGTGCAGATGGAGACATCACAGTTAATTCATTGACTGTAGAAAGAACTGGTCAAGCTCAAGATGCAGCTTTCTCAGGAGTTCTTCTATTAAATGAAGATGGATCACAATTGGGTATCGCAAAGACATTCAATTCACTTCATCAAGCAACAATCGGAGAATCTTTCGTTGTTAAAGCAGGAACTTCAAAAACAATCACAGTTGCTGGAAACATCGGAACTATCACTGGCGATAATTACCAAGGACAAATTGCTACAATCGCAGTTGTCGGAGTAAATACATCAGCAACAGTTTCAGGTTCACTTCCTATAACAGGAACAGGTCATACAATGAACGGAACATTAACAATAGGTACAATCACTCCTGCAGTTGGAGTTGTTGATCCTAACGCTTCCGCTACAAAAGAAATCGGAACAACAGGTTATACTTTTGCCGCTGTAAAATTTACAGCAGGTACTGAAAAAGTTAGAATGCATTCTATAAGATGGAATCAATCTGGTTCAGCTTCAGCAAGCGACCTTGCAAACGTAAAGGTTTATGTTGACGGAACAGCTTATACACCAGTAGTTTCAACAGACGGAAAATACTACACAGCTACATTTGGTTCAGGAATCGTAATTAGCGAAGGTCTTTCAAAAGAAATCTCAATTAGAGGTGATATTGAAAATGGTTCAGGAAGAACAGTTATCTTTGATCTTTACAAAACAACTGACATTTATGTAACAGGAGAAACTTACGGATATGGAATTACAGCAGCAACAGGAAGCGGTTCAGCTTCAGATGCTAACTCTGCTTTCACAGCAACAACACCATGGTTTGATGGTTCTGCTGTAACAATTTCAGCAGGTTCAGTTTCATCAATCTCAAAATCAAACACAGTGGCAGCCCAAAACATTTCTGTTTTGAGCGCAAACCAACCGCTTGGAGGATTTGAAGTTGAAGTAAAAGGTGAAGCAGTTTCAATTCAACAAATGATCTTCAATGTTTTGGCTTTGGGAGACGAAGCAGAAAACATTACAAACATTAGTTTGGTTGATCAAAACGGTTCAGTAGTTGCTGGTCCTGTTGATGGAGCAAGTACAGCTACAGATTCAGCTCACGGAACAATTACATTTACAGATACAGTTACACTTCCTGTAGGAAAAACAGTTCTTACATTGAAAGGTCAACTTAGTTCAGCATTTGTAACAAACGATACAGTTACAGCTTCAACAACACCTTCAACACAATGGACAACAGTAACAGGACAAACAACAGGAAATACAATTTCATTGTCAGGTTTTGCAACAGCAGTCACAGGAAACACAATGACAGTTAAATCAGGAGCAGTTACAGTTACTCCTTCCGCTTCACCTGTTTCACAAAATGTTGTTATGGGACAAACTGGATTTACATTTGCAAACTTCCAATTTGATGCAACAGCATCAGGAGAAGATGTTAGATTTAATTCAGCCCAGTTCTATTACACAGACGGTGGTTCAGATCCTACAAACTGTTATGTTTACGATGGTTCAACAAAACTAAACAACACAGCTGTTCAACCAGCTACTTCAGGAGCAGATACTTACACATTTGACACAGCTTTGATTGTTCCAAAAGGAACAGTTAAAACAATTACTCTTAAATGTGATGTTCCTGCAAGTTTGACAGCAGATGACCAAATTATATTTGGAGTTCTTACTGCCGACACAATTTCAGGTACAGGAGTACAAAGCGGACAAACAGTTGCTACAACTCACACTACTGCAAACTCAGGTACAATGACATTGAAAGCTTCAGGAACAGTTTCAGTTTCACTAGATTCTTCAAGCCCTTCATACACAATTGCAGCCGGAGGAAGCACAGATGTAACAGCAGGAATCTTGAAATTCACAGGAACAAACGAAGCTATTACTATGTCTAGAGTTGCTCTACAATTAACAAGCACAGCATCAAGCTCTGCTTCAGACATTGTTAAAGTATCTCTATACGACGGAGCTACAAAAGTAGGAGAAGCTTTGTTTACAGGTTCAAACACAACAGCAACTTCAACATTGACAGGAACATTTGAAATTCCAAAAGATGGAACAAAAACAATGACAATCAAAGTTGATTTGGCTGAAATCGGAAACGCTAAAGTAGGAACAGAAGGTGCCTTGATTGCTATCGATTATGACGATACCGACCCAACAGGAACTCGTGGTATTGGTGTATCTTCAGGAACTACAATTGATAGAACTTCAAGCGCTGATACAGCAGCTTCAGGTGTAAGAATGTTCAGATCATTCCCAACATTTACAAAGATGTCAGTTCCTACAAATGTATTGAGTAATGGTGAAAAATCATTGTTGAGATTCAGAGTAACAGCTGATAGTGCAGGAGATGTTGGAGTGATGAAATTCACACTTAGAATGGCTACAACAACAGCTAGTGTTACAGGTCTTAATATCTACGCTTATACAGATTCAGGATTCTCAAATCCAGTTTCAGGTCTAAGCTCAGATGGAGGAATGATGGCAACAGCTATCTTGGCTTCAGGAAACAACACTTGGGCATCATCAGTTACAGACCTTGAAATTTATGCTCAAACAACAGCAGCAGCTACAACAACAATTCAAGTACCAGCAGGTACATCAAGATACTTTGATGTAAGAGGTACAGTAGCTAACTCAGCTGCCGGAGCATCTATCTCAACACAATTGCAAGGGGATGCAGCTTATCCAGGAATGGCTAACCCAGCAACTCCAAGTGCATCAGCACCTCTAACTCTTGCTTCATACGGAGTAGGTAGTGTTGATGACACATCAAGTGAACACAATGACTTCATTTGGTCACCAAACGCTACAACTACTTCAGGATTGACTGCAAACGACTGGACAAACGGTTATGGTATAACAGGTTTGCCAAGTTCAAACATGACATCAGAAGTATTGTCACAATAATTTTCTTCTTAGAAAATTATCTAGTTAGCCGAGTTTAAAACTCAGGTGATACTAAACAAAAAACCCGCGATATATTTCGCGGGTTTTTTGTTACTTATATTTTTACCACCAAAATCCACGGAAGCAAGGCTTCCGTGGATTTTGGTTTTTTGATTAAATTTGTTAAAATACTCATTATGAAAAACAAAACAACATTGGTAATAACTGTTTTATTGGTAGTTTTATTAGGAGTTTATATTTACAAAGATCTCAACAAAAATTCAGAAGAAATAGACACTTCAGGAGAAATTTCACAAGAAGATGCATTTCAGATATTAAAAGACAGTGGAGTTGAATTAGAAGGAGATTCTAGTAATTACAAAATAGAGCAAGTTCCTGTTGATGAATATGAAACACAAATTCCTCAACCAATTCCAAATCTTGATAAAAAAATAACAAATAATTCGTCTATGCCAAATGACGCAGTAGTTCTTATTGAAAACAAAATAACAGAATTAAAATCTCACTTAAAAGAAAACCCAGGTGATTTTTATTCTTGGATTTCTTTAGGAATAAATGCAAAAACATTAGAAGATTACAATAAAACAATAGAGTATTGGGAATATGCTATTCGTTTGAGTCCCGACAATAAAGTCACTTACAACAATCTTGGAGATTTATATCATTATCATGTAAAAGATTTTAAAAAATCGGAAGAATATTTTTTGAAAGCATTAGAAATAGACCCTTCCTATATTTTCACATATAGGAGTTTGCACGAATTATATAAATATTCTTATCAACAAGATACAAATAAAGCAGAGAATATTCTTCTACAAGGATTAAGACTGTTTCCGGAAGATCTCAATTTACTTGTGCCTCTTGCTGTGTATTACAAAGAAACAGGAGATATAGAGAATGCAGAAATTTATTACAAAAAGGCTTCAGATATAGCTAAAAGGAATGGAGACAACGATTTGTTTTCAGAACTTCAAAAAGAATTATTGCTTTTAAATAAAAGTAATTAACTTTTTTTGTTTTACTTTTATTTTATTTTGTTCTAATATTTAATTAGGATTGTACTATAAGACTAATTTAAAAAAAAGGAAATCTTATGCCGAATCAAATCTGCAAAAAATGTTGTATGGGGTGTCCTGAAAAGGTAAAAAGAAATGCAGGGATAAGAGGGGATTGTAAAATGTCTCCTAAAAATGTAAATAATAAAAAGAAAAAACACGTTCTATTTTCGAAAGACATCAGTGCCCTTAAGTTTCGCAGAAAAGATATCAGACGCGAAGATTACATTTAGATTTAGTCGGTAAATAAAGGGCAGATTTGAATCAAAAAATCTGCCCCAAAAATATAAAATAAAATTTTGAAACTTATTATAAATTAATTTAAATAAAACTATGTTGTTATTACAAAAAGACAAAACAGTAAAAGAAAAATTGATGGAAATATCAATTTTATTTGTGGTGCTTATATCAATATTTACTATTTTTAAAATAGTAGAAGTTTACAAGTCAAACAAATACATTGGGCAAGAAAATAGAAACCTTATTTCATTTAGCGGAGAAGGAGAAGTTTTTGCTGTTGCTGATGTTGCCACATTTTCATTCTCTGTGGTAGAAGAAGCACAAACATCTTCAGAAGCTTTATCAAAATCAGCCGAAAAAATGAATTCGGTTATTGATTATTTAAAAGAGCAAAATATAGAGGACAAAGATATTAAAACCATAAATTATAGTGTAAATCCTCGCTATGAATGGAGAGATTTGTCTGTTAGTTCTATTAGACCAGAAGGAGAAAGGGTATTGATTGCATATGAAGCAAATCAGACATTATCCGTAAAAATAAGAAATACAGAAAAAGCTGGCGAAATATTAGCAGGAGTGGGAAGTTTTGATATTACAAATGTAAGTGGTTTGAATTTTGAAATTGACGACACTGATGCTTTGCAAAGAGAAGCTCGAAAATTGGCTATAGAAGACGCTAAAGTAAAAGCAAAAGAACTTGCCTCAGACTTAGGTGTTAAGTTGGTTAGAATCGTAAGTTTCAACGAATCAGATATATATCCATTCTATTCCATAAAAACAACTGCTTATGGTTTGGGTGGGGTAGAAGATGCTGTTTCAATACCCCAAATTCCAGTTGGAGAAAACAAAATAACCTCAAATATAAACATCACCTACGAAATCCGTTAATAAAATAATAATTCACAAAAATCCACAGAAGCAAGGCTTCTGTGGATTTTTGTTTTCTATTATAATACTTAGTATGAGTATAAGAAAAAAACCTTTTATTAATGGAGAATACTATCATATTTACAATAGAGGAGCTGATAAAAGAGATATTTTTGGAGATAAATCTGATATTTGGAGATTCATAAAGGGTATTTTGTTGTTTAATAGAATAGAAAATATTGGAAGCATTCAGGATGTTTTAAGTATAAACACAATCCACGGAAGCAAGGCTTCCGTGGATTATGAAAAGTTAATTGAGGAAAGTGGTGGTTTGGTGGAATTTGTTTGTTTGTGTTTGAACTCGAATCATTACCATTTTCTTGTTAAACAAGTTTCTGATAATGGTATAAGTAAATTTATGCATAAAATAGGGACAGGACATACGAAATATTTTAATGAAAAAAATAAAAGAACAGGGGTTTTATTTCAAGGTAAATTTAAGGCCGTTAGTATTGAAACTAATGAACAGTTACTGTATACAAGTGGTTATATAAATTTAAACGATAAAATTCATAATATAACTAGCAATGATAAGGAGCTTGTTTTTTCTAGTTGGGGTGAATATACTGGTAAAAATAAAGTGATGAATATTTGTAAAGGGAAAGATATAATTTTGGGGCAATTCAAAAACTTTGAAGATTATAAAAAATTTACAGATGAAGTTATTGAGATAGCTAAGAGAAATAAGAAAGAAAAAATAAAAGATCATTTAGAATAACCAAATCCACAGAAGCCTTGCTTCTGTGGATTTGGTAAATTTGATTTTTTAAAAGTGGTTTGGTATACTTTTTTCATGAATTTTAATAAAAGCTATATTTTGAGTGGGCTGGTTGTTATTTTGGTGGCAAGTGGCTTTTTTTATTACCAAAAAAACAAGAGCGAGGAGTTTAGGTTGATTACAGATGAAACAGAAATGACTAAATTTGTAATGACACATACTCAAGAAGAATTGGACGAATATAGAAGAAAAGTAGATGAAATAAAAGCAGAAGATACTTTTGGTGGAAAAACACCAGAAGAGACTTTGCGAATGTATATTGATGCTTTAAAGGTGGGGGATGTGGAGTCGGCGAGTAGGTATTTTAGGGTGGAGAAACAAAACGAGATGTTTGAAAAGTTATCTTTGGCTAAGGAAAATAATGTTTTGGGTGTGTTAATATCTGATCTTGAAAAAAATAAAGAAGGATTGTTTTTGTCAGATAGCGAATACAGATTTAGAACATTTGACAGTGAGGGTGTCGCAGAATTTAGTTTTGATTTAGTATTGGACAATCAATCAGGATTATGGAAATTAGAAAGTCTATAAAATTTACTTTAGGTTTAATACTGGCGACTTTTGTCTCGCCGGTGTTTTGTTATGGATATGCCAACGAAACCACTCATCCGGCTTTATCAAACGAGACAATAGATATTTTTAATTATTATTATCCAGACTTACAAATAACCAACGAAGAAAGAAGTTTTGTATTGGAAGGAAGTAAAAAAGAAGACGAACCAGAGATTCGTTGCGTAAATCACTTTTATGATCCAATAAACGAAAAAGGTCTTTTAGGGGTAAATATCAGCGCGAAAAACTGGGCTCAAGGCACAAATGCTCAGGCTGGTATTTCAAATTTAGCGGGAGTAGGGATTGTAAAAGACTTGTTTAGTGCTAATTCGGATTATTCTTGGGATAGAGCTGTTTATGATTTTGTTTACGGAGACAAAAACAGAGCTTTTGAAGCTTTGGGGCATACATTACATCTGTTACAAGATATGTCTGTACCTCCTCATGTTAGAGACGACCAACATATGACAGACGCTTCTCTTTATGAAACTTTTACAAAACAGTTTGATAAAAACAGTATTTCAGATTTGTCTGATGAGATTTTGAATGAAAACAAAAAGCCTGTAGTTGAGAATACTTTGGATGATTATTTTTATAAATTGGCTAAGTTTACTAATGAGAATTTTTTTAGTAAGAGTACAATATTTAAAGATAAATATTTAAAACCTAGAATTGAATATACAAATAACGAATACTTAGAAAATGGTTATTTTAATTTCGGCTACTCTAATATAGATGGTAAATATTATAGGTTGATTTTATTACAAAAAGATAGAGATTTTATAACTGGAAATAAAATTGTAACTTATAAAATAGATGATGATAATAAAGTAATTTTATCCGACTACTGGTCCATCCTCTCAAAAAAAGCGGTGTTGCACGGGGCAGGAGTGATAAAACTTTTCTTTGACGAAGCAGAAAAAGAAAAGCAAACACTCACTTTATATAATAAAAACAAATCTTTTTTTACGAAAATAGAAGATACAATTGTAAATATTTTTACAAAAGATGAAGTTGTTTCTAGTAATCTTGCTTCTATAAATAGAAAAGATTCAGAAAAAGAGGAAGAAGAAACTCAAAAATCTCAAAAAACTGTGGAAAAAACTGTTGAAAACCCTGTGAATAACTTGGGGAATAATAGAAACGAAATAGACGAAAATGAAGAAAATAGAGCAAAAAATATTGATTTGAGACAAGAGAGAACTTACAAAAACGAAAATGATGATGGTGAAGAAAATTACCAAAAAGAAGAAGAAAATAGTCAAAATGAAAACAATTCTAACAACTCCAATAATTCAAAACCAGACACAAATTCAAAACCAAACTCCAACAATTCCAACAACTCCAATAACTCAAATCACTCAAACTCAAACAGCGGGACCCCTTCTTATGCTAGCAGTAAACCTATTATAGACGAATCAGACAATGAAGATTCTAGTGACAACGAAGATGACGAAGATGAGGACGGTGAAGAAAATGACGAAGAAGACGGTGATAATAACGACGAAGAAGAAAATCAAGACGAACAAATAATAATCATACCTCCAATGATCACAACACCAGAAAACTTCCAAACATTTACAACCAACTCAATCACTTTCTCTGGAACATCATCATCAACAAACATAATCTCAACAAACTTTTCAAATGCAACCACAACTGCAAACGAAAACCAAGAATGGACACTTATTTTAAATAATCTAAACCAAGGAACAACCACAATCAGTTTTTTTGCATCAAATGAAAATCAAACAGCGACATCAACAGCAACCGCAATAGAGATTTTTGTTGATTCGGAAGGACCAGATATAATTCTCACAACACAAGGCTGCGAAAATTCTATTTCTCAAACAAATTGTTTGATAACAGAAACAAACCAAACTTTTTATTTTAGCTGGATCTCAATTGCAACAGATTTGGACTATTACACTTTAAACCTAAATGGAGCAACAGCAACAACCACAGCAACCTCAACCCAAATTACTCTAACAGAAAATCAAAACTACACTTTCTCTGTAAAAGCAGTAGATAAAATAGGAAATGAATCAGAAGAAAAAACTCAAATTATTCAAATAAACACATCCCCTGTGGTAATAAACGAAGTGGCGTGGATGGGGACATCGGCAGATTATTCTCATGACGAATGGATAGAGTTATACAATAATACAAACGAAGATATTTCTCTTGAAAATTGGATATTATACACAGAGGATGAAGGTTTATATACAAATCTATCAGGAGTAATCGGAGCAAAAGGATATTATCTTTTAGAGAGAACAGATGATAGCACAATTAGTGATATTACAGCAGATTTGATTTACACAGGAGATTTGAAAAATACTGGAGAAAATATAAATTTAGTTTCTGTAAACAACAATGCAACCACAACAGTCGATCAAATTTTGATGGCTGGTTCTTGGGCTGGTGGAAATAATAGTCTAAGATACACCATGGAAAGATATGATTCTTTTGCATCAGGCACGGATTTTGATAATTGGGGAACATCAATCGGGGAATATATTCTAAATGGAACAGATACTATTGGAAACAAAATATACGGAACTCCAAAATCAAAAAACAGTATTAGTTATTTGATTGCTAATGGCGATACTCTTGGTGGAAATAAGACACTAACAAAAGAAAATTCTCCTTACTTTATTTCAAGAAACGGTTTTAGTATTGACCAAAATATCACTCTTACAATAGAATCTGGGGTAGTAATAAAATTTGCACAAGCAAACACCCCTAAACTAACAATTAATGGAAATATCAATTCTAACGGAACAAACGAAGATCCTATTGTTTTCACATCTATATATGACGATGAGTTTGGGGGAGATACTAATAATGATGGTATTTGTGATTTGACCAATGCATCATCCACTTCGGCTTGTCCTCAAATGGGTGATTGGGGTAAGGTTTTGATAACCTCATCAAGTATCGGTTCTAGTTTTGATAACACTATTTTTAGATATGGTGGAAAATATTTTAACAGTGGAGGAGATTTAAAAGGTATGGTTGCTGTTAATCAAACAGACTCCACTTTTAATAATTCTGTTTTTGAATACTCGTATTCTTCTGGGTTGAATTTGTATATTACTGGCTCTGAAACAGTTGTTTCTAATAATATTTTTAGGTTTAATAATAATCAAGATATATATTATCCTTATGGTGTTTTGGTTTTTGCTAGTTCTCCTACTATCAATAATAATTTGTTTGAAGAAAATGGTTTTGGAATAAATCTTGAAAGTTCGGATGCAATTGTTTCTTCAAATGAATTTAAAAATAATAGAGATTTTGCAATTTCTGGTTATGGTGTTAATAGTTTTTCTGGTAATTTTGGTTCCGGAAATGGTTTGAATGGAATAAAACTTGAAGGTTATTTGACTACGCTAGATTTGGATAATACTCTGCATTCTAACAATATTCCTTATATTATTAATTCAAATATTGATATTGTCGCTAATTCTATATTAAATATAGACCCAAATGTTGTAGTCAAATTTGAAGACAGAAAACTTTCGGTACTCGGGACATTAAATGTTAATGGTGAAGAGGGGGGTGAAGTTTTGTTTACACATATTGATGATGATTCCGATGGCGTAGATGTTAAAGGAGATGGTGTTAATGAAAATATTCAGATCGGAAGATGGAGAGGTGTTTATATGAAACCTGAATCTGTTTCCAGTATAAATAATGCTTCTTTTAAATATTTGAAATACGCGACTTCATATGAGAGTTCTCCAATTAATTTGAATAATGTAAGTTATGGGTACAACGGATGGGCTGTGTTTGTTGACGGAAATTCAATAGTTGAAACAGCAAACAATGTAGTATTTGGAGACACAAACACAGCAACAAGTACGGTACCTTTGTGGTAAAAACCAAGCAGAAAATTTGGGGAAAATTAAGAGCGACAAAGTCGCTCTTAATTTTCCCCAAATTTTCTGCTTGGTTTTTGTATAATAAAAAAAGGCAGTCGCAAGCGACTGCCTTCGGCCAAAATTGATTTGGCCTTGGGTGGGAGAGAGAGAAGGTTACTCCAGCTGTACAACCGGAACCGGTACGGTAGTGGTGGCGATGACGCCAGTGGCAACAGGGGTCAGTTGGGCATATGCGGTCTGGTGTCCTGCGATCAGGGTTGCCGACATCAATAGGGCAACATTGCAATCGGCGGGCTGTGTGACCGAAGTCGTGGCCGTGTTTTTCGCCAATAATGCGGAGCTGTCCGCGGGGCCGGGCGATGTGGTGGCACTCGCTGTTTGAGCAATGGCGACGAGGCCAAAAATCAACAACAGCAAAAACAACAATGGTACTTTCTTCATACTTCTTCCTCCTTTTTTTTGGAATCCTTTTTGGATTCTGATTAAATAAGAACTGCTCGTTTACAGTAATGATATAAATATAACTTATAACAAAAAAATGTCAATATTTTTGTGAAAAACTTTTTTTACCCAACATGACATTTCATACAATGTGAATTTATTTTCATATCAACACCTTTGTATTTTTTGAAAGCCTCTGATTGTTGAATCATAATTAGTAAGAAACAAATAGTGATTATACAGAAAATAATTTTTTTCATAATATCTCCTCTTTGAATTTATTGAAGTTTTTTCTATTTTCATAATACCTAAATTAAAAATAAAGTAAAGAAAAATTTGCGGAGCAAATTTTTCTTCAGAAAAGCTTCACTTTTTCATCATTGGGTCGGAGATATAATCCAATAAAATCTACCATAACCGGGTTATGGTAAATTTAATCTATCAAGAATGGAGATCTGGAAATTTTATTAGAAATAAAAAGAGCCCTGCTTCGCAGGGCTCTTTATGTTGTCTTGTCGGTTTGAAATTTACCAACCGATGGTTTGGTTTATATTGTGAATACCGAGTGAAATAAGCGTACCCACGACCATAAAAACCACAATAATACACTCTACTTTAAACATTGAAAGATCATTTGTTTGGGTTTGTTCTTTCACTTCTTTTCCTCCTCTCTTGTTTATCAATTATAATAGAAAACGGAATAAATATTATCCCTGTAATAAAACAAGCATAACCTACTGCATTTAAGATTTCAATATTTGTAAAAACAAATAAATGGATTCCAGTAAACAACAAGATGATGCTACACAAAAAAATCTTTTTTGTTAAAGGCATAATAACAGTCTCCTTATATTAAGATGTAAAGATATTTTTTCTTCACATATTTAACACCTTTCGGTAATATATGTCAAGATTCAGGAGGCGGATTTTGGCGAAGCCAAAATCCGCCTTTTCTGTAAACTGTCATCTGTAAACTGTAAACTTTTAATTTACAAAACAATTTCAAATTATAATCTTTTGTTATATAATCTAAACATGGAAAAAGATAACAAAATCACCTATTTTGCGGAAACTGATTTTCGTAACAAAAAAACTCCTTTTGGTATAAAGGCAAGTGATAGATTGAGACATGTGTATATCATCGGAAAGACTGGAATGGGTAAATCTACGCTTTTGGAAAATATGGCGGCACAAGATTTGCAAAACGGAAATGGAATGTGTTTTATAGACCCACACGGTTCTGCTGTGGATACTCTTTTAAACTACATTCCTGAAGAAAGAATTGACGATGTTGTTTATTTTTCACCAGCCGATACCAATTTTCCAATTTCTTTTAATGTGATGGAGGATGTTGGTCCTGAAAAAAGACATCTTGTTGCGCAAGGTCTTCTTTCTGCTTTTAAAAAGATTTGGGGAGCAGAAACTTTTTCAGACAGAATGGAGCATATCGTAAACAACACACTTCTTGCTTTGCTTGAATATCCTGAATCAACAATGCTTTCAATTCCTAGAATTTTCGTTGATACAGATTTTCAAAAAGATGTTATAAAGTACATCAAAGACCCATCCGCTCTTAATTTTTGGACAAAAGAATATGCATCTTGGGATGATAGATATAAAAGAGACGCCTATGCTGCTGTGCTAAACAAAGTAGGGCAGTTTACTTCTAATCCAGTTATTAGAAATATTGTCGGGCAACCAAAATCAACTTTTGATTTTAGAAAAATGATGGACGAAAAGAAAATTCTTCTCGTCAATCTTTCTATTGGTCAAATAGGAGAAGCAAATGCAAATTTGCTTGGTTCAATGATGACAACAAAAGTTTTTTTGGCTGCTATGAGCAGAGCTGATTTGAACAAACAAGAACTGGCACAATTACCAGAATTTTATTTGTACATTGATGAGTTTCAAAACTTAGCGAACGATTCTTTTGCGGATATTCTTTCGCAGGCAAGAAAATACAAACTAGCTTTAACTATGGCTCACCAATATGTAGAGCAGATGCCTGAAACTGTTCGATCGGCTGTTTTTGGAAACGTAGGAACAATGATTGCTTTCCGAGTGGGTTCTTTTGATGCAGAAATTTTTGAAAAAGAATTTTCACCGACATTTTTGATGGACGATTTGGTTAATTTGGGTTTTGCTCAAATTTATCTAAGGCTTATGATAGACGGTGTTGGGTCCCATCCTTTTTCAGCGAGGACTTTGCCTCCGATTAAAGAACAAGAAGTTTCTTTTAAAGATGAAATTCTTGAGGCATCAAGAAAAAATTATGGTAGAAATAAAGAAGATGTGGAAAAAGTTATAAATGAATGGAACGATAAATCTTTTAAGGTTTCTAAATCAAGTTCCTCCGAAAAAACAGAGCCTATAAAAACAAACTATAAAGAAAAAAGTTTTTCACAAAAACCTTTTCAAAAAAATACTTATGTTAAAAAAGAACCAGTTAAAATAGTTAAGCCAGAATTTGAAGGAGCTGTTTCTCTAAAAGATGCTTTGGCTGGAGCGATGAAAGAAGCACCAAAACAAATTCTTAAATTTGAAGAAAAAAGAGAAATAGTTAAAAAGCAAAATAATATAAATAAAGAAATAGAGACAGAAAATAAAAATAAATTGAAAGAAGCTATTGGGGGAATTTTGGAGGAGCAGAAGAAAAAGGAAGAGGAGGAGAAAAATAAACCGAAAGAAGTGCCAGAAAATGTGTTGAGAGAATTGTTGAATTAAATTTTTTTACAAAAATTTAAGATTTAAGATTTAAGATTTATGATTTAAGAATGAAAAATTTGCAGAGCAAATTTTTCATCAACGAATTTCTGAAAGAAATTCGTCTTTGCGAGCCAAAGGCGAAGCAATCCAGTATTCGCACATTTGTATCATTAGTCTCATTTGTATATTAGTATGTTTATCTTAAAAAATTTAAAACAAAAAACAAACTTGTTTTCCAAGTTTGTTTTTGTAATGTTTGTTTTTTTACTTCCTGTTTCTGTAAATGCTCAAGTTTTTATAAGTGAGATTATGTATGACGCAGAAGGTTCTGACACAGGGAAAGAATGGATTGAAATTTGTAATACCGGAGAGGATGTAAATTTAGAAGGGTGGAAATTATTGGAAAATGAAAGTGGTCATAATATCTCTATTATAGACGGGGTGTCTATAAATTTATTTATAGCCAGAAATCAGTGTGTCGTTGTGGTTGTAAATAAAAAAGATATAAATAATTTTTATGAATGTAATCCTGGATTTTCAAAAAATTTGCTTTATAGTGCATTTAATTCTCTAAATAATTCAAGTTTAAAAATAACTCTAAAAGATTTGTACGGAATAGATATTGATTCTGTTTCTTATACTTCTGATCAAAGAGCTAACGGAAACGGAAACTCATTACAACTAATAAATGGAGAATGGATTGAAGCGTTTCCTACCCCTGGATTACCTAATGTTTCAGAATCTCAAAGTTCTCAAATACAAACTCAAACACAAGAACAAAATACAAACCAAAAACAAGAAATCGTTTCTCTTCCAGAATTAAAAACACAGCAAATTTTTGCAGATGCAGGAAAAGATAGATCTGTAATTGTTGGAGCGGATACGCAGTTTAAAGGTATCGCCACAGGGTTGGAAAACGCATTGATAGAAAACGCCAGATTTTCTTGGAGTTTTGGTGATGGGGACATTCAAGACGGAAAAAATATTTTGCATAATTACAAATACCCAGGAGATTATATTGTCGTTTTAAATATTTCTTCGGGAGAATATTCGGCAAGTGATAGAATTTTAGTAAAAGCATTACCTGCTGATATTGTTATTTCTGACGCAAATAATAATTTTATTGAATTACAAAATAATTCTGATTACGAATTAAATTTGTCTTGGTGGAGGATTCGCTCAGGAGAAAATTTTTTTACTATTCCAAAAGACACAATAGTTTTACCAAACAGTAGTCTCAAAATTTCTTCAAAAATAACAGGATTTTACCAAAACGATTTGTTGCAGGTTTTTCTTTTGTATCCAAATGGAGAAATAGTAAAGCGGTATAATGTGAATCCGCCTAAAAAACAGAACTCGGTGTCGGGACATCTTCCGGTACCGATAGGTAGTCTGGATGTCCAGAGACCGAGTTCTGGTTTTTTAGAGAAGGAATCTGTCCAAGAAACAGAAAACTTGGAAGTTGAGATTCCAAGTGATGAAAGTGAAAAAAATCTTGCTTTAGTTGGCAATATAAATAAAGATAATGGCTTATTAAACAAATGGACTTTTTCTTTGATGGGACTTATACTATTTTCAATAGCAGGTTTTTTTGTCGCAACAAAATTTACTAGCGAAAATGAAGAAATCGCATTGCTGGATGGACAGCAACACCAGTTAAAACCAGAAGATTTCAAAATAATATAGGTAGACATACCAATATACGAATGATACGAATTATACTAATGCGATACGAATTTACGAATAGACAAATTTTATAAATTTATAAACTTTCAACTTTATGAACTTTTAACTAAATTTAGTATGGAAAACAAAAAACAAAAAACAATATTAGTTACAGGGGGAGCTGGTTTTATCGGTTCGCATCTTTGTGAAAGGCTTGTGAAAGAAGGGCACAGGGTTATTTCTCTTGATAATTATTTTACTGGCAAAAAAGAAAATCACATTGACGGAGTGGAATATATAGAAGGACACACAAAAGATATTGAAAAATACATCAAAGAAATCCCAGATATGATTTATCATTTAGGAGAATATTCGCGAGTACTTACTAGTTTTGATGATATTGATTTGGTTTGGAGATTGAATGTGAAAGGAACTTTTAAAGTTCTAGAATTTTGTAGAAAAAATAAAGTTCGGTTGCTTTATGCTGGTTCTAGTACAAAATTTGGTGAATTTGATGACGCTGAAGATGGTGAGAATCAATCTCCTTATGCATATTTTAAAGCAACAAACACAAATTTAGTAAACAATTATGGAAAATGGTTTGGTTTGGATTATGTTATTACTTATTTTTATAATGTATACGGAGAAAGAGAAATAAGTGAAGGGAAATACGCTACATTGATAGGAATTTTCGCAAGAAAGTTTAGAAACAACGAACCCTTCACAATTTATGGTTCGGGAGAGCAAAAAAGAGCTTTTACTTATGTAAAAGATATTGTAGATGGATTGATTTTGGTGGGTGAAAAAGGAAAAGGGGACGGTTATTGTATTGGTAATGAAAAAGAATATTCTATTTTAGAGATAGCAGAAATATTTGGTGGAGAGATAGAAAAAATTTCAGCTAAAAAAGGAGACAGAAGTCGTTCAAAGATAGATTTAACAAAAATGCACGAGCTTGGTTGGTCTGCAAAAAAAGACATCAAAGATTTTATAGAAAAAATTAAAAATGAATAACAAAACCATTATGATATTATTGATAATATCATAATGGTTTTGTTTAACTTGTAGCATAATATGGTGGAAAAAAATCAAAATAAAAAAAGAATTTTAATATTTTCAACCACATATCATCCTTTTGTAGGTGGGGCAGAGATAGCTATCAAAGAAATCACAGACAGGATAGATGATATTGATTTTGATATGGTCACTTTGCGATTTGATAATAGATTGCCAAAATTTGAAAGAGTCGGAAATATAAATATTTATAGAATTGGTTTTACAACAGATTCTCCAACAATGTCTGATTTGGTTAAGTTTCCTTTAAAAATTAACAAACTTTTATTTCCATTTTTAGCTTGGTGGAAAGCAACAGATTTACATGCGGAAAAACAATATGATGGAATTTGGGCAATGATGGCCGCTTTTGCAGGATTCGGTGCTGTGTTTTTTAAATTTACTCATCCAAAAGTGCCATATCTTTTAACTTTACAAGAAGGAGACCCTATAAAACAAATAAAGAAAAAGGTTCATTTTGTGTATCCTTTATTCAAAAAAATTTTTACCAAAGCAGATATGATTCAAGTGATTTCAAATTATTTGGGCGATTGGGCAAAAGATATGGGTGGTAAAAATGTTGTGGTTGTGCCTAATGGTGTTGATTTAGAAGAATTTAGAAGTGAGAATTTAGAATTTAGAAAGAAAATTTCAGATAAAATCGTGTTAATTCATACGGGTCGTTTGGTAGAAAAAAATGCAATAGATGATGTGATAAAATCTCTAAATTATTTACCAAAAAATATTGAGTTTTTGCAAGTAGGTTCGGGACCAGATGAAGAAAAGTTAAAAAATCTAGTAAAAGATTTGGGTGTAGAAAACCGTGTTAAGTTTGTTGAATTTGTTCCACAAGAAGAATTGTTAAATTATCTTAAAAATTCTGATATTTTTATTCGCCCATCTTTGTCGGAAGGTTTTGGAAATTCGTTTGTAGAAGCTATGATAGTGGGTCTTCCTGTAATAGCAACACAAGAAGGAGGGATTGCAGATTTTTTGTTTGATGCAAAAAGAAATCTAGATAAAGAAACAACCGGCTGGGCGGTGGATACTAAAAACCCAAAACAAATAGCAGAAGCAGTAAAAGATATCTTAGATAATCCAGAAAAAACAAATCAAGTAATAGAAACAGCTAAAAAAATGGTAATAGAAAAGTATGATTGGGATCTTCTTGTGGAAGATATGAGACAAAAAGTTTTCAAAAATTTTTTAACTAACTAGGGTATAGAGTATTTAGACAATAAAATTTTATACAACGGTAGGGATATGAGAAGTTGCGACCGAAGGGAGCAATTTGGGTGAAGAAGTCTGCAAGACTTCGTAACCTCATATCCCTTGTTATATTCCCCCCGCAGGGCTGAAATTTAGTGCAACGTCCCGCAGGGAAATTTCAGAGTTATGAGTTCGCCGATATTATTCAACGTAAACACATTTATTAGAAACACATTTTGCATCGGGAGCTGGAGCACATTTGTTAATAATTTGGCTACATTTTTCTTTGTAAGCATCCATTTTAGTAAAGAATTGTTCTTGATCAACATCTTTATTAATAAAATGGTAGCAACCAAAATCTACATACCAACCACCTAACATTATAACACTACAATCTGAATCGCTTTGGCAATAGTTAGATTTATATAAATCATTTTCAATTTCATCATACATATCTTCACATTTAAAATTGCCAGAGGGTTGATTGATAGTTATTGGTTGATTTGGAATAGTCGTTACAGGTTGAGTAGATTTTGGTTCAGAAAATGTAGCCATAAGCCAAAAACTAGATCTAGCGACTATAACGATTGCAATAATTATTAAAAAAATGTGTTTCTTTTCCATAATGTTGAGCTTTGCGAAGTCCTCTCGTTTTAAATTTATCACATACCCGCCCCATTCGCAAAGCTCAACATTGTATAAAATTGAGCGGAAATTTTCACTTTTCTCTTATTACCACTTTGTTTTTTGCTTTACTTTCGTTTTTTAACTACGAAGTGAGCGAAATTTTATACAACGTTTCCCGATGAAGCGAAGTTTCAATTCTTTCTTCATTATTATATCTTTAATAAAGAAAAGAAAGGATTGAAATTTGGGTCGGAAGAAAATTTTACTCATTATTATATTTATAAAGGAAATTTTCTGGAGCCGCTTATTGAGGTGTTAAGTGATGTATTGCTCGGGCGGTTCTACTCCACAAACTTATTAGAAAGTAAAAACTCTTTTACTTTCAAAAACATTTTTTTATGGCCGTCGGAATTTGGGTGTAATCCGTCTTCAAGCTCGTTCGTTTCTAATAAATCAAGCAAATCAATGAATGGTAAATTATACTCACCGCTAATTTTTTTGATAACGGAATTATATTTTGCAATATTATCATTACTATAAAATTTTTCTGGCGACCATGGCACGGGCATTGTTTTCGCTTCGTCGATTTTAGTAAGGCCAATGAATAATATTTTTTCAGAAAAATTTTTTGCTTGATTTATTAATTCCACTAAGTTATTTTGAAACTTTTCAATCGGAGTACGTGGATTATCAGTTGCGTTGATATATTGCGAATCGTTGATGCCGATAGCGAAAATTATTGTTTGAGGATGTCGATTTCTGGCGAGACACTCCGTGTTTAATCTAATCAACAAATCATTGGTAGTGTCTCCGGATACCCCAAGATTATAGACATCAACCTCATAATTTTCGTTAGCTTCAAAATAACGTCGTAGTTGAGTCACCCAACCCCCGTTTTTTGGATCCCAGGCACCCCAAGTTATACTGTCTCCAAATATGCTTATACGTGTTTCCATAGATTTAATAAAAAAATGTTTCGTTTTTAAATGCCCTAATGTAGCCCGAGCAATATTTCATTTAACGTTTGCGTGTATGAGAAGTTTCGCCGACTTCCTTATTATTATATCATAGAGGAGGCGAAATTTGGGTGAAAGAAAAAAGTGCAACCTTTGAAAATTATTTACGCACTTTTTCTTGAACCTCATACACGCTGTTATCGGATGTAATTAAATTTTTATCTCCTAATTGCTATTTTTAGGATTATTTTTTACGGCTTTATATCTTTAAACTTTTCCACCATTTTAATCCCAGTTAAAATATAATCGTCGAAACTTTCTCTTTCTACAAAAACTTTTTTAAGTCGGTTTTGCAGAGAAACAATTTGTGGGTAATTATGGTTAGTATAATAACCCGTAAAATCCCAAGGCCAAAATTTTTTCGCGGTTTCAGTCAGAGAAGTCAATGCAAATGCTGCAATTTCCGCTAATGCCCATACTTGATTATCGGAAAGACCATGTTCAGAGTAATGCCGTCTATAAATTTCAAAATAATGAGATAAAATCAGCTCATGGGCGGTAATACGTCGTTGGCTATAAGGATTTTCTTTCCAACCCCGAATAATTATCGGCGCATAACCCCAGTTAGAAATACCTTGATTCGCGACTGAAACGACGCATTTATATTCAGGGTAAAACCATTTATAACCCGTCTCCTTTGCGATGTAGCGAAAAAATTTTTGACCGATTTCATCCCACGCAGATTGATATGCCTCTTTAGTATATTTTAAGTAAGGAAGGCTATTTTTATAAATATCATCAAAATTATCACGAACGATTTTACTGCTCATACCCACAAATTGTTTGTCGTATTTCTTGTCGATTACGTATTTAAGTTTCATAAAAATAACCCTAAAAAATTAATAGATAAAAATAAAAATTTAATTATTTCCGATAATGCTGAGCTTTGCGAAGTCCTCTCGTAGCGAAGCGGAGAGAGGATTTGGGCGGAAGCCGTCAAGCGGGAGTTGTATGAAGTTTCGCGTATTTACTCAACTTATTTTAAATTTATCACATACCCGCCCATTCGCAAAGCTCAACATTGTATAAAATTGAGCGGAAATTTTCACATTTCTTTTCTTACCACTTTGTTTTTTTGTTTTACTTTCGTTTTTTAACCACAGGGTGAGCGAAATTTTATACAACTGGTTATTATGCGAACTTTTGTTCGTATAATAATTGCAAATTTGTATGTTATACGAACTTTTGTAATTAAAAAATGTATCTAAAATATTTTTATTTAATCACCCTCTTTCCAATTTCTGAATAAATATTATCTCTATGTCTTATCCCCACAATCAGACAAGCTTTATTTTTTTCGTCTAGTTTAAAAATTATTCTATATTTACCAACTCTTAATTTTCTATAATTAGCTAAAGGTCTTCTTAAAGGAAGCGAATATAAATCGGGTCTATATTTTAATTTTGCGTCTATTGATTTTTTTATGTTTTCTTTATCTTTCTTCCCTATTATTTTCAAATCATCAGAAATAACAACAGGTTTAAAAAACACTTTATAGTTTTCTAATTCCAACATACATCTTCAAATTTAATATATTTTCCCGTTGAATTTCTTTCCCTATCTTTTATAAGTTTTTCAATTTGATAATCTTCATGAAGTTCTATTGCCATCTCTAAAAGCTCACGAGCTTTTGTTGCTGTTGGTTTTTTTTCTTTTTTAGAGAGGTTTTCTAAAAAATTTCTATCGCTATCTGAAAGAGTTATATTTAATCTTTTTTTGGTTAAAGTGTTCATATCAGGAGTGTACCATTTTTGTATCACATTTGCAATTATTTCTTTCTTCTCACTACTCTTCTAGTCGTTTTTCTTTGTTGTGGTCTGTGTCCAATAAGATATTTTTTAACATCCTCGTCCAAGTCCATAAAATCATCTGCTTTTTCTTTTAGTTTTGAAGAAGAAGAGCGACCGAAAGAAACTACTTCTACCTGACAACCCTCATTCATTTGTAAATATTCTATTAAAGGAATAAAATCTCCATCCCCTGAAACAATAATTACGGTGTCTAGTTTGGGTGCCATTTTCACAGCATCTATCGCAAGACCAACATCCCAATCGGCTTTTTTTGCTCCACCAAAAAATATTTGCAAATCTTTTGTTTTGGTTTCAATTCCTAGTTTTTCAAGTGCCTCAAAAAAACTAGATTCTTCACCTGATTCTGTGGTGATAACATAAGCAATAGCACGGATAAGAGCCCTTTCCCCTACCGCGTCTTTCATTATTTGATCGAAGTTTACTTTTCCACGATAAAGATTTTTTGCACTATGATAAAGGTTTTGGGCGTCAATAAAGACACCAACACGCTGTTCTTTGTGTTTAATTATAGACATTTTGTTAAATCAAAAATTAAATATCAAAAATCAAAATGTAATTCAAAATTAAAAATGATTTAAAATATTTAAATTTGTATAATATTAAAAATTGATAAAATAGCACTAATATAAAAAATAAAGATAAATAATGTGCTTAATATAAGTATAGCAAAAAAATTTAAAATTTATAATCTAAAATTTTAAATTCAAAAAACTTGGACTAAAAAATAAATAAAATAAAAAATCTCCAAATTTGGAGATTTTTTATTTTATTTATTTTTTAGTCCAAGTTTTTTGTTAAGAGTTTCGTATCTCTTTTCGTCAGTTTTTTTCAAATATTTTAAATGTTTTCTTCTGTCAGAAACCATTTGTAATAAACCTCTTCTTGAATGGTTATCTTTGTGGTTTTTCTTTAAATGTGAAGCCAAATCATCGATTTTTTTAGATAATATAGAAACTTGTGCCTCTGGAGAACCAGTATCTGTATCGTGAATTTGTGTTTTTTTGATGGCATTTGCCTTCTTTGTCTTTGTTAACATGGTGTAAATTTATCACATATCGTGTAAAAAATCAAGTGTTTTGTGACTTTTAGGTGTTTTTGAGTATTTTTAGGTAAAATTTTCAAGTTTTCTTATTACGAATTTTCAAACAATGACTAAATTTTAAAATTATTTAATGAATCAAACTTTAACGAATTTCGCGGAGCGAAATTCGTTGTTTGAAAAATTATTTAATTATTTAATTGAAAATTGTTTGAAAATTGAAAATTCGTAAATTGAAAATTAAAAAACCTCTGGTTTTTTATGCTACAATTATAACAAATGAACGATATTAAAAATCTAAAACAAGAATTTTTAGAGTATTTAGAGATTGAAAAAGGACGGAGTTTGAAAACTGTTGAAAATTATGACCGATATTTAACTAGATTTTTTGATTTTTCTAAAATAACAAATCCAAACCAGATAACAGACGACAAAGTAAGAGAATTTCGCCTGTGGTTAAATCGCCAATTTTCTAATAACAAAAAACAAGAAACAGTAAAAAAGAAGACTCAAAATTATTATTTAATTGCTTTGCGTGTTTTTCTTAAATATTTGATAAAAAGAGACATAAAATCACTTGCACCAGACAAGATTGAGCTCGCAAAAGTGCCGGAGAGGTCGTTAGATTTGATATCAGGAGAGGAATTAGTGCGTCTGATGAAAGCTCCTGATGGCAAAGATATTAAGAGTTTGCGCGATAAAGCTATATTAGAATTACTTTTTTCCACAGGTTTGCGTGTTTCCGAACTCTGTTCTCTTAATACAGATATAGATTTAAAAAAAGACGAGATGTCAATTCGTGGAAAAGGTGAAAAAGTGCGAGTAGTATTTCTTTCACAAGAAGCAAAAAGTACTATAAGCGAATATTTAAAAGAGCGAAAAGATATGGAAGACCCTTTGTTTATAAAGTTGGATAAAAATAAAAGAGATGATCAGCGCTTAAACAGAAGATCTATTGCAAGAATTGTGAAACACTATGCGATTAAGGCAGGAATATCAAAAAAAGTCACTCCCCATGTTATTCGGCACAGTTTTGCCACAGATTTGTTGCAAAATGGGGCTGATTTGAGATCTGTGCAGATGATGTTGGGACACTCAAGTATAACCACAACCCAAGTTTATACACATATTACTGATAAACAATTAAGAGATGTACATAAAAAGTTTCATAATAAGGATAGAAAGTAGAGTGTGGAATGTAGAAAGTAAAAAGGTTCGTTTCTTGCGAAACGAACCTTTTTGTTTTTATTCCTATTCAAGATATTAATATTTGAATTTTGGAAATGCACACATTATTTTTTCTTGATACTTGCTACCTACTACTTTATACTGAAGTTATGAAAATAATTTCTTGGAATGTAAACGGAATAAGAGCTTGGTATAAAAAAGGTCTTTTAGATTGGGTTATTCAAACAGACCCAGATGTTTTTTGTGTACAAGAGACAAAAGCTAATCCAGAGCAGTTGCCAGAAGAATTACAAAATATTGCTGGATATTTTTCCTATTTTTCTTCACATAAAGAGAAAAAAGGATACAGTGGTGTGGCTGTTTATACAAAAACAGAGCCTGAAAAAGTAGAGTTTGGAATGGGTGTTGAAAAATTTGATAACGAAGGGCGTTTTTTAGCGCTATATTTTAAAGATTTTGTTTTGATAAACTGCTACTTCCCTAACGGAGGAATGGGTGAACATAGATTGAAATATAAAATGGAATTTTATGATGCTTTTTTGGAACATATAAAAAAATTAAAATCTAAAGGACACAAAATTGTCTTTTGTGGAGATGTAAACACAGCTCATACCGAGATTGACCTTGCTCGTCCTAAAGAAAACGAGGATAGAACAGGATTTTTACCAGAAGAACGCGCTTGGATTGACGAGGTTATGAATAACGGTTTCATAGATGTTTTTCGCAATTTTTACCCTGAGAAACCAGATGCCTACACATATTGGGATATGAAGACCTTTGCTAGAAGTAGGAATGTGGGATGGAGGATTGATTATTTTTTTGTTTCAGCGGATTTTGTGAAACAGGTTAAGGGGATGAAAATATTGAGTGAGGTGGAAGGTTCGGATCACGCACCAATTTTATTAGACTTGAAGTAAATGCGAATCCACGAATTCATACGAATACCACTAATTACATTTATGCGAATATTCGTATAATCATAATTAGTGGTATTCGTATATATTTGTGGATTCGTGTTGCATAAAAAAAACCACCCAATTGTTAATAAAGGTAAGATTTTGATGGCGACGGCAAAATCTAGATAATATGCAATCGGATGGAGTTTGAATGATTGCAAGTGTAAAAAATAAAATTAACAACTAAGTGGTTTTGTGAAACAACCCAACAGGATGAAGGATTGTTAAAAACTTTTCAAAGAACATAAAAGAACTGATTGTTTTTGAATCAGGAAACAAAACTTAATAAAGCAACTCATAAGTTCTGTTTCTAACTCGAAAACTTTTTCTACTTATAATTCTAAAATTCATAAAGGACATTGTAAAGGACATTATGTGGATAACTTGTCTTTTATAAAAATGTCTTTTATAAAAATGTCTTTTATAAAAATGTCTTTTATAAAAATGTCTTTTATAAAGATGAATCATGAATTACGAACCTGCCCTCTTGTGCCTCGCGGTGGCAGGCGGGTCAAGAATTATGGAAATAAAAGAAAGGACCTGTTGTCAGATCCTTTTAGATAGTGATATTAACTACCCTATCGTTGTGTGTTTGATTAACCAATAAACAATTCTTCCTCCTAACCAAGTTATAACCCCAGCATTTATCAAGAGAAAAATAATTCTTGCCCAGATTCTGTTGCTGGATTTGTTTAACAAATAGTCTTCAATGTCACCAAAAATTTCAAAAAGTTTTTTAAAACTTTTTATTTCATAATAAATCAAACCTATTTCTGTGAGACTTAAAAAAATAATATTTCCTAATGTAAGTTCGTTCATAATCTGTCTCCTTGTCTTGGTTGAATTCGTTTCTATCTATAGATTATATTTTTTATTTAAAAAGTCAAACAAAAAACAAAAGTTTCGCTCCGCGAAACTTTTTGTGTTTGAAAAATTTTGAAATTGAATAATTAAAAATTGTTTGAAAATTGAAAATTCGTAAATTGAAAATTATTTAACATTATATTTTCTTCTTATCTCCCCCACCTCTCTCTCCTCCTCTTCTTCTTTTTTCTCTCTCCCCGCTTCGCCTAATTTTTGTAATTCTTCATCAGATAATTTTAATAGTTCCATCACTTTTTTTTCTAAATATTCTTTTGTGTTTAATTTAGGCTCATCTAACACTTCTTCTAATAAAGCATGTAAAATAAAGCCAATTTTAGGACTAGGTTTGATTTTAAAATCTTTTACCAAATCATTTCCGTCTATTTTTAACATTCCCACAGACACAGGGTCTTTCATCGCCTCTTCTATCATTGAATGGTATTTTCTTAATCTATATGTGGTTTCTTTTGGTCGTCCCATTCCTATTCTGTCGCAAGAACGTACATCCATAAGAGACCAAACATTTTCGGCTCCAACACTAGCAATGATTCTTCTTACTGCGGACAAAGTAATTTTTTCAATATCAGAAAAAAACAGATGGTTTCGCACTAGCTTTATTACTACTTCACTGGTGTCATTTGGAAATCTCATTCGCTCCATTATTTTTTTTGTGATTCTTGCCCCTACCACATCGTGTCCGTAAAAAGTATTTTCTTTTTTTATTTTATCAAACCTTTTTGTCGCTGGTTTCCCAATATCGTGTAGTAAAGCAGAAAGTCTGATGTGAAGAGGAAAATTTTTGTCTGCTGAATGTTGGAGAGCGCGAAGATTGTGTTCCCAGATTGTGTAGATGTGTGCTCCTTTTTGTGTTTCCCCTACCCCTTCTTCCAATTCTGGTAAAACATATTTCAAAATATCTAACTCGTGCATTGTTTCAATTGTTTTCATTGGATGGTCCGACATTATTATTTTTACAAACTCTTCTCTTATTCTTTCAATCGCAATTTTTTCTAATAAAGTAGTGGTGTTTTTTATTGCTTCGCGAGTTTTTTCTTCTATTTCAAACCCTAGTTCTGCTTCAAAACGAACAGCACGAATGATTCTAAGTGCATCTTCACCAAATCTTTCTTCTGGATTCCTGACCGTTCTGATTATTTTGTCCTTTATATCTTCTTGTCCTTTATAGAGATCTACAACAATGTCCTTTATAGGATTATAAGCAATAGCATTCATTGTAAAGTCGCGCCTTTTCAAATCATCTTCCAATTTGTTGCTAAATTTTACTTCGTCTGGATGACGACTATCTGAATATTTTGATTCTAAACGAAAAGGTGTTATTTCTATTGTTTTTAGTGTTGGGTCTGTTGCTTCGTCTATTACTACACCTACTGTTCCAAAATCATTTTCATAAAAAGTGTGTTCAAAAGCATTTTGTATTTCTTCTGGTTTTGCATTGGTGGTGATGTCCCAATCTTTTGGTTTGTTTCCAACAATCAAATCACGCACACATCCTCCTATTAGATATGCCTCAAAACCTGCATCTTGCAGGGTTTTGGTTGTGCTTAGTATTTCTTTTGGGATGTTGAATTTCATTAGTTAGATTATATCCGAATTTTTGTATATTTGCATTTTTTGTGGTAGTTTTAGGTTAGATTAAAATATTAAACAGAGAGTGTTGGAGGTGTAAAATGATTAGTATAAAAAGATTGAAGATGAAAAAGATAAAACATTTTTTAAAAGATTCAACTATAGATTTTTTAGAAAGTTCCAAAAATTTTTCTGAAGAGATAAAAAAGCTTGAAGAAGCAAAAAGAAAATCTCGGCAAGATTCTAAAAGAATAATTTTGGATTAGAGAGGTCTTTATGAGTATTTTAGAAGAAAGATTTTTGTCTGAAAAAGGAAAAACTTTGGTTAAAACGAGTGACCCTGAAGCTGTTAATTTGTGCTTGGTGCTCAAAAAATGTTTAGTAAAAGGAGATTTTGTTTTGAGAGGAGGGCTTTCAAGTAATCATAAATTTATTTTTGATAATATTTATTAAAACAATTTTTTATTTCCCAATAACAAAAAATCAAATTGATTTTTTGTTATTGGGATTTTTTAAATTATTTTTGATGTTATAATTCTTCTATGATTAAAAAAGATTCTATTAAAAAAGGTTTGAGTTTTGGTATGACTTCTGGTGTTATTACAACACTTGGTTTAATTGTTGGTTTGGATTCCGCAACACAATCAAAGACAGTTGTCTTGAGTGGGATTTTGGTTATTGCTATTGCCGACGCTCTTTCCGATGCTCTCGGGGTGCATATTTCTGAGGAAGCAATAAAAGAAAATGATTGTAAGCATGTTTGGGAAGCAACTCTTTATACATTCTTATCAAAATTTCTTGTTGCATTAACTTTTGTTCCCTCTATTTTAATTTTACCAATAAACACAGCTATTATTATAAGTATTTTATGGGGACTGTTTTTAATAATCTCTCTTAGTTTTTATATTGCAAAACAACAAGACGAAAATATTTTTGAGGTTATATCTGAGCATTTTTTGATTGCTGTTATTGTTATAGTTACTACTTATTATATTGGTAGTTTTACAAGCAGGATTGTTTAAATTGTTCGTTTGTTGTAGTGTATAAGCACAATGTTCCCATGGTGAAATGGATATCACAACGGTCTTCGGAACCGTCGTTGGGGGTTCGAATCCCTCTGGGAACACAAAAATAACATGGTATAATGAATTAAATTAAAAATTAATTTAATTACCATTATGCAAACAGATTTTAAAAGAGATATAGAAAAATTAAAACAAACAATCGCTCAAGAAGATGCTGAGTTAGAGAAAAAAAGATCCGAATTAAACATGTTAACAGGAGAAAAACAAGAATCAGAGTCAGAAATAAAGAAAAAAGAAGTAGATATGAGAAATTTGGAAGCAGAAATTAGACAAGAGAGAATGAAAAGTTTGGACAGAAACAGAAAAATAGATGTTTTAAAAAGAGAGGTTCCTGGATTAGAAAGAAAACAACAAGAAAATAGATCTGAGTTGGAAAAACTAAACAGAGAACTACAAAATGCTTTAAAATAAATACAAAAATAAAATCCATCTTTTAAGATGGATTTTATTTTTGTATTTAACGGCTGTTTCTGAAACAATCTCTACATTTTAGATTTGATGTATCTCTTGGTTCAAAAGGAAGTTGGTTTATTGCTCCACCACACTCTCCACATTTCCAATTTCCATCAAACATTCTTTTTTCAAAGTTTCTTTTTTGTGGTCTGTTTGTTTTATGGCAATCAAAACACATAAGATTTGAAGTATCTCTTGGTTCAAATGGTAGTTTTGTTATGCTTTTTCCACATTTACTACATGACCAATTCCCTTCAAACATTTGGCGATCTTCGTTCATTGAATTTGAAAAAGATTTAAGATTTATAAATTAAAATTTAAAAAAATAAAAATCTATTTTTTTAAATAATATTTCGTAAAAATAAATCATGATTTTTATAATTATATTACGCGACCTATATAAACTCTTTGAACAATAATGTTAATTAGAGTGAATATTTGAAATAATTATATCATGAGTGTTGTAAAAAGAATAATAATATGTATTATTAGAACTAATCCTTTTTTTAAAAGGAATTTACCGAGCACCTTGGGTTTTTTTGATAAAAATGAAAGTAGTGGCGAGCGAAATCATTTGTAATTATCAAAATCTTTCAAGGTGTTTTTTTATTTGAAAAAAACAAAAAATATAGTATACTTGTTTTAAATTTGTTATTTAAATTGAATATTAAATATTGCGGGTGTAGTTTAGTGGTAGAATATCTGCCTTCCAAGCAGAGGACGGGAGTTCGATTCTC
>Ga0214472_10000331_pt1 | contig 60386 bp, 55 predicted proteins | sample RVTome_6_FD_207662 | JGI IMG/M metagenome (GOLD analysis project Ga0214472, IMG submission 207662) | Soil microbial communities from uranium-contaminated site in the Upper Colorado River Basin, Wyoming, United States - RVT140D175 | ecosystem: Environmental > Terrestrial > Soil > Contaminated >...
GGCACACAACCGAGCCTTCTAAACCAAACCCGCATGCGTGGCAAGGACGAAACGTGTCCCATAACGACCGGGCAACACACTCAGCCGCGCTCACAGACCAGATCGGTGGATCCAGGCTTAGGGGTGATGGAGGTGGATGCGTACACGCCTGCAGGCTTCAAGGCCGCCTTGCTCGCGGTGAAGCTGCACTTTCCGACGGTGTCGAACACGATGTCGTACGCCTCTTGTCCGGCCACCGGATCCTCGCAGGTGTAGTCGATCACCCGATGTGCCCCAAGCTCCCGCACCAGGGCGATGTTGCGAGTGCTGCACACACCGGTGACCTCGGCTCCGAGTTGGCGGGCGATCTGGACGGCATACGTTCCAATGCTTCCCGATGCTCCCACGATGAGAACCGACTGTCCTGCCTCCAGCCCGGCCCGATCTCGGAGGAAGAACATTGCCGTCGAGGCGCCGTCGACCACGGCGGCAGCCTCGTCGTAGCCGATTCCCGCCGGGATATGTTCGAGAGACGCGGTCTCCGGCAGGCAGATGTAGTCGGCGTTTGCCCCGATTCGGAAGCCGGTAAAGCCGAAGACCCGGTCCCCGACCGCAAACCGGGTGACTTCGTCACCGATGGTGTCGACCTCCCCGGCGAGTTCGGTTCCGAGCACTCGGAAGCGTCGCCGCGGCTTCCAGAGGCCGATCAGCAGCCGACCCCACCACGGTCTACCGCGACGCATCGCGCACTCGGCAGAGGTCACTGTTGTGGCCCGCACTCGAATCCGAACCTCGTCGGAACTGGGTCTGGGTGGCTCGACATCGCACAGTTCCAGTACATCCGGAGACCCGAACCTCCGGTACACAACGGCCTTCATGGTTGGCTCCTCCTCACAACTAACTACACTGATGAGTGTACCATCAATTACACTGCACGGTGTAGGGCAATAGGATCTGATAGCTGATGACACCTGTGACCCGGGACACCAGCAGGAAACGTACCGAGATCCTCAACGCAGCCGCTCGTGTGTTCATTGAGGTTGGCTATGACCGGGCCAGCATGGATGCGATCGCAGATGAGGCCGGGGCGTCAAAGCGGACCGTGTACAACCACTTCCCCAGCAAGGAGGAGCTGTTCGGCCAGGTGATTCAACGCTTCATGTCCGATGCCCAGCAACTCAAGAGGGTTCGGTATGAGGCGGACAAGGGCCTCGAGTCGCAGCTGGCACAGTTTGCCCACGCGATGCGGCAACCGACACGCGATCCAATTTGGCTCGGGCTCATGAGAGTCATCACGACCAGTCCGGCGGTGGTAGACGAGGTCGTCACCCAGGTGAGTCGCGAGGAAGACACGCTTGCCGTTTGGATACGGGCCGCCAACGCCGACGGACGTCTTGCCGCTCCCGACCCAGACCTAGCTGCCCAAGCCTTCTGGGCGATGCTTTCGGGGGCATTCTTGATGCCGGCCATCTTCGCCACCCCAGTGCCTGAAACACAGGCAGAACGGATACAGGAGGAGCTGGTCGGGATGTTTTTAGCTCGCTACCTGCCCTGAACCACCCACGATCGCCCGATTCGAGTGGCCGCGTCGTCCCGGCGCATATCCTGAGAGCTATGTCGCAGGCACACCGGATCCACGGACCGCCGGACCACCTGACGGCTATGACATGGAGCTATGCAGGTCCCGATGGACGCGCTACATGGGAATGGGTGCGAGTGACCGACTCGGAGACCGGTGAGCTGCATCCGGCGATCCGTTTGCGCCGCATCGGCGGCCACGCCATCTTTGCCGATCCGTGAGGTGAACGCCGACGAACACTGGTTCGTCGGTGGTAGCTAACAGGTCTTTTCCGATCCCCCCGAGAGTGGGGGGATGGCTGCTCGGACAACTGCGATGGCCGTTCGTCCTTCCCCCCACGCCCGTCGCCCAGGAGGCGCCGGTCGATCCCCCCGCGAGATGGGGGGATGATGCTTGTATCGGCGGTCGCCGTTGGTTCTTGCCCGTTCGTCCGGCAGGGAGCCACGGCATTCCTCTCCCTTTGCCTTGGGAGAGGTCCCGAGCGAAGCGATGGGGGTGAGGGGTTCTTTAATCCAGCTCTGGAGTTCATGAGGCCCTCATCGCCCTCGCTGCGGAACGTCACCGCAGCCGAGGCATTGTCCCCCTTCCAAGATGGGGGGATGACTGCTCGGTCAACTGCCGTCGCCGCTCGTCCTTCCCCCCTCGCCCGGCAGGGCCGGTCGATCCCCCCGAGATTCCGAATCCATAGTTGCTATCCGGCACATCGCCTCGAGGCGTATCGGAAGCCGATACGTTGGCGAGGCAGGTGTGCCACGAGATTCCTCTCCCTCTGGGAGAGGACAGCCGAGCGTCAACGAAGGCAGGTGAGCCACGGCATTCCTCTCCCTTCGGGAGAGGACAGCCGAGCGCCAGCGAGGCAGGTGAGGGGTTCTTCAATCACAGGCGCTGATTTCACAAGGCCCTCATCCCCCTTCGCTGCGCTCGCATACTTCTCCCGGAGGGAGAAGAATGCGTGGCACTTCGAGGCACCCTTGTCCTGGGGCTCCCCTACCTCCGGCTGCCACGCGCAGCCGCAGGAACCTTCCCTCCGGAAGCCGGTGGGACATTGGCCGGTCGATCGTCCCGAGATGGGGGCTGCTTCAGTCGGACTCGACTACGACTATGTCCGAGGCGGAGCGGCCGAAGGTTTCCGGGGCGTAGATCTCCTCGACTCTCGTTGGGGGCACTACGAAGGTGCCCGGGGTTGTGGCTCGGGCGACGTAGGTGTAGTCGTAGGTGCCGGCGCCTAACAGTGAGGCGAACGCCTCGGCCCGGTCGTCACGCAGGTTCTCGTGTTCGTACCACTGCCACCACCACCAGAACGTGTCGCCAGGGGACTCTTCGTCGTCCGGGATCGGGCCGGTCACCGCCAGAGCAGGGTTGAGCGACTCCAGACCGGCCGGAAGCGGGTCGACCAGGGCGACATGGGTTCTCCGGGCGTCGGCCACCATCGTCAGCCGCACCCGCACTTCGGCTCCCGCCCTGATGTGCCACGTCCCGTTGGCGTCTTGTGTCACATCATCGGGGTCGTCGATGGCTTCGTAGCTGCGCTGGACAACAAAGCCGCGGTCGAGCGGGTCGAGGTCGAGGTCCTCTGGCGCATACCGCAACCCCAGCCTGTAGTAGAGACGGCCCTCGCCGTCCATGCTGACCACCAGGCTGGTTTCGCCTGCTGCCGCCTGGTCGATCAGTTCGGCCATCGGGACCAGCGAGGCGTCACTGTCGGTGGTGCGGCCGGCGAACTCGTGCTCGGCGGCGTACAGATCGCCGAGCCAGATACGGGCCACAAAATCCGGGGTGACGGCCTCGAACGTGTCGAAGTAGTTGTTCAACGCCAGCAGTACGAACGAGTTCTCCTGCACATTGTTCCACCGCCCCCGGGTCTGGCCACCGAGCAGCCCGGCAACGATTTTCGGGATCAGATCGCTGTCGGGGGCCTCGGCGATCAGGGCATCGAGGATGACGGCGTCCGTGCGGTGATCCGAGTAGAGGACCCGGTAGGCATCCTCGCCGTAGTCGGTGCTGAAGGTCGCGGCACCGGCAGTCTCGGTGACCTGGTTGTTGAACAGCCGCTCGATCTCGGCATCGGCACCCGGGTCGTCAAGCACCGGCCACAGCCAGGCGACTGCGTCGAGATCCAGCTCGTCGCCGGCACGGCGGTACAGATCGGCGGCCTTGGCCGTATCACGGTCGCCGGCCAGGTTGCGGACGTGGAGGGCATACGCGCTGAGGGTGTCCCGGAGTTGCCGGCTGTAGTCAGAGGGATAGAAGTCCTCGATGTTGGCCAGGTACGAGAGTGCCTGCGCGAGACGCTCCGCCGGTACCGCGTAGCCGTTCGCTTTGGCTTCCACCAGGGCGTGAGTGGCCTGGATGCTGTGATACGGAACCGTCTCGTTGGTCCGTCGCCAGATAGCAAAGCCGCCGAGATCGCTTTGGAGACCGAGCAACGCGTCGATATCGGCGCCGACCCGAGCGTCGAGTTCAGCTGCTGACGGGAGGCCGTCGGCTTCAAACGCCTCGAGCACGTCTCTCAGCGCGGCTATTGCCAGTATCCGTGATGCCAGCGCGTCGGCGCTCTCATATTGGTAGTCGTTGAGGTAGATGACGGCATCGGTGAGTGCCTGGAGCGCGGTCGAGGAGGTGTTCACCTCGAGCCCGCCGAACTGGGGGAACACGCCTTCGGGTGCCAGCACGGTCTGGGCGATGACGCCGTCGTCGAGCACCCCGTAGGTGGCGAACGCTTCGGTGGTCGCCGGGGTGTACACCGGCAACGACACGGTCGTCGCGTCCGTGAAGTCGGCGCTGACGGCTGCAACCCGGAAGCGTGCGGTCCCGACGTCCTCGGCCGTAGCCGGGAAACGCACCTCGATACGATCGTTGGCCGGAACAGTGACTCGCCGCCCCGCTCCGGCGGTCAGTCCGAGGTTGGCGGTCTGGATCACCACATCGACCTCGAGGTCTTCGTCCGTCTGGTTCTGGACAACGATGGGCAGCTCGAACTGATCACCGAAGTTGAGGAAGCGAGGGGCGGACGGGCGCGCCATGAGCGGCAGCCGCGCCGTGATGTTGGATTCCGTGGAGCCGAACTCATCGACACCGGCGGCGGCGACGACCATGACCCGGTAGCGGGTCAGGCTGTCGGGCAGCGGTACCTCGATGACTGCCGTTCCGTCGGTCCCCGTGGTCGCCTCGGGCTCGAAGAGCGCCAGCGCGTCGAAGTTGGTGCGCACCTCGAGAACGTCGCCTGCGGCCGGACTTGCCTCGTCGCCGAACAGGGCGAGCCGTTCGCCATCTCCACCAGAATCGAGGTCGGCGGCTGCGTCGGTGAAACGCCCCTCCTCTGCGGACGCGGCTGCCGTGGTTTCCGTCATCGTCTCGGTCTCGGTTGATGCCGACCCAGAGCCCGCCGTCAGCAGATCCGGGTTGGTCAGCTCGATGGTGGACCGTATGTAGCGGCTCCACACCTCGGAGCTGATCGGTCGGTAGAAGATATCGAGAGGATCCGGCAGCTCGAAGTCGCTGAGGGCGAGCACGGCCTCGTCGACCACGACCACGGCCAGCTCGGCCCCGGCCACCGGGGCACCCGCCGTATCGGTCACCGTGACCTCGACGCTGGTGGTGGTGCCCGGTTCGATCGTGGGCTGCGCAGGCTCTGCGGAGACTGTCAGGGTACGGCTGTACGGCGGTATCTGGAGGTCGATACTGCCGGTGGCGAACGCCGGCCTATCCGGGGCATCCGGAAGGGGGTCGCCGCTGTCGTCGGTGCGGCCGGTCGCACCAACCAGATCGACCTGGATGTGCACGCTGGGGATGTAGGTGTCATCGATCGGGATCATCAGCACCGTGCTGCCGTCCTCGACGGTGAAGGTCTCGGTGGAGACGAACCCGCCGCGGCTGAGGGTCAGCAGGCCGTACGCCGGGCTGAACGGGGCGGTGACCAGGATCTCAGCCTGATCGCCGGGGGAGTACTCCTGCTTGTCGGGGATCAGGGTGACCTCCTCCTGAGCCACGTTGCGCTCGGGGCGGCTGTCCCCGCCACTAACCCACCTGGTGAGTTCGGTCCGGCTGGCACGACCGGCGTCGTCGGTCACCGTTGCCACGATCTGATACGTGCCGCCGATGTCGGTGGAGAAATCGCACTCGACCGGCTGGTCGGTTGAGGTGACCGTGCACGGTTCGATCTCCACCGGGATCTCGTCCCACCTACCGTCGACCAGCCGCCACTCGAGGCGGCCGGCTTCCATGGCGACGGCACGGTCGGCGACGGGCGCTCCGTCGATGTCGGTGACGATGGCCTCGATGACGATGGGCTCACCGCTCTCGACGTAGGTACGGTCGCTGCGCAACCCTACGTAAAGCTCGGCGGGGTGGACCAGCAGATCGGTGTTGTCGGCCCAAGCCTGGCGGTTCACGTCGAACACGGTTGCCTGCGCGGAGACCGTTGTGGGGAGACCCTCACCATCGCCGTCGAAATCCATCTGCAAGTAGTGGTTGCCGTTGGCGTCGGTTCTGCCCGAGAACGTCTCGACTGTGGGCTCATCCGCCCCCGGCCACGGCTCACCAAAGAACACATCTGATTCAACGAATGCACCGTCTTCGAACCCGAAGGTGTCGTACCACCACGGGACCCAGACCCCAAAGGTGAAGTCGTCCCAGTTGGGTGGCGAGTAGGTGGCCTGGCGGGTAGTCACCGTCCACTCGACCGCGGCATCGGGAAGGGGGCCACCGGCGTAGTAGTCAGCGTCCACCGCGACCGTCGCGGGCTCGTCGACAACGTATGGCCCTGCCGACTCGGGGCGTGTGCTCACTTCGAACTCGGGGCGCCGGAACTCCTGAACCTGAAGCGTATGGCTGTAGTCGCCGCTGAGACCGGATCCGTCCAGGCTGAGCTGAACCCAGGCTTGACCCAGGTTGGCGCCGGCAGGGATATCAAAGGTGAAGTCGAAGCCGCCCAGCATGCTCACGTCCGCGGTTCCGTCGCCGATCTCGTTGCCGTACCAGTCGTAGGCCCGATAGAGAACGGTGGCACCGTCGGCAACGGCCCCGAGTTGGGCGTCGTCACTGACCGTCAACCGGCGCACCCATCCCTTGATGTGGGCGGTCTCCCCGGGCCGATACGTTTGGCGGTCGTCGAACACGTACCAGAGGGTCTCGTCGTGTCGCGACCACTCTTGCCATCCGGAGTCGATGAGGGCGGTGTCACCATCGAGACGGACGACAACGGGACGCTCGAAGGAGGACCCCGAAGGTGTCTCGGTGAGGGCGAGCCCGTCGCTGTTGGTGGTCACGGTCGTTGCGGTCCCGACAAACTCGACTTCGACACCCGGCAGCGGCTCGCCGGTGCTGAGATCGGTCGCCCATATCAGCGATTCGTCGCCGTCGTTGAAGATGTCGGCGCCGATCTGTGTTGCCTGCGCCCAGACAAGCGTCGGGCGGTTGCTCCAGTATTCCTCGGTGTTTTGGGATAGATCGGCAAGCTCGCCTGTGGGTTCGACCAGGACGATGACGTGGCCTGTGTCACCTTCGAGTGCACTGCTGAGATCGATTGTGGTTTCGGTCAGCACGTTTGGTTCGGCGCCGGTATCCACCGTCGTGTCGAGCGCTTCGGCCCAGTCAGGCAGCGGCGGTGGTTCCTGATCGTTCCAACGCTGCTCCCAGTACCGCACATACGATGCCCAGTCGTCTGTGTCGACATCGAACACCCGCACCCGCAACTCCTCGTGGTTGACGGTGGTCACCGCCAGCGACGGTTCGGGTGTAAGCGGATCGAGTGTGATCAGCCGGTCTTCGAACTGGTCGAGCCGCGGCCGGGCGTCACCGATGACGAAGTCGACGGTTGCGTCCTCGCCCAGAGTCTGTCCGAAGACATCTTTCAGCTCGGCCGACACGGTTGCGGTGTAGGTGGTGCCACCGACGGACGCTCCCCTGATCCTGACGGAGCTGTACTCAGCCTGCACGGTCATGCCCGGCAGCTCTGGCTCGATCGTCACCCACGACGGATCGAATGCATCGGCATCGAGCGGGTTGTTGAAGTCGATCCACACCTCCCAGCCGGGCTCGCAGCGGTCGTTGGCCTCGCACGACGAATCCGTGACTCGCAGCGCGGCATAGGTGCGGGCGGTGAAGGATGTGCTGTCGGTGGCGACCCGGGGCCCTTCTGCCGATGGGGTGCCGGGTCCCACCTGGATCGTGAGCCGTGTGTCGGGGGTGAAGGCATCGACGGCGCGGAACGCCAGCCAGCGGCCCGCGAGCAGGCTGTCGACTCTCGGACCGATCTCCTCGTCGGCGGCGATCTCTGCGTCCGTTGCCAAGCGGATCGGCTGGGTCTCCCCGTCGGCAGACAGCGTGATCACATCAAGGACGGCGTCGGGGTCGATATGCTGGTTGAACGTCAGAAGGAAGACCGGCGCGAGCGGAAGCGACTCGTGTTGCGGCTCGAACGACTCCACCCGGACCGGTGGCGTACTGAATTCCCAGGTCACGGTTTTGGCCAGCTCACCGCCCGTCTCCGATACCGTACCTGCCGGAATCTCGATGCGGTACTCGGTCGCCATGGGCAGCCGGTCGAACAGTCCCGGGTCGTGCTCGAACCGCAAGGTGCGGGTGCCGATCCACTGCCAGCGGCCGGGAAGCTCGGGCGTGATGGTGACGGGGACGTCGGCGGCGTCCAACTGCTCGACGGTCGCCAGCGGCACCATCGGCTGGTTGAACGTGACGCTCAGGAACGGAGCGATCTCCACGGCACCCTCTGGTTGGAAGCGCTGCACTTCCAGCGGGCCGTCAGGAACGTCCGGTGGCGGCTCGTCGGTCTCGGCCGGGAACGGGACCTCTACCGTCTCGCCGACCAATGGTGGTCTCAAGGTCGCGGCCGGCCGGTTGAACTCGAGGCCGTCATCGTCGGGTAGCACCCACTCGGGCAGCCGATCGATGATGGCGGCGACCGTGTTGTCGTCGAGCGGCTCTCCTGCCACAACCTCGATGGGTTCGGGCGTCTGGAGAGTCTGGGCCGTGCCGGCGCTGAGGCTCACCGTGAGCGGCTCGTTGGGTCGGGCTAGGGCCAGCACTGCGGTCGAGTCCGGCGCGGTGGTTGATGTGGAGCCCACGCTGTCGGGCGGTGCAACCTCGTCTCCCGAGGTGAGCATGGCGGCGCCAATGGCAAGAGCCACCACAACGGCCAGGCCGCCACCGAGTAGTGTTGTGCGCCGGTTCGCACCGATCGACATGTGTCGCCGCCTTTCCCCGTGTCGTGACAAGGGTCTGACGCCCGCAGGCGCAGGTTAGGTTCCTGGTCGTCTGAGTCGGGCAGAACTACTCGGCTGCGAGGTCAGTCACAGGTAGCGCCCTGCGCACGAATAGGTCGAAGTGAGGTATGGCGAACTCGACCCAACCGTATCGCGGCGCATAGATGACGCCCTCACCTATCAGCCGGTCGCGGAATGGAGCCACCTGTGGAGTCGTCATGCCCGCGGCCGCAGCAACTTCGCCGGAGCGGTGAGGGCCGGGCCCGAGTGACGCCAAAGCCTGCACGTATGCGATCTCGGACGAAGGGATACGAGCGATTCGGGCCGCAAAAAAGGAAGAGTCGAGGGCATGGTTGGCGTTTGGTGCACCCCGCTTCACATCTGCAGCAGAGATCGGGTCGTCCGTCGCCGCGTTCCAGGTGTGATACGCCCAGGTCTGGACAAAGAACGGAAAGCCATCGGAGTGGTCGACGATTGCGTCAATAGCGGGCGCCGACCAGCGGACGCCGATCTCCTCCGCTGGGGACACAACCGCCTCGACGACCTGGGCGGGTGAAAGTGGTCCTAGGTCGGCAACGGTGAACATACGCTCGGCGTATGTCGCCGCCCGCGCCACATCCCCAACGAGGTTGGGTAACCCGGCCAGTACGCAATACAAGGGCAAGCCATCCTGGCTACAGCGATGGACTCCCGCAAGGAGCCTGCGCGTGTCACTCGAATCGAGCAGTTGCGCCTCATCGATTGACATCAGGACTCCGAGACCCTCGACGGAGGCGGCTGTAGTTAGGTCCGTGACCACGTCGGTAAGCGCATCACGATCCGCTCGCGCAGTTTGACGTCCGACGGCGAGGCCGGTTCCGGCGATGGTCAACGAAACGGATTCGATCGAGCTCAGGGCACGACCGACTTTGGCACCACCTCCGAGCTCGTCAGCGATGCGGCTCGCCTGCCGGAGGAAAGAACGTAGTGTGTCGTCGCCCCCAAGGGCTTCTACGCGGATTATGCGGTACCCGGCCTGCTCGCCGAGCGCGGCCAATTTGCCCAGCAGGACGGTCTTTCCCACGCCCCGCAGGCCTGTGATGACCAGATGCTGGCTCGAACGCGTCGCTTGCAGTCGGTGCAAGGCCACGGATGCGCCATCGATGATCTCATCCCGGCCTACGAGGGCGGGGGGTGGTGTTCCTGCACCGGGAGCATACGGATTGGCAACCGGGTCGTACTGTTCAACGGACATGCCTCTACTTTAACAAGAGTTGTTAAACTCCCGGCAACTCTGTTGAAGTCGTTCTCTAGGCTGCTGATTCGGCGTGCGGCCGGTCGATTGCTGCTCTATACCGGGTTCTCCCCGGCGACGTCGACCATCCACATGATCCCAAAGCGGTCGGTCAGCGAGCCGTAGTAGTCGCCCCAGACCTGGTCGGCGATCGGTTCTGTGATCTCACCGCCTTCGGCGAGTGCGGCGAACAGCCGGTCGGCGTCCTCACGGCCATCCGGCTGGAGCATGATCGAGACCATATGGCGCGGCGGGGGTGTGGCCGGAGAATCGTCGCAGTGCGAAGGGGCGAGAACGTGTCACACCCAACAGTCACCATGTCGTCATGGATACCTTCTCACCCGCCGACCAGGCATTGTTCGAAATCGACGCCGGCATCGCCAAACATGGGTTTCACGTCACTGCGGTCTTCGGTGGCGACGATGGCCCCTTGTGGGCCTACACCGTCGGGCTGCTCGAGACCTATGGCCACCCTGAATTGATCACATTCGGTCTTCCTCCGCAGATCGCCCACGGTGTGATCCATGCCATCGTCGAGCAGAGCCGGGAGGGGACACAGCATCCCCTTGGTAGGGAGCATCCGTTCGATGTCGACGGGATTCCCGTCTGTCTCCTCCCCGTGCTCGACGAGTACTGGCTCTACCCATGTGACTACTTGCTCGGATGTTCGCACTACTACGGCGCCAAGGGAGCCAAGGTGGAGCTCCGTGCGCTGCAACTCGTGTGGAGCGACGAGAACGGCAGGCTTCCGTGGGAACCGCAATTCCAGAGGAAGTTCGCCGGTGATCAGCCGCTTCTCGACGAATCCGGCCATTACACCGAACCCGACACCATGTTCTGTTGCGACTCCGACGGGGACTATTGCGAGTGGTCGTAGTGGCCGGACCGCGCCGGACCCGCCTACATTGCAAGGATGGAAGAGACCTTTGAGTTCCGTTTTGACATTGCGGCTCGCCCGCTGCTCCTGCCGCTTGGTCTACACCCCGGCAACTGCTCGGTGACCCTCACCGACGATGACCGTTTTGTTGCCCGGTTCGGGCGTTGGAATGTGGATACACCACTGTCCAACATCGACTGTGTCGAGATCACCGGGCCCTACCGCTGGTACAAGGCGATCGGTCTACGCGGGTCATTTGTCGACAGTGGTGTCACCTTCGGAACATCGAGCGTCGGCGGAGTCTGTGTGACCTTCATCGAACGGGTCCCGACACTGCTGCCCAGGCTCAAAGGTCACCGGGGTTTGACCGTCACCGTCACCGACCCTGCGGCGCTGGCAAAGGCGATCGACGAGCGTCGGCCCTGACCTACCTGGTCACGGTGGTTGGCGGCTGCGATTTGTGGGTCCCCAGCTCTGCTGGCCGCGTTGCCGGTAGGCGAACCCAGAAGCAGGCGCCCCCGAGCATCACCGAGTCCCTGTAGCCCGTCTGACCCCCATGCGCACGTACCAGGGACCTCACGATGCCAAGACCGAGACCCGACCCGGGGGTCGAGGCGTCGAACCGGTGAGAGCCTCGCTCGAAGACATCCCAGATGACGTCTCGGAAGCGTGGAGGTACCCCAGGTCCGTCGTCGTGGACCGCGATCTCGATGTGCCCGTTGCTCCGGAGCGCCTCGACCGCAACGGCTCCACCGCCGTAGCGCATTGCATTTGTGAGAAGGTTGCTGACGATCTGCGCCAATCGCTTGCGGTCTGCGACGACCAGCAGATCCTCATCGACGGACGCGCTGAGATGGCGAGGTAGGCCGAGCGCCGCTGTTGTGTCGACTACCACGGACCTGACGTCGACGACCTCGGGGACGAGATCGGTGGCGTGGAGGTTGTCACGGCTGGTTGCGATGAGATCCGTGACGATCCGCGTGACCAGTTCGGCTTCGCTGCGGGCAATCTCGACCATTTCGATCCGCTCGGCGTCTGTGGTCGCATCCCAATCACTGAGGGCAAGATCCAGATACCCCTGGACGGCGGTGAGCGGCGTGCGCAGCTCATGGGAGACCGCCGATACCAACTGGTTGCGTTCCGCGTTGATGAGGTGCCGGTACTCGGCCACCGCGAGGAGGATCCTCATCAGAACCAGGAGACCCAGAATCGAGAACGCGGCTTCGAGGGTGTAACCCTCACCGTCGACCGCCTTGCGCCCCACATGGATGGCGACCAGGACGTAGACAAACGTGGCGGGGATGAGTATGTGCCACAACGTGTGGCTCAGACCTCCGAGTTGGCGGGGTGTGACAGGCCGGGTGAGCCCGGCCGCAGCAAGGGCAAACAAGCCGTACGAGACGAGCCATGTTGCATCGACCCAGGAACCCGATACGTACGAGTCCGACCAGCTTTGCGCCAGGTACACGGCGTCGCCGACCGCCATGGCGACCAATGCTGCAACGACCATCCACAGTGATCGATCGCGCAGCCGCCAGCTCTTTCTGATACCAACTGCCACGGCGGTGGCCACCAGCAGAACGTCGGCTACGGGGTAGGCAGCGCCCACCACAAACTCTGCAAGGCTGGTCTCGCCCGCCTCCTGGTACATGGGCTCGAGCGCCACCAGCCAGGCAACCACCGAGAGTCCGACTGTTATGACGATGCTGTCGACTACTTGGGCACCACGCTGGTAGCGGTTTCCGCCGAGCCGGGGTGTGAGCAGCATGGCGACGGCCAGGGCTGGGTATCCAGCCAGATAGAACACATCAGGGAGTCCTGGGAATGGCGGCTCGATGCCTTGGATCAGCTCGTACCACACCCAGGTGAGTTCGCCGAGACCGAGCGAGGTCACGCCGGCACCAAAGAGGATCCAGGACACACGGTCCCGGCCGTAGCGTGACATTGCTCCGGCGATGAGCAGCAGCCCGGCACCTATCGAGACGATGGGATAGATAATGTCGCTTACGACTGTTGCTGTGTCGCCGTCGATCGCTCCGGTGCCGAGGACGACGGCCAACACACCCGCAACGGTTGCGAGCGAGAACCCGGAAATGCGGAGAACGCCAGGCTTCATGGGTCTACTGTCGGCACCGACTCCACTCGGGATTAGGGCCAATCGACCCTGATTCGTGTCAGCCCGGGCCGGCCCCCGTCAGGAGACGGTTTGGCGCACGGCTTCGAGTACTTCGGCAGGTTCTGGGTGTCGGCCGGTCGCCTTCTTCGAATAAACCAGTTCGTCACCGACGGTCACCTCGAACACGCCTCCGCTTGACGGGATGAGCTCAAGACCATCCAGTGAGTTTTCAAACTCATTTAGAAGAGATTCCGCCATGCTCACGGCACGGCCCAAATATCCTCAAACCGCGCAGTATTCGATCGACAGCTTCATGGCGCATACCGTACCGCGACTTGCACCTGAGCACCACCTCGGCCGGCGCGCAGGTCGTCGGCGAAGCCGATCAGATAGTCACCGGGTGATCAGGCACAGTCTTGGTCCACTGGAGTACGGACCGGTCGGCGCGAAGCCCATGGATCCAGAACGGATCGTCATCGAGCATCGTGATCACAGCGGCGAGGTCCGGCGCCTCGACGAGCCACAGTGCACCCACCGGTGGTCCATCCTTGTCCTCGCGGAGGGGGCCTGCGGCGAGGATGTGCTCCGAGTGCTCGGCAAGGAACGCCAGGTGATTGGCGTACTGTGCGTCCCGGATGTGGAGCGAGTCCGGGTTGTCTTCGAATCGGGCAATGAAGTACATGCCGCCGATCCTAGGGGGTGTGTCCGTAGAAGGCTGGTGTGAATCGCCTGTTCTGGCTCGCGGCGTCGCCGGGAGCGCCGCATTTATTGGTGGGGCGAGCCGCCACGGCTGCTTTCACACCAGTCATCTAGACCGATACACTCCCGGGTCGATGAAGAGTCGCCCGTTTCGCTTTGGTATGAACATCGGAGCAACCGAAACGCGGGCGGAGCTCATCGATATGGTGCAGCGCGCCGAAGCCGACGGGTATGGCGTGGTCATCGCACCCGACCACATCAGTACTCGCCTTGGGGTGTTGCCGCTCCTGATGGCAGCGGCCGACCTCGCCCCGACCATACGCGTATCGCCCATGGTGATAGCCAACGACTATCGCAACCCGGCGGTCCTGGCTCGGGAGTGCGCAACGATTGATGTCCTCTCCGGCGGCCGGTTCGAGCTAGGCCTCGGGACAGGTTGGATCGCAGACCAGTACCGGGCTGCCGGCATCGCTTACGACTCGCCCGGTGTCCGGGTCGACCGGCTCGAGGAAGCGATAGAGGTACTCAAGGGATGCTGGAGTGGGGAACCGTTCACCTTCGCCGGCTCTCACTATCAAACGATCGGTGTCACTTGCCCGAAGCCTGCTCAGTCTCCCCGCCCTCCTCTGCTCATCGCGGGGGCAGGGCCACGGATCCTCGGCATTGCAGGCAGGGAAGCAGACATTGTCAACCTGTCGCCGGTGCCGGTGGGGTCATCGGGGTTCGAGGCTGTCGCGCACGGCCCGGCGGCAACCGGCGACCTGCTCGAGACCCAGCTTGGATGGATACATAGCGCGGCGGGCGAGCGAGTGGGCGAGATAGAGCTGAGTGTGTCGATCCAGCACCTCATCGTGACCGACGACACAGCTGTGGTGATCGACGAGATGACACACGAGACCGGAGCCTCCGCTGCTCAGATTCGTCGTTCACCACATGTTCTCATAGGTTCGACCGACGAGGTCATCGCCACGTTGCAGCGACGCCGGGAGGAGTACGGCATCTCCTATGTGTTGTTCGGTCACCGGCATCTCGACGCCGCCGGCCCGATTGTTTCCGCGCTGGCCGGCACGTAGGTAGCCTCGCTGTTCATGGTCGCCAATCCTTTCCTGGGTGCCGATGCCGCCCGCCGCTACGCCCGGGGCCGCCCCGACTATGTGGACCTGGTTGTAGGTGCGGTACGGGAGTTGACTGGCATCGATCGGCCGATCCGCCGGGCACTCGATGTTGGGTCCGGGACAGGGCTGTCGACACGGGTGCTGGGGTCCTTTGCCAGGCAGGTCATCGGCATCGAGCCGTCGGCGCACATGGTCGCTCTCGCCCCGGCGTTAGCCAATGCCACCTACTTGCGAGCAAGCGCCGAGCACATCCCGCTCGCCCGTTCGACGTGTGGGCTGATCGGTGCCGGCTCGGCCCTGCACTGGTTCGACCAGGCGGCGTTTCTGGCCGAGATCGACCGCGTGGCCACCAACGACTCGCACCTCGTGGTGTTTGATCACTGGTTCAACGGGTCGGTCGACGGGTGCCCCGAGTTTGCGGAGTGGTTCCGAACATATTTGGCGAGATATCCATCCCCGCCGAGGGACCGGTCCTGGTCACCTCCGTCGGATCTGGGTGGATGGATGTTCGCCGGCTCGCAAAGCTACAAGCACCCGGTACCGATGACCGTGGGCCGGCTGACTAGCTACCTGCTCAGCCAGAGCAATCTCCAAGTGATGATCGACCGGGGAGAGATTGTCGAAGAACAGCTTCGGGAGTCGCTGGCCGATGAGCTGAGAGCGGTCATCACCGGCGACGTCGCCGTCGTCGAGTTCGGTGGGCTGGTTGCACATCTCCGACGCTGAACGGGTGATCAGGTGGGCTGGGTATCCAATCCTGCGATCGCCTTGGCGACCTCGGAGCGGAACTCCGGATCAGCCAGTGCCTCACGGATCGCCGTGGTGACCCTCTCCCGAGCGGCTGATGGATCCCCTTCGAGGTCACCGCTGCTTGCCAGGCTCCCCAGCAGCCCGTCGAGCCCGAAGCCCTTCAACACGTTCATCGCAGTGCCGATCGCGGTGGGGACCGAGGTGCTGTAGCGCTCCAGCGTCCCCGGTCCGTTTCCACCGCCGGTGTCGATCATCATGATGTTGTCGATCTCGCCAAACGGTGCTGCTGCGGCACCGACCACTGCCTCGAGAGCCGGGATCAGTTGCTGTAGCAGCTGAACCCGCTCGGCCCGCTCGTCCATCACCAACATCGCTTCGGCTAGCTCGCGTTGACCGTCTGCCTGAGCCTTCAGCAACGCTCCCGTGCCTTCAGCTTCTGCCATTCGCTTGGCTCGGTCGCCCGCGGCCTCGGCCTCGAGTTCGGCCTGCTTCGCTTTGGCAAGCAACGTCTGGGCTTCGGCATCACCCTGGCCGGCGAGCACCGATGCAGCCTTTTCCGCTTCCGCCCGTGCATGCACAGACTCGGCTTCAGCCTCGGCTGCCTTCACCGTCGTGATCTTTGCGGCTTCGGCGTCTTCGGCAGCCTTGAGCCTGGCCGCCCGAGCTTCCGCAACGACGTCGACTTCCAGTGCCTTGGTCCGGGTGTTGAGACGTGCTTCCTCGAGCGCCAACTTGGCATACATCTCGCGTTGCTCTACGGCGACCCTCGCCTCGACGACCGCCTGTTGAGCCTCGGCGTCGGCCAGTGGCCCTGCCTGCTCGGTCCGCGCCCGTTCGGCCTCGGTCTGCGCTCTTGCCTTTGCCAGACGCACATCACGGTCACGCTCGGCCTCGGCGATCTGAGCAGCCGCGTTCGCTTCTGCCTGCTGCGCCTGACGTTCGGCTTCCGCCGTTGCTACACGAGCCCTCATCTGTGCGTCGGCGACGTCTTCTTCGGCCTGAGCCACTGCATCGGCGACCCTCTTCTTACCGAGAGCGTCAAACAGCCCGGCGTTGTCGCTGATCTGCTGGATCTGGAAAGACATGACCCGCATGCCAAACTGGAGATACTCGGCGTTGGCAGCCTCGGTGAGGTTCTCCTGGAGAGTGGCACGGTCCTGGTTGAGCTGCTCCGGGGTCATGTTGGCGACGACACCACGGATCTGGCCGATGAGCACCTCACGCACCGCGGCGTGGATCTCCTCCGGCTTGTAGTGCAGGAAATTGGTGGCTGCGGTGATGGCCGATTCCTGGTCGATGCCGTATCCGATTACGGCCACTCCGTCGATCGAGACCTGGACGTTGTCACCGGCGAACACATCGGTTAGCTGGACGGCGACGGTCATCGGCTTGAGTGACATCCAATCGACCTGGTGGAGCAGGGGGACGCGCACCTTCCGCCCACCGCGGACGTAGGTGACGTTCTGGCGGGTTTCGCCTCTGCCTGCCGAGCCGCCACCGGTGAACACAGCCAGCTCATCCGGCGGCACCTTGACGATCAGCTTTGCCACCGTGTAGACGGCGAGAACGATCGCCACGACGATGGCCACGATTGCTATCAGGACTGGATCCACTATGTCCTCCGGCTTACTCGGTTAACTAGAACTCGAACTCGTCAACCACCACATGTTCCGCCGTCGACAAGACGACCATCACTTTTGTTCCCCGCGACACTTCATGGTCACGATGCGCCGACCGAGCGTCACGTCTGACGACGGCACCATTGGGGTCGACGAATTGAACGATGCCGATTCCGTCTCGGGGAATGCGCACAACAACCTCTGCGCTCAGCCCCTGGTAGGCGCCGAGCGGCTGGAGGTCGTCTCCCTGCTGACGTTTCAACCATGGGAATAGCACCCGCACTGCGAGGATCCACAAAACCAGGCCAGTCGAGGTGGCCGCGGTCCATACGAGGAGCGTCGTGCCGTCGTTGGACGCCGTCGCCCAGCCGACGAATCCGAATCCCACCGCAACGACTGCGAGTGCCTTGAGAGAGAACCACTCCAGCACGCCGGCGGCGCCGAGGTGAGCCGAACCCCCCGCCTCGATGTCGCCGTCTGCACCTACGTCCACGTCCACGTCTGTATCCACGTCGGCCTCGACGTCGGTGTCGTCCGTGTCGAGGAGAGCCGAGATGGCCAGTATCGCCATGCCGGCGAAACCGATTGCGAGGAATGTGCCCGGAGCCATCTCTGTCTCTCTAGATTGGCGGTGCCGGGTGGGTTCCACCCGGGTGACGGATAGTAGTCGCCCCACTACCACCAAGAACTGGTACATGGCCGAACGCGGTCGAGTTGGTGATCGAATGATCCGTCTGTCTGTAACCTCTGTGTATGTCAAGCGGGGTTGTCTCGGGATCCGATGGACGCTTCGCCTTGCGACCGTGGTGCGAGGACGATGCCGACTGGTACCTGGCCGTACGCGATGACGAGATCTTTAGGTGGACGACCGAGGTCCGTGATGTTGAGCGAGCAGGGTTTCTCGAGCGCCTGGCGGGTCTCGACGGTAAGGCAGTTGCGGGCTACGCACTGCTCCAGTCAGGCGATCCGATAGGCAACGTATCGGCGATGCGCCGGGACGACGTAGCGGAGCTCTCATACTGGGTCGTCGCCGGAGCACGCGGCCGGGGTGCCGCGTCGGCTGGGCTCGAAATGCTGAGCGACTGGGTGGAGCGAACCTGGGACGTACGCCGTCTCGAGCTGCTGATCCACCCTGACAACACCGGATCCATCAACGTAGCGACGAAGTCGGGCTATGTCGCCGACGGGATGCGGGAGACCGGGGCCTCATGTGCAGGACCGGACGGTATGGTCGCGGTCTTCGCCCGGGTCGTACACAGCGACTGACCCGAACCGCTCAACCGGTGTGTTGTGGCGGCGTGGTCGGCGAGGATCGCGACGAGTGCCGTCACACCACCGACGAGTACCGGCATCAAGCATGTGTTCCCTTAGATCCGTGGCCGACCGGCCGACTGTCTCGCCAGGTCCTCGACCAAAAGACAAGGAAGCCTCATGTCAAAGACGAACTGCTGGGAGTTCAAGAAGTGCGGCCGACAACCGGGTGGGAGCAAGGCGAATGATCTGGGCGTGTGTCCCGCAGCCGTCGAGACCAGGGTGGATGGTGTCAACGACGGTAAGAACGCCGGCAGATCGTGCTGGGTCCTGGCGGGGACAATGTGCGGCGGGGCCGTCCAGGGGAGCTTCGCCTCGAAACTGGCCAACTGTATGAGCTGCGACTTCTACAAGGCGGTGCTCGCCGAGGAGGGCGCCAACGCCGTCTCGCCGAAGGTCGTCCTGGAGCGTCTCGGGGCTGCGTAGCACCGCCGATGCTGATCGGGCTATCCGATCCTTTGCGGTGGCGTGGATGGCGACGACCGCACGACGAGTGCCGTCGCACCACCGACGATCACCGGCATCAAGAGGAGGATGATCGCCGTGGTCACCCACGGGAATGCGACGTACCCGGACGTAATGGTTCCGAACGGGCCAAACTCAACCCAGTCCTCATCTGATTGAGCCACACCCAGATCAGCCGCCCGACCGGTAGGCAAGACCGACTGTTCGGTCAAGGGTCGACATCAGAGAACCGACAGGGAACGGGTGAGAACCGTCATCCTGCTGCTTGGTGCGTCAGCCATCGCCGCGCTCATCGTTGTCCGAACCCTCGCCGGCGGCGGAGAGCCGGTGAGCGTGCTCTTTGTGGGCAACAGCTACACCACTTCGAACGATCTCCCCGCCGTATTCGCGGATCTCGCGTCGGCGGGAGGCTACGACGCCGATGTTGGGGTCGTTGCCTTGGGCGGGGCCTGGCTCCGGGACCACGTCGATCGGGGAACCGTCCGGGCAGAATTGAGCGGCGGCGACTGGGATTACGTCGTGCTTCAAGAGCAGAGCATCGTGCCGGCCAGCCCGACCGAGCGAACCAACGCCATGTTCCCGGCAATCCGGCAGCTCGCAAGTGTCGCGAGTCAATGGGACACCGAACCGGTGCTCTATCTGACCTGGGCTCACCGGGACGGTTTTCCCGATGTCGGTTACACAACCTATGAGCCCATGCAGCGAGCGGTCACCCAGGCATATGAGCTGATCGCAGACGAGGTCGGTGCAAGGGTGGCCCCGGTTGGGGAAGCCTGGGCAGTCAGCCAGTCCTTCGATCTGTACCAGTCCGACGGCAGCCATCCCACTCTCTCGGGAACCTATCTTGCTGCTTCCGTCCTCTATGCCACCATCTTTGGGGAGGATCCTGGGGAGGTGGCCCATCGCTCCAATCTCGACACTGCAGACCAGCTGCGCGCCATCGCCGGCAGGGTTGTCCTTGATGACCGGGATCGGTGGCATGTACCGGCCGACGGCTAGCCAGATTCTCAGCCGAGCCGCTCACCACCAAGGATCGGGATCGAAAGTCGATTCCCCGGTGGCGCCAGCGGGCAGGACCAGCGCGGATCGTGGGCGCAAGACGGGTGGTACGCAAAGTTGAAGTCCACGATCAGGCGTTCGCCGTCGTGGCCGAGGTCGGCGCCTTTGACCGTGTCGAGCAGGTAGCGCCCTCCACCGTAGGTGGATGTTCCGTTGGTCTCGTCGCGGAACGGCATGAACACTCCACCGGCGTAGCCATCCAGCCAGTACAGGTCGAGCGACACATCGGCGCAGCCCAGCCGGAATCGAGCCCGGCCGAATAACTGTCCCGATGTAGTACCGCCGTCGCTGTGTCCGAGCGCGATCTCGGCCCCCGATGCCGGTTCAACCGTTGCGACCGCTCTGAGGGCGGGGTCGTAGCGCCAATAGGCAAGACCGCCGAAGGACGGGCGCACCGCATCCGGAAGCGGGCTTTGAAGATGGCTTCGGAACAGGTCATCACGGGTGGCGACCCATAGAGCATGTGCCACGGAGGGCTCGAGCTCGCGCACACGGCCGTAGAGATCGGTGACACGGCGCCGGTAGTCCCAGAGTGCGAGAGTCCTCCCCACGCCGCCGTCATTCGAGTTCACAGGTGACCTTCTGCCGGTTGTCCGCACCGTAGCCGCCGACGTGTCGTACCGACGCGGTACCCTCACCACGATGAACGTGATTGGCTATGTGCTCATCGACGGTGACCAGGTCGACGCGGCCGCCGCAAAGATCTCTGTCTTCGATATCGCTCTGCTGCGTGGTTTCGGCTGCTTCGAATCCCTTCGCTCCTACGGCGGGGTCGCATTCAGGCAAGAACAACACATCGACCGTCTGGAGCGGTCGGCCGGAGCGCTCGGTCTCGGGTTGCCGGCCCGCGCCGACATGGAGAAGTGGGTGGCGGATCGAGCTTCGGTCGGCGACTCCTCAGTACGGGTCGTGGCAACCGGTGGTACCGACGAGAAGGGCAGCGGCGTTGGCTCCCGGTTCATCGTCTTTGCCGAACTGCTGCAACCCGTCGAGCCGACGACCAGCCTGCTGCCGGTCGAGGCGCCGTGGCACCCCGACGGATCACAGTCCGAGCTGACCGGTGCCAAGACGTTGTCTTACGGCCCCAATGTCGCCGCCCGCTTTCATGCCAGGGCAGAGGGCTACGGCGATGCTCTGCTCGTCGGCCGCAGCGGCAACGTGCTCGAGGGGCCGACCAACACCGTCGCTTGGGTCAGTCACGGGGTGCTGGAGACCCCGTCGCTCGACCTCGGGATCCTGGCATCGGTGACCAGACAGGCGGTGCTGGAGGTTGCAGCGAGACTCGACATAGCCGTCGCCGAAGGAGCGTTCCCGCTGCAACGTATGCTGGATGCCGACGAGGTAGTGGCACTGTCCACCTTGCGCGAGGTGCAACCAGTCATTCGGATCGGCGACGTCGACAAGGAGGTCGGGCCGGTCACCCGCGGACTGGTCGATGGGCTCCAGGCCTTGATCCGGGAGGAAACGAGACTTTGACCGCAGCTGCATACATCGGAATGCTCGGCGCCATCGAGTCTCTCTACGAGTCCGTGGTCACCGACCCTGAAGCCTGGGGTGACCAAGCGTTCTCCGATTGGGCCGGCGATGCATTGATCGACGCAGACACCGTGCCGAAGCAAGCGCGCCGCGAGATCCGGCGCAGCATGCGGGCTGCGCAGAAGCTTCGAGATTTCTGGATGAGCGGTGCAAGCCGGGTTCCCGACCACGACGACTGGCGCACACGGGTCGACATCGCCCTCGGTGTCCGGGCGTGGCGGCCGCTTCTCGACCTGGCACGGATCGGTCTCGAGGAGGCACCCGACGAGGAGCTCTTCGAGCAAGTCAAGGAACGGTTTGTGGTGGTGACATCTGACCGGTGGATGGACGGGGTCAGTTTTGATCAATGGCGGATCACCCGATGAAGCACTCATATCGGCAACCGGGGTAGAGTTGGTTTCGTGAGATTCAGGCAGGCGCTCATTGTTGGGATCGCGGTGCTTGTCGTTGCCGCGTGCTCCGGTGATGACGATGCGGACGAATCGGGCAACACGACAACGACTGCGCCGACGATCACCACTCTCGGCGACTCCGAGACCGTGGCCGGTGGCACCGAGAGCGATCAAGCCGGGGCCGCCGCGACCACATCGACCACCACCGCAGTGGCCCTCGAGTTGTCATTCCCCGAGTACAGCATCGTCAGCAGGGAAGCGTCCGAGAACGGCGACATAGTGGTCGTACTTCTCGACCGGACGTCATACGAGTCACTCTCCGACCTCGACGTCCACAATGTGGTTTCCGATCTGGTCGAGCAGTATGCCCCGGTCTACGAGGCGTACATCGTCGAGACCGAGGCCGCGGCCGATGCCCTCTTTGTCGAAGAACCGACCGAGGAAGAGCAGACGGCGCTCAGCATCGGCTATGTGGCGAGGCTCGAAGAGGGCTTCCGGATCGTCTACGAGGGCCCACTCGCAGACTCCGGTGTCGCCATCCTGGGCTCCTAGAGCCCGAGTACCACCATGGCGGTGAACAGAAAGCCGCCAAACCCGACGGTATCGGTAACCGTCGTCAGGAAGATGTTGGATGCAAGCGCAGGGTCGAGACCAATCCTACGTAGCAGGATCGGGATTGAAGCCCCAACGATTCCGGCGACCAACAGATTGGCGAAAACCGCTATCCCGATGACCAGACCGATCTCCGCCTCGCCGGCGACGTAGCCGCCGAGTAACCCGGAAAGACAGGCGATGACGATGCCGTTGATGAGCCCGATCGTCGACTCGCGCCGGATCGCCCGTACCGCGCGGCCCGGTGGCAGCGACCCCACGGCCATTGCTCGGATGACTACGGCCAGGCTCTGTGCTCCCGAATTGCCGCCGAGCAACGCAACCATCGGCATAAATGACGCAAGGACGGCACGGTCCTCGATCATTCCCTCGAAGCCGCCTATCACCAAGGCCAGCAGCAGCCCGATTATCAGGTTGAGCGAAATCCACGGGAGACGGCGCCGCACCGACAGCCCGACCTCGGTGTAGACGGTCTCTTCGGCACCGGCACCGACAATCCGTGCGATGTCCTCGGTGGCTTCTGCTTGGGCCGCCTCCATTGCCTCGTCGATCTTGACGATGCCCGCCAGAAAGCCCTGAGCGTCCGTGACCGGGATTGAGATCAGGTGGTACCGCTGGATCAGCTCGGCCACGATCTCGCGGTCGGTGTCGACGGTCACGGTGACTGGGTTCGACAGCATGATCTCGTCAAGACCTGTGTGGGGCCTGGCAAAGACCAGTTCACGAAACGGGACAACACCGGCAATCCTGCCTTCGATGTCGACGACATATACGTAGGTGAGGTTCGAGCCGATTTCCTCGTGTAGACGCCGCAATGACTCGATTGCCTCACCGGTTGTGATCCCCATAGGCAGGGCAGCAAAGTCGGTTGTCATCAACCCACCGGCACTGTCGGGCGGGTAGACGATCAGTTGATTGATCTCGAGACGCACGTCGGGGGCGAGCGCGGCAATCACCTCGTCACGGACCTCGTCCTCTTCCAAAGCCGAAAGAAGGTCGACGGCTTGGTCGGGCTCCATCTCGCTGATGAGCTGGGCAGCCGCATCGATGTCGAACTCCTCGATGACGTCGGCTGCGGCGGCCGCACGCATCTGGTCGAGAACGTCGGCGGCGTCGTCGGCGTCGAGGTCGCGCAACAGATCGGCAGCGTCTTCCTCGTGAAGAGCCTCGAGAATGTCGGCGGCCGAGCCGGGGTCCGTTTCTGCGATCTCCTCCCACTGTTCCTGGTGGGTATCCAGGAACTCCTCGGCTTCCTCTGGTCGCTGACGCGCTAATTCCCTTAGGCGGTGGCTCACACGGCTCAGACTGGACTGGAAGGGCAGACGCATAACGGCGCCAGACTAGGTGACCGGAACGTGGGTGCTGCGACTCTGTCCCAGGGGTCGGCGCCGGCGACCCCTGGGAACAGCAAAAACAACAGGCCCCCCAGGGGGGACGAGGGGGCCTGTTGGAAACCCGGGTGGTGGTGAATCACCCGGCAGCGGAATATTAACGCGTCATGACCCGACAGCGAGTCGACTTGAGACGGCTAGTCCACCACTGCCTGTTTTTGGGCTACCGCCGTCGATTGAGGTTTCGCGCTGCCCTCGTAGACTGCTGCTCGAAAGGAGGCTGCGTGCTGCGATTGACGTCGTTCTCTCACGGGGCCGGCTGAGCGTGCAAGCTCGGTCCTGATGAGCTGGCGCAGGTTCTGCGCCGTGTGAACAATTCACCGACCACCCGTCACGATGATCTCATCATCGGTATCGCCGGATCCGATGATGCCGGTGTCTACCGGATCACCGATGACATCGCACTCGTGCAGACGGTCGACTTCTTCACTCCAATCGTCGATGAAGCGTACGACTGGGGACGGATCGCCGCGGCCAATGCCCTATCCGATGTGTACGCGATGGGGGGGATTCCGCTTACGGCACTTCAGTTGGTCGGCTGGCCGAGAGACAAGTTGCCGTTTGACCTCCTGGGTGATGTGCTCGAGGGTGGGGCTGCGGCGCTCGAAGAGGCGCGCTGCACGCTTGTTGGTGGGCACAGCATCGATGACACGGAGCCAAAATACGGACTGGCGGTCACCGGTGTAATCCACCCCGACGACGTCGTAAGCAACGACGGTGCCAGACCCGGCGACACGATCGTCCTGACCAAGCCAATTGGCACCGGTCTTGTCGCCACCGGCATCAAGCATGGGGTCGTCGACGACGCGGTCCGCGACGCTGCCGTCGCCTCGATGTCGGAGCTCAATGCCGGTGCGTCCCGGGCGATGTTGCGGGTGGGAGTCAATTCGGCTACCGATGTCACCGGTTTTGGCCTCCTCGGCCACCTCGGAGAGATGATCCGCGCCAGCGGGGTCAGCGCTGAGATCGAATTTGGCGCAGTGCCGTTGCTTCCGGGGGCGCTTACGCTCGCCGCTGAGAACGTGGTCCCTGGTGGCTCACTGCGCAACCTCGAGGCCGCGACTCGGTATACGAGGTTCGGCAGCCTCGACCGGTCTCAACGGATCATGCTCGCCGACGCCCAGACCAACGGCGGTTTGCTGCTCACCGTGGAGGCCCCGCTGGCGAAGGCGTTGGTGCAGGCGCTCAATGACGAGGGCGCCGCCGGCGTCATCATCGGAAGGATCGTCGATCGCGATTTTGCCGACGGCCCCTCGGGTGTCATACGGGTTGGTGCGTAGCCGGGGCTAGCCGACCCCGGCGGTCTCCTCTTCGAGGTTCTGCAGCCACTTCTCGGTCGATTCGATGTCCGTCAGGTTCGAGTTCCACAGCGGAGCACGCTCCGGGTGATACCGCGACCCGATCGGGATCGAATACTCACCGTGATCGTCATAAGTGCGCTCACGTCCCAGGAGACGACGGAACACCGAAAGGGCCTCATCGCGGTCGGCGACGGGTTGACCGTCGTAGACCCTGCCCGAGAACATGTCGAGAACCTGCTCCCGGTACTTGCGATGAGCCATGTATGCAAACGCAAGCGGGTTCTCCCAGAAGGTGTCGATCATGTCCTCGATCATGTCGAGGGCGCGCTCGGTGTGATGCATGTAGGGCCGGAATGGATCATCTGAATCCCGACCCTTGCCATCGAGCCAGCCCATTACCTCGTCCACGGCGAGTCCCGACTCCTTCATGGCCACATAGAGACCAAACGAGAAGATGGGGTCGACGAACCGGTGCGAGTCTCCGATGCAGATGTAGCCGGGGCCTGCGAACTTGCGAACCTGGAACGAGTAGTTCGGCACGACGTGCGGCTCCTCGACCAGCTCGACGTTGTCCGGGACGCGCCCGGCGAGCCCGTCGTTCAGAGTGTTCAACTCCCGCTTGATGAAGTCGGCCTGGCTGAGCCCGCTGTCCCGGAAGTACTTCGCAGGGACCACGACACCGACACTGGTGAGATCCTGGTCGAGCGGGATCGCCCAAGCCCAGTGATACTTCTTCTTATAGAAGATATGGGTATTACCCGAGCCGTGCTGACGGTCGTGCCCATCGTTGCGCTGGTACGAGTCGATCTGCGAGAACAGGGCGATCTGCTTGTCGTAGGAGCCCTTGTACTTCGGCCCCGTGGCTTTACGGTTGGCCAGGAAGGTCGCCTGACCGGAGCAGTCCAAGGTCATCTCGGCGTGGAGATCGATCTCCCGTTTGTCACCATTGTTGCCGACCGCGACACGGGCCCCCTTTACGACTCCGTTCTCATCGACAATCGGTTGGGTGGCGAGTCCGTCGACCATCTCGGCACCACGGCTGAGTGCCTCGTCGAGCAGCACCTGATCGAACTGGCTACGCCGCACCGAATAGGTGTGAATCTCGTGGAGTTCTTTGTCCTCGGTGCGCTGCATCACCGGGACCCACCAATCGGAGTGGCCTCTGCTCCCGAACACGTTGACACCGTGCTTGATCGTGTGGTGTTCTTCGGTGAGCTTCTCGTGGATGCCGAGCTCACGGACTATGGCTCCGCCCTCCCCGGTCATTGCCTCACCCACGTGGTAACGCGGGAACTTCTCCCGCTCCACGATGAGAGGCGTGACACCACGTTCCAGCAGCTTGATGGCCGAAGTTGCCCCGGCCGGACCGCCACCGATGATCAGTACTTCCTGCTTTTCAGTCCCCATGTTTACCCTGCTCCGTAGCGAATTCTGACCACAGAGGAGATCGCCCACCGATACTCCCTCGGCGGCGACTATAGATCAAAGGTGGCTAGTCCGACACGGACAATCTTGCCCGGCACCCTCCCTTTGGTCATATAGTCTGATCCGTCTGCACGGGGAGGGTGCCATCGAGGCGCTAACAGGGAATCAACTCACAGCCTATGTGTTGTCGGGCATCGTCGTTATCCTCGCCGCCGCCCGGGTGGTGGGCTGGGTCTTCACACGTATCGGGCAACCCAGAGTGGTGGGAGAGATCGTCGCCGGGGTGCTGATCGGTCCCACGGTGCTCGGATCCGTGTCATCCGACCTCTTTCCGGCCCAGTCACAGGCCGTGCTGGCGAACCTCGGACAGCTCGGCTTGCTGCTACTCATCTTTCTTGTTGCACTGGAGATCGATGTCGATCTCCTCACCAAGAATCTGCGCGGGGTTCTATCGATCGGGCTGGGAGTGGTCGCGGTGCCCGTCCTCGTTGGCTACCTGATCGGCCCGATACTCTCGAATGACGTCTTCAAGGTCCCGGGCGCGTCCGATACCGGGTTCAGGCTGTTTGTCGGTGCGATGCTGGCGATCACCGCGCTACCTGTGATGGCCCGCATCTTTCAGGAGAAGGGAATCACGACCTCCCCGATCGCGGCGATCAGTCTCGCCGCGGCAGCCGTGTGCACAGTTCTCATGTTTGGCGTCAGCTCCTTTGCGTCGTCGGTCTTCTCCGGCGAGAGCGCGGGGGTCATCGCGGTAGACGTACTCCTGGTAGCGGTTTACCTGACCGCGATGCTCACCATCGTAAAGCCGGCACTCAGATGGCTGCTCAAAGGCCACGTGGCCGAGCTCACAACCGGTGACTACGTGACGGTGCTGATTGTCGCCATTGGCTCCGGATACGTGGCGCACCTGCTCGGGCTGACCGTCATCGTGGGTGGGTTCATGGCAGGGCTGGCGCTACCGAGGCGCGAGATGCTATTTCCGATCCTCGACCACCGGCTCGGTGAATTGACTTCGGCGGTGCTGCTGCCCATCTTCCTGGCGGTCTCCGGGTTGGCTACCAACTTCAGGTTGCTTTCGACGGCCGCGCTCGGAGGTCTGACCGTCCTGCTTGTGGCGGCGATTGCCTCCAAGTGGATCGGAGGGGCTCTCCTTGCCAGGTTCTCGGGGATGAGCTGGGCAGAGGGCAACGTGGTGGGAGTCCTGATGAACTGTCGGGGGCTTCTGGTCCTGGTCGTGGCGCTGGTGGGAGTCCAGGAGCGTGTCATAACGCCGGTCCTGCAACTGGGGGCGGTGCTGATGGCTCTCGTCACCACGGCCATGACAGGCCCGCTGTTCGATCGCTACGTCCAGCAGATGCCGGGGTCCGGTCAGGAGGACCTGCAGGAAGTCATCTAGGTGGGTGGTGTGAAAGCAGCCGTGGCGGCTCGCCCCTCCAATGAATCCGGCGTTTCCGGCGGCGCCCGCGAGCCAGAACAGGCGATTCACACCAGCCATCTAGGCTATTCAACCAAGGGGTTGACAACACGTTCAGGGTCCGGTAAGGTTCGCAACCGAACGGTTGAATAAGACCGCTCTCGACGTGAAGAAAGGGCAGACGAGGTGTCAACGGCGACCGCAAGGGTGGATCAGCTTTCGCAGGTGTTTGCTGCTTTGGCCGACCCTATCCGACGGGACATGGTGGCTCGGTTGGCCGATGGCGACGCCACGGTTACCGAGCTGGCCGAGCCGTATGACGTGTCGTTGCAGGCAGTCTCAAAGCATCTCAAGGTTCTCGGAGGTGCAGGTCTCGTGAGCAGGACCCGCGATGCACAGCGACGCCCGGTCCACCTCGAATCCGAGGTGTTCGATCTGGCGACCAAGTGGCTCGAACGTTACCGCCGCCAGGCTGACGAGCGCTATCAACGTCTCGACGAGGTCCTTGCCGCCATGCCCGACGAGGAAGAGGAGTCAGGAGAAGAACGATGAATAAGCATGAAGCTGCGATTGCACATCCGGAGACCGTGATCACCGCCGACCCGGAGGTACCCGCCATACGTATCGTCCGTGAGTTCGACGCCCCCGCCGACAAGGTGCTCCGGGCGCACACCGATCCTGAGATCCTTGTCAAGTGGCTGGGACCCCGCGGCCTCAACATGGAGGTCGACTACTGGGATTGCCGCACCGGAGGGTCCTACCGGTACCTCCACCGGCGTGACGGTGTCGACGGGCCCGAGGAGTACGCCTTCCACGGATGCTTCCACGAGGTACGGTCCGACCGGATGGTCCAGACGTTCACCTACGAGGGCTATCCCGACGGAGTGTCGCTCGAGACCTTGATCTTGGAGACGCTGGATGGTGGCCGGACCCGGCTCATCATCAACTCGATCGTGGAGAGTTTCGAGAGCCGTGACATGATCCTTGCGAGCGGCATGGAGACGGGTGTGGTCGAGGGTTACGAGCAACTCGACGAGTTGCTGGCGCAGGACCAGTGATGAAGTACCGGTTGGAGATGTTTGTGATCCCGGTGAGCGACGTCGACCGGGCCAAGGCATTCTACGAGCAGGCGGGATTCGTCTGTGATGTCGACCACCAACCCGGTCCCGAGTTCAGGGTGGTGCAGTTCACCCCGCCGGGGTCGGGTGTTCGATCTGCTTCGGTGTGGGGCTGCAGGTCAAGGCGTCACCCGGGGATTACCAGGGCATACATCTTGTCGTCACGGACATCGAGAACGCGATCGCCGATCTTCGTGAGCGGGGCGTCGAAGTGGACGGGCCCTTTCATTTCGGGCCAACCGGCCAGACCCCTGGTCTGGCCGAGGAGCGCGTCGACTATGCCACGTTCGGATCGTTCAGCGATCCCGACGGCAACGGCTGGCTCCTCCAAGAAGTACCGTCTCGACCCGAATGAACGCAGTGACCGCCCTCGGGTACCATCCACCGGGTGAGCTGTCTGCTGCATCTTGTCTGTGACTACGCCCCCCACGGGCTCGAGTTCGCCGAGATCACTACAAGGTTGCATACCGAGCTCGCGGCCCCTGGTTCTGTCCACATCCACCAGACGGCTACGCCACCACTCGACACGCTTGCGGTCGGGTTTGTAACTGCCCAAATCGGCCTCGGGCCCCGACCAGAGCGCATGGTCATCTTTGGGAACTCGGCGCCACGGCGGGACCGGGATGCCGAGACGTGGGAGAACCGGGGGCGCAGTCTCCGGTACGCCAAGCTCGACAACGATGTGGAGATTGTGTCGGTTTCCTCCGAGTACGCGTTCAGCTTCATCAAGGACCGGATCGTTGAATTCCGGGATGTGTCCAGCCCGTCTGGTGGATCGCAGTTCCGGTCTCGCGACTTTTTCCCAAGGTACGTGGCAGCGATCGTCGACGGCGACTACTCGGTTCTGACCGACGAGCTCGACCCGGGAGCCATCGAGGATGTGCCGTCCAACCGGGTCGCCTGGACCGACGGGTTCGGCAACATCAAGACGACGGTCCGCAAGTCCCATCTCGCCGCTGCCGGGCTCCATATCGGTGAACGGGTGCTGGTAACCCTCAACGGCGTGACGCTGGCGGGGGTGGTCTCAGACGGTGGGTTCACGGTCCCCCGTGGTGTGCTCGCCGTCAACGCCGGGTCGTCCGGGTTCGACGATCCTTTTGTCGAGTTGTTCCTCCGTGTGCACCATATGAGCGAAAAGACCGCCGCGGTTCGCTTCGACCACCCAGAAGGCGGCACCTCGCTCGAGATAGAGCGGCTGACGACGGTGTGAGTGAAGTGCAGCGTCACGGTGCAGCGTCACGGTGCCCTACGCCCTTCCTGTCACCGCCGCCACTTATCCTGCTCGGCGTGAATCCGGTTTCCGTTTTCGGGCGCTCTGTCGTCGTCGCTGCTGGTCAGGTCTGCCCTGAACCGTGGGTCGGCTCGCCACGTGTGGCCATCACACCGGAGGTGCTTGCCGATAGAAAGCTCACAGAACAAGCCATCGACGAGCTTCATCGCGCCTGGGTCGCGCGGCGACCCCTGGTCATAGAGTTGGGTGTAGACCCCGCGGTGCTGCGGGAACCCGAGACGACGACACTAGATCCGTGGCGGCTGCGACGTGGCTTCCTGTTCCCCAAAGAGCGGTTGCATTTCCTCGTGTGGGCCAACAGTTATGACTACCGCAGTGGTGAGCTGATCTGGTGGTGGGGGCACAAGGCGGCGGCCCGTGGTGCACAGCCGAGCGGTCCTCTGGACATCACCCTCCCCGACGGTGTCGAGGCGTGGGTGGATGGCGGTCCCCGAGGTCCTCTGCCGGGGATCTCCGAACCCGTGATCCCGACCGAGTCGGTGACACTGGCGCGACTGATCGCATCGCCGGGCCTAACCAGCGAGCCGATGGGCGGGCTCGCCCCCGACCAGGCGGCCGCCGTCGCCCACCGTGCCGGTCCGGCCCGCATCATCGCACCCGCAGGATCAGGCAAGACCAGGACGCTGATTGCCCGGCTGCGACATCTGGTCGATGATCGTGGGGTCGAGCCCGAGATAGTGTGTGCCCTCGCCTACAACAACCGCGCCGCCGCGGAGATGCGCCGGCGGCTCGGTGATCGGCCCGGTCTTGCGGTGCGGACCATCCACTCACTCGGCTGGGAGATTCTGCGCCAGACACATGGCAACCTCGTGCTGCTCGATGAGCGCGAGCAGCGGAGCCGTCTCGACGGCCTGGTTGAAGCCGCCAGACGGCAGAACACCGACATCATCGGTCCCTATCTCGAAGCACTCGGCGAGGTGCGTATCGGGCTGAGACCGCCCGATGACGTAGAACAGTTCCGTGATGACGTGCCCGACTTCGCGCGTGTCTACGGGAAGTACCGGCAGCTGCTACGCAGCCGGGGAGAAGCCGACTTCGATGAGCAGGTATATGGCGCGATCGAGGCGCTGCTCACGAACGCCGATCTGCGCCACTACTGGCAGGATCGCTGCCGGCACATGGTCGTCGACGAATTCCAGGACCTCACGCCCGCCTACATCCAGCTCATCCGTCTGCTGGCGAGCCCGGAGTTGAACGTGTTCGGTGTCGGCGACGACGACCAGGTCATATACGGCTATCTCGGCGCCGATCCGGGCTACCTGATCGACTACGACGGGTTGTTCCCCGGTGCCGAATCACACCCTCTCGAGGTCAACTACCGCTGCCCACCGTCGGTGGTTGGGGCGGCGGCGACTCTGCTTGGCTACAACAGGCGCAGGGTGGACAAGGTGATTCGCCCCGGCAAGCTGGACGAGGCCGACGACACCCTCATCGTCGACCGTGCTCCGGGTGCCGAGCTCGGTCTGCGGTGTGCGGTCAGAGTAGGGGAGTGGCTCGAGTCAACGGCCCCGGGCGATATCGCGGTTCTGTGCCGGGTCAACTCGGCGCTGCTGCCTGTTCATGCCGCCTTTGCCGAGGCGGGGATTCCGTTTCGATCCCCGCTCGGCAGAGAAGTCCTCGAGCGCACCGTGCTCGCCGCCGCACTGGCGTGGATGCGGATCGGTCTGCGGCCGGATGATATAGGCACCTCCGACCTGATGAAGGTGGTACGGCGTCCCTCGCGAGGTCTGACGCGACTCACCGGTCAGATGGTTGGGCGCCGTCGCCGGGTGTCGCTCCTCGACCTGGCGGGGATGACAGGCGGGCTCGATGGCAAGCATGCAGCAAAGTGGGACGAGTTCCTGGCGGACATCGAGCGAGCCGCCGACGTCGCCACCGAAGGTGACTCCATCAGGATGATCGACTTCATCAACAACGAGATCGGTCTCACGGGCGCCGCCGAGGCGCTCGATGCCGGCCGGCGACGGGCAGACCGGTCGGCCCAATCCGACGATCTGGTGGCGCTTCGCCGGGCCGCGGTGCTCCATCGCAATCTCGACGACTTCCAGCCGTGGCTAACCGGGGTGTTGGGTCGCGTAGACGAGTCAGACGGGGTCGAGCTCAGTACCGTGCACCGGGTAAAGGGCATGGAATGGGACCGAGTGGTTGTGTTCGGGGCTGATCGTGGCCTTCTGCCACACACCCTCGCCGACGATCACGAGGAGGAGCGACGTGTGTTTCACGTTGCCATTACCCGCTGCAGGCAACAGGTGGTGGTGCTCGCCGATCAGGGCAGCCCGTCACCGTTTCTCGACGAGCTGACCGGTGTCGCCAAGCCTGTTGAGGCCAAACAGGCCACGTTCCCCAAGCGTGCTCCGATCGTTGCCGTTGGCGATCGGGTGCGGATCGCGGGTGGGTACGCAGGGATCCTCTCTGCATTCGAGGACAAGGGGGCGAGAGTGGTTACCGACGCTGGTGGCGAGCTGCTCGTCGAGTGGGGCGACACGGTTACCAGCCCGGGCGGCTCCGGCCCTCTGGCTCGACCCGAGCCGGAGCCCGAGGCCGACGGCAACCTGGTGTTGCTGCTCAAGGAATGGCGACGGGAGACGGCGATTGCGGGCTCGGTGCCTGCATTCGTGGTGATGAGCGACAAGACGCTGCTGGCCATTGCGGCAAAGAGGCCGGAGAACGAACGTGAGCTGATAATGATCCCGGGCATCGGCCCGGCCAAACTCGAGGCCTACGGAGACGAGATCCTCGCCATGTGCGCCGCGGACTAGGTGTGTCACAACCACAGTCACCCAGAAGGCTGGTGTGAAAGCAGCCGTGGTGGCTCGCCCCACCAGTGAATCCGGCTAACGACCGCGCGAGCGAGCCAGAACAGGCGATTCACACCAGCCTTCTTAGCTTGGATCCACCGATTGACGAGGCGGATCGCTCCCGGCGTTCCGCCAGCATTGAAGGTCCGCACGTCTAGTTCCGTCTCCGTTTGGTGACATGCCCTGGGTCGACAAATCCGCCGTGCCCATTGGCGAGCCGGGCGAGGAGCCAAGGCAAATCGGTGGATTCAGGCTAAGAGGGTGTCGCAGGGTCGGTGGCGCCGTCTGCTATCTCGATCGGGCCGCGGAAGTACGTGCGAACCGTCGGGTAGGCCAGATCGACGTTCGGCTCCTCATCGAGCGCATCTAGGATCGACTCCCATATCGACTGGGCGGTATTGCGTTGCTTGCGCGGGTCGACAAGGAACCGGGCTGTGTACAGCACACCGGAATCCTCGACCGAGAGGTAGACAATCGGGGTGAGCGCCCCGATCTTTATGTGATAGGTCCGAGCCGTTTCCCGGATTCGTGCCCCTGCCTCCCGCTCCGCGTTGGGAGCGTGCAGGCGCACCGCAGTCTCGACGATCTCCCGCGCTCGTACCCGGTCCGACTCGAACGTGACTAGAACCGGAATCTCCTGCCAGATGAACTCGAATCCCTCGGTGTAGTTGGCGACCTGGTTGGTGAAGAGGATCCCGTTGGGGACGTGAACGAGCCTCCCCGTCGACTGTTCGGCGTCGACCCAGTTGCCTACCTCCATGAGAGAGAAGCGAAAGAGCCGGCTATCGACGACGTCGCCTTTGGTGCCGTCGATCTCGATACGATCCCCAACTCGGAACGGGCGACGGCTCCAGATGTAGATCCAACCTGCCAGGTTCTTGAGCACATCGGCGAGAGCTATGGCAATACCGGCGGAAACAAGACCGAGAAACGTCGGCAGGTCATCAAACGCATCGACCCAAATCCACACAAGGATGGTGACACCGACGACCGTGGCGACGTAGGTCGAGACCTTTCGTGCCCGGTAGTCAACCCACGCCTCCTCTGACCGACGGTGTATCGCACGCAGGACCAGCCATCGACCTACCACCAGCACCACCAGCGTGATGACGGTGCCGATCAGCTTGTTCTGCGTATCGGTGGAGAGCCCGAATATCTCAGCGATTGTCAGCATTCGAGGCAATGCTACCGAGAGGCGTGTTCCCATATCTCGAGGTACCGCTCGAGAGACTCTGTGGCGGTTGCCACATCGGCGCCGGCGACCACCTCCATCAGGAGCCCTCGACTCACCGCAACCCCAAGCCGGAGTTCGGCTTCCGTTGTTGCCAACCCCATCCGTGCGGCGACATCGCCGGCCATCTCGATCCACGGATCCGTGACGTTTTCCAGGAACCCTTCCGTGCCCTCCCGACCCAAAGAGGCGTATGCGAACACTTCGAAGAACAGACGGATGAAGGGGATCAGGGCCGGGTCGGTCAGCTGCGCCCACTGGGTGCGGATCAGCGCCGCGGGCGATTCTGCCGTCCTTGCCAGGTGCTCGAGCGCGACACGCTGGTCATGCTCGATCCTGTGAACGGTGGCGGCCAACAGCCCCTCACGAGACCGGAAGTGGTAGATGAGCATACGGTGGCTGGTGCCGATGGCGGCCGCCAGTGTCCGCAAGCTGGTGTCCATCATCCCGTTGGTGGCGACATGGCTGATGACTCTGTCGAGTAGTTCCTTGCGCGCGGAAGACATGAAGGCAGAATAGCAGAATTGTACCAATTGGTACAATCATGTGCTATCGTCGGTCAAATGGATATCGAAAACACTCTCGAAATCGCCGCTTCAGCGGACGTGGTGTGGGCGCTTACCCTGGACGTTGAGAGATGGCCGGAGCTGACGCCCACGATGACCTCGGTAAAAAGACGCGACGACGGACCGCTGGGTCCCGGAAGCACGGCCAGAATCGAGCAGCCGGGAATGCCACCGGCGGTATGGACGGTCACGGATGTCGTGCCGGAGCGGCTCTTTGCTTGGCAGACCAAACTCGGCCCGGTCACCGTTCGCGCCGTTCATCAGATCGACGCAACTGACGGCGGCTGTCGCAACACCCTGAAGGTCGATCTGATCGGGTTTGGCAGCGGTGTCCTCCGCACCATCGGTGGGCGGCGGCTGGTCAAGGCGATCACCACCGAGAACCTCGGCTTCAAGCGCGCGGCCGAAGCCGCGGCGGCTTCAGGCGACTAGCGGCGCCACGGTTTCTCCAAGCAGCGCCACCCGCTCCGGTATGTGGCCGTTGGCGGGGAGGTTGACGGTGAACCCGTCGACACCGAGAGCCAGGTTCTCAGCCAGCTGCTCGCCTACCGTGTCCGGGTCGCCGATGATGAAGCGAGCCCGGAGCATCGCCTTGGTGTCCTCGTCGAGGGCCGCGATGTCGAAGCCGCGTTGTGTCAGGTAGCCGTCGAGCTCCGTCCGGGCCTGCTCCATGGTCGGGGCGATGCAGGCCGTTCTCTGCCATGACACCGTAATCTCCGAACGGTCCCGTCCTAGTCGTTCGCAATGCGCGTCGAGCGCCGCCAGCTTGCCGGGAACTTCCTCGGGGGCGCAGATGAGGTTCGACTCATCCGCATATTGGGCAACCATCCGTAACGTCTTCTTCTCCCCGGCTCCACCGATCATCACGGGTATCCGGCCAATAGGGGGCGGCTCGTTCATGGCCCGGTCGACTTCGTAGTGCTTGCCCTCGAGTGTCGGGCGCTCCCCGGTCAGCATCGGCAACACGATCTGGAGAGACTCCTCCAACCTCTCGAAGCGGTCGGTGAACGTTCCGAACGGGATGCCGAACGAGTCGTGCTCGAGCTCGAACCAGCCTGCCCCGATGCCAAGCTGTGCTCGGCCGCCAGACACGATGTCGAGCGCCGTGACTGTCTTGGCGAGGACCGCCGGGTAGCGGTAAGTGTTTCCCGTGACCAGCGCGCCGAGTCGAACGTGTGACGTCTCACGAGCCAACGCCGCCAGCAGCGTGTAGCTCTCGAGCATGTACCGGTCGGGTTCGCCGAGCATTGGCAACTGGTAGAAGTGGTCCATCACGAGCAACGTGTCGAAGCCGGAGGTGTCAGCTTCCCTGGCTTGCCGGGCGATCGCGTCGAACAATTGTGCCGGGCCTACATCCGGATACGTGAAGTTGGGGATCTGATACCCGAGCTTGGTCACGGCAAGGCTCCTTTTGGGACGGTCTTGATCCGACGCTAGCGGGGCGGCTTTCCAACCGGGTATATCTCACCACGCGACTGTGTATGACGCTACGCAGGAACGCGGGCTTGTGGGCACATGGGTCGACGTCGGCTCAGGTGAAGTCTTGACTGCCAACGCTTATCTTGAGCGCATCGGCGGTGCGGAGCCATGGGTGGTCGAGAGGCACGGTCTTGCGGTTACCCGCCACGTCCTCAATCGGCACGGGCACACACTCGTTGTTCTGCATAGCCACCATCACGCCGGTCGTGCCTTCTGCGATGAAGTCGGCACATGCGGTCCCGAGACGGGTCGCCAGCAGCCGGTCGGTCGGTGAAGGAGTTCCTCCCCGTTGGACGTGGCCAAGGATCGTGACTCTCGATTCCAGCCCGGTCAGGCCTTCGAGATCTTTGGCCAGGTTGGCGGTGTGGTTCTTCGCCTCCTGGTCGATCAGCGCCAGCGTTTGCCTGGCTTTGGCGGCGATTTCCTCGTCGTCGGACTTCCTCTCGTCCCTGGCGTGACTGCGTGCGGCCGCGATCTCCTTTGACATCGCGCCCTCCGAGACCACCACGATGCTGAACGTGCTTCCAGATGCCCTTCGCTCGAGAACGGCGTCGGCGATCAGGTGGGTCTCATATGGGATCTCGGGGATGAGGATCACATCGCCACCTCCGGCAAGTCCGGCACCGAGGGCGATCCAGCCTGTGTTGTGCCCCATCACCTCAACTACCACGATGCGGTGATGGGAGTGCGCCGTTGAATGCAGCCGGTCAATCGCTTCGGTGGCAATACCGAGGGCTGTGTCGAAACCAAGCGTGGTGTCCGTGTGCACGAGGTCGTTGTCGATCGTCTTGGGCAACGTGAGGACGGGAACGCCCTTCTCGGCGAGTCGCAACGCGTTCTTGGCCGTTCCTCCACCACCGAGACACACGAGCGCGTCGAGCTGGTGGGCTTCGATGTTCTCGATCATGAGGTCGGTCATGTCGAGGACCTTGCCGCCGACGACCATCTTGTGGGGTTTGTCCCGGCTGGTCCCGAGGAACGTGCCGCCCTTGGTCAAGATGCCGGAAAGCTCGCTGCTCTCGAGACGGATGAACCGGTTCTGCATCAGCCCTCTGAAACCGTCACGGAACCCGATGACGGACATGTCATGAGTTCGGATCGCGGCTTTCCCCAATCCGCGCATCGCCGCGTTCAGACCCGGGGAGTCGCCACCAGCGGTCAGGATCCCGATCTGTTTGCTCATCGTGCGTCTCCAACTGGCTGTCATCCGATCATAGAGCGGATCGCCGGTCGCGGTCGGGCGCTAGTTTGCAGAGGATGGACGGCAATGCACAGCGACGGCTCGATATCGTCGCGCGGTCCCTTGGGATCGGGCACCTCAACCGGCACATCTTCCTGTGTGCCGAGCAATCGAACCCTCGTTGCTCGGGATATGAGGAAAGCTCCCGGGTGTGGACTTACCTGAAACGCCGTCTGAAGGAGCTCGACCTGGCTTCGGCTCCTCCGGGGTGGCGGGGGCACGACATCGATGGTCCGCCGGGACCCGCCACCGGTTCGGGTGGGTCGATCTTGCGAACCAAGGTCGACTGCTTCCGCGTCTGTGAGCGTGGCCCGATTGCCGTCGTGTACCCGGATGGAGTCTGGTACCACTCGGTCGATGAGGCCGTCATGGAGAGAATCATCACCGAGCACCTCGTCGGAGGCTCCCCGGTCGCCGACTACGTGTTTGCCGTCGATGTGCTCGGGTTGAACCTGCCCGAGGTGGCCGAGTGAGCATGCGGGCGGTGCCGCGATGGATTGGTTATGCGGCGGTCGGCTGGGTCGCGTGGCGACTTCTCGGTCCGGAGCTGACGCCACGCTTCAGGGGGCTCCAGCAGAACGCGCTTCGGGTTCCCGGGCGAACTGTGCTCGTCGGCGAGAATGAGTTGTTTGTTCGTGAGGCCGGGCCCGAGGATGCGCCACCGCTGGTTCTTATCCACGGTTGGAACCTCGACGGTGCGATGACTTTTCACCGCATTATCCCCGGGCTCGCCAAACACTTCCGGGTGATTGTGCCTGATCTACGAAACCACGGTCGGAGCGATTGGGTGCGCGGCAGGGTCGAGATCGCCGACCTGGCGGACGACGTCGCCGGGATCCTCGACGTGATCGGGGTCTCCGGAGCCACTGTCTTTGGGTACTCGATGGGCGGGATGGTCCTCCAAGAGCTTGCTCGCCGTCATCCCCGTCACGTCGGTGCGATGATTCTCGCGGCGACCGCTTCGTGCCCGATCACCGAGCTGCGGATACCGACCAGGGTCGGATTCTGGCTGGCGCGGGGTGCGTTCCGGGTATCCCAATATGAGATCGCGAGGGGGACGGGTGAACTGCTGTATCGCAGCGGAGCGCTCCAGGACAACCACAGACGGTGGATGCATCAGGCACTGATCCGGCGTGACCCGGATCTGTACTACGAGGTCGGTGCTGCTGTGTGGCGCTTCGACGCCAGGTCGTGGGTAGCGACGCTGCCGCAACGCAAGATGATCATCATTCCCACCGCCGACGAGATCGTGTCTCCGGACGCTCAATACGAGATGGCGTCCCTGCTGCCCGATGCCGAATTGGTGGAACTCGACGGCGGATTACACGAGTCGGTGCTCAATCGCCCCGACGTTTACGTCGGTGCGATCATGCGCTTTGCAGGAGCCGGGTGACGATTGAAGCGACCGCTTCGGGCGCCTCCCGGACGACGTTGTGCCCAACCCCCGGGACGATGTCCGCTCGCACCGTGAGTGCCCGGGCCATGGCCAGCGCATAGTCGACGTACTTGTGGTCATTGCCGCCGGCAATAAACGCGACCGGCATCGTCAAATCCGGAATCCGGCTCGATATGTCGGCGACCGTGGCTTGGCCCATGCCCCTGAGTGCTGCGGCGATTCCGTCGGCTGTGCTCTCCAACCGCATCGCCCGGTCGGCGCGGCGCGTTTCCTCGTCGACTCGATCGGGTGCCACGAGCGGGTTTGCCAGCCATTCGTCGATGAATCGTGCCAAGCCGATCCTCTCGATCCGATTAGCAAGCCCATCGTCGGCAGCCTGCCGGAGCTCACGCTGGCGGCCCTCGAGACCGGGGGACGTGCCAACGACAGCCAACCGGCCGATCAGTTCGGGGCGGGTGAGGGCAACCTGGAGCGCAACTCGGCCCCCTTGGGAGTACCCGAGCAGCAGCGGCGGCGAGCCGCACTCGGCGAGAAACGCCACCACCGCATCGACCGCGGTCCTCATGGCAACGGGCTTGATCGTGGTGAGCGCATGGCCGGGCAGGTCGGGTGCGGCGACCGTCTCACCGACCAGCTCGGCGACGCGTTCCCACATGCCGCCGTGCAGAGTGAAGCCGTGCAAGGCCACGACATGGGGAGGCCCCTCCCCGAAGGTGCGAACCCAAAGACCGCCATGCCGGGTGGCGAATTCGCTCATCTGTGCTCGGGATGCAGCAGCCTGTAGACCATGGTGCCGGCGGCCGCCGCAATCGCAATGAGGATCAGCTTCTTCACTGGGTTCATCATAAGCCTGGATCACGGTTGCAGATTGTCGGATCGCTCGACGAGCGCGTCACCGCCGAACGATTCGCAACATCAGCAAAGCCGAGCGCAACTACGGCAAAGAAACAAGCGTCACGACGGCGTACCTTCCGATCACGACCGAAAGGAATAGATAGCTGATGAGAATGTCCCTGAGCCCGGTTGGTCGGGTGAGCACGGGAATGGCAGGGTATGCCATCGAGATCGACGAGCAGTACCGGCCGGCGCTTGCAGAACTGCGTGGTTTCGGCCACATCAACGTGTTGTGGTGGTGTCATCACCTCGACGAGTCGGTGTATCGCAACGAAACGGTGACCGTCAAGCCCTACCGGCACGGACCCGAGCAGGTCGGTATCTTCGCAACCCGCTCGCCCCTGCGTCCCAACCCGATTGCCCTCACCACGACGAGGCTCCTCGACGTCGATCTCCCGGCCGGTGTTCTCACGGTGGCGTACCTCGACGCCGACGACGGAACGCCGGTGCTCGACATCAAGCCGTACCTCCCCGGCACCGATCGTGTCCGCGACGTGACGACGCCGCTTTGGTGTTCTGACTGGCCACAGTGGCTGGAGGACTCTGCCTCGTTTGACTGGGCTTCAGTGTTCGGCAACGCTCAATAGCGTTGTAGCGGCCGGACCGGTAGGTAGATGTCGACGGCGGTCTTACCGGTCCGGGCCGCGTCGTCGACGAAATACCGCTCGAACGGCAGCCGGTCGTCGGGCTCGTAGCCACTATCGGGTAGCCACGAGACCACTGCCGTCCACGCCTGTCCGTAATCCTGATCGCCAAGTTCGAAGTGTCCTACCGCCGCGGTACCTCCTGGGAGGCTCATTCGCCCGACGTCACCGGCGGCTACGGTGTCTTCCGGGACGTCGACGCACGCACTGACCCGGAGGTCATCGTCCGCGGTGATACTTGGGTTGTCGTGGTAGACGGCGAGCACCCACCCCTCGGGCAGGAGTAGGCCGCGGGGCTCGGCCCATGTAGTGAGCCGGTGGAACAGATCTGCGAACACCTCGGCTTGTCCCTGGTACTTGCCGATGTGGCGCAAATATGCCACCTCGAGGTCGGGTACCCGTTCAACGGTGAGAGTGGCGGGCTCCAGATCCCCACAGCCGATCCGCCAGGTAGGCGGCGTCCCACCGGGGATCGACTCCCGGGACAGGATGCCAAAGCCGGAACGGTTGGTCGGATCGGCGTAGCCCGGTTTCCCCTTGTGAGTCCGATGGCCCCCGTTGCGCCACTCGGTAGCGGTCATCGTGAACTGGTTGCGGAATGCACGGGAGAAAGAGGATGGGTTGGGGAACCCCGTGTCGGACGCGATTGCCGTGATCGCTCGGCCGGGTTGCTGGACGAGCAGCGCCGCAGCCCTCTCCAACCGAAGCCTGCTGATGAAATGCCCGAGCGTCTCGCCGGTGATCATGGCAAAGACCCGATGGAAATGGTATCGGGAGAAATGTGCGGCGTCGGCAACCTCGGCGAGGGTCAGGTCTTCACCGAGGTGAGCTTCGATGAAGTCGATAGCGGCATTGACCCGCTCGGTGTAGACGGGGCGGGGTGAGCCGGAGTCGGTTGAATCAGATCGCGTGGTCATTGTGTCCGCCGCGAGCATAACGAGCGCCGTATGCGGTTCGGCTGCGCGACAATGGACGGCATGACCGACGCATTCAACTCAGCCCGGGTGGTGTTCAGCAGATGGCGCGAGCGGTTCCCCGACAACGTGTTTGCATCCGACCCGCACCTCGACCTCGTGCTCAGGCGGTTTGTCACCGGTGATCGGCTCCGTGCCATCCGCAAGGAGGCGGACGTCTTTGGTGGGGTCGTGTCGGCGGAGGTTGGGCCGCTGGTGGAGACCTACCGCGCCTACCCGCCCGAGCTGGTCAAGTACGACGGCCACGGCAACCGGACCGAGGAGATCCGGTTCCACGACGCCTATCACCGCGCCGGTGAGCTGGTCTGGCAGTCGGGGCTCCTGCGTCACAGTGCCACGGCCGGTGCGTCATTCGAACAGGCGACCTTGTTCTATCTGGCTTCGCTCGAGGGCGAGATGGGGCACATGTGCGCGGCAACCTGTACGACGGGTGCGGTGCGGGTGTTGCGCCGGCATGCGAATCAGGAGTTGACCGGACGCTATCTCGGCCCGATGACCGCCGACGACTACAACCGGGCAATCCGGGCATCGCAGTTTCTCACCGAAGTGCAGGGGGGCAGCGACGTCGGGGCGAACGCCACGGTTGCCAGAGACACCGGCTCGGGGTTCGAGATCACCGGGGAGAAGTGGTTCTGCTCGGTCGCCGAGGCGGGTGTGTTCCTGTTGCTGGCAAGACCCGAGGGCGCTCCCGAAGGCACTGCAGGTCTCGGGTGCTTTGTCGTGCCCAGAGAACTCGATGGGTCCCCCAACGGGTTCTCGATCCGCCGGCTCAAAGAGAAGCTCGGAACCACCGCGATGGCTTCGAGCGAGATCGACTTTGACGGAGCCCGTGCCCACCTCGTAGGAGGGCTCGACGACGGATTCAAGATCATGGTCACGGCGATGTTGAACACCAGCCGCTGGCTGAACGCCATCGGGGATGTCGGAATGATGCGGCGTGCCTATGTCGAAGCCTCCAACTACGCGGCGGTTCGCACCGCCTTTGGGCGTCGTATCGGCGACTACCCGCTCATTCGACGCCAGCTCGCCGAGATCAAAGCCGAATGGCTGGCAGGTCTGCACAGCACGTGGGAGCTGACGATGCTCGACGAGACGGTCGATGTTGCCGCGATGGGTGGCCCGCAGCCGAGCCTGGAAGAGTCCGGGTTCCATCGCTATCTGGTCAACGCCAACAAGCTCTCTTGCTCGCTGGCCGCCACCGATGTGGTGCGCCGCGCCATCGAGGTGCTTGGCGGTAACGGCGCCATCGAGGAATTCAGCGTCCTTCCCCGGCTGCTTCGTGACGCCGTCGTGTACGAGCAGTGGGAAGGGACCCACAATGTGCTCACCGCCCAGGTTCTGCGGGACCTGGGGCGGTTGGGGCTCGCAGGGGCCGTTCTCGACAGGACCGCCACGTTGCTCAAGAGCATCGCAGACGAAGACCTTGGCCTGGTTGCAGACCGGGCACAGACCGAACTCGAGGATCTCGCCGGCAAGGTCGCCGAGTCTGTCGCCGAGCCCGACTACGGCGCGCTTCATTTCCGCGGGTTGCTGGAACGTATGGTTCGTGCCCATCAGATCGCACTGATGCTGCGGGCGGCCGAAGATGCGGCTCCCTCGTCACTTGCCGGCGAGCTGTCGGCGGCCGCCGAGATCCTGCTCGGCCGGCATCTGCAGGCGGGCTACCGGGCCGAGGAGGATCCGCGGTTTGGTGAGCTGGTCGACCAGCTGGTCGGCCGGGATCTGGAGGGGTGAGAAGCTAGATGCGACCGGTCTCATAGGCCCACATCGCCAGCTCCACCCGGTTGCGTGCCTCGAGCTTTGTCATCAAGCTCGACAGATGAGCCTTCACCGTACTCAAGCTGATGTGCAGCTCGGCGGCGATCTCTGCGTTGGTGCGACCACGGGCGACGGTCACGAGCACTTCCTCTTCACGGTCGGTCAGCGGCCATGCCGGCTGGATCGGCGGGTCGGTATCGGCCGACTCGGCAAACGTGGTGAGAAGACGCGCTGTGATGCTCGGCGCGATCATGGCATCCCCCTGGGCCGCGGCGTGGACCGCTTGAACCAGTAGTTCGGGGCCGGCGTCTTTGAGCAAAAAGCCGCGTGCCCCGGCCTTGAGCGCGGTGTGGACGTATTCGTCGAGATCGAATGTCGTGATGATCACGATGGCCATCGGTTCGGCGACGTCGGCTCCCGCCAGCAATCTCGTCGCCTGGATGCCGTCCATCTCGGGCATCCTGATGTCGAACAGGCAAACATCCGGCCGCAGCTGGCGAGCCATCTTGACCGCTTCGATGCCATCTCTGGCCTGACCGACGACCTCAATACCGGGTTGTGCGTCCAGGATCATGCTCAGACCGGTGCGGACCAGCTCCTGATCGTCGGCGACTAGGACGCGTATTGTCACGAGCCGCCCGCGGTGCGCGGGACCACGGCCTCGACATGCCAACCTCGCGACGGGTGAGGACCTGCGGTGAAGGATCCACCGAGAAGCTTGGCGCGCTCTGCCATGCCGGCCAACCCGAATCCGATCGTATCGTCCACGGGTATTGGTTTCTCTCCATCGTCATGAACCGTCAGCCGGATCGAGCTCTTGTCGCCCGAGACCTGCACGCTGATCGTGGTTGCGTTCCGGGCATGGCGGCGAGCGTTTGTGATCGACTCTTGAGCCAGCCGGTACATGGCGGCATCAACCGAGGGACGCAATTGGCCGAGATCCCCGGAGATTTCTACGCGCACGCGGGGCACACCGGATTCGGTTGCAAGCCGTGCGATGTCGGCTACGCCGGGTTGCGGAGCCATATCGGCGGCTTCGCCCCTGCGCAGCACACCGACCATCGTGCGCATCTCCGCAAGGGTTCGCGACGCCTCACCTTCGATGATGTCCAACGCCCGGGTCGCCGCTGCCGGATCGGAGCCGGCCACAGTCCTTCCGGCCTGAGCCTGGATGGCGATCGCAGAAACGTGATGGGCCACCGTGTCATGTAGCTCTCGCGCCAGCAGCTCTCGTTCGTGAAGCCTGGCCTCCCCGACGGCACGTTCCCGCGACGCGTCTCTGTACCGAATCGAAGCTCCTACGGCGGCAGGCAACAGCAGGAACACGCTACCGCCGATGGCCTCGTCGAGCTTGATGTCGCCGTTCGGGAATGCAGTCCAGGGTGTTATCAGCATGAAGGACAGACCAATAGCCCAGTCGCGGCCCGAACCCCACCGCAAGAGGGTGTACGGAAGCATGAGTATGAATATGCCGGCATAGATGCCGTCCCCCGTTGAGGCCCCTGCGATGGAGGCGGCGATGTTGAGGGCCGAGAAACCGGCAAACGCCGAGCCTGCGACTGCAAGCGGGTGGGTACGTCGCCACGGCAGGGCAAGGGCAACCGCAAGTACAAAAACCAGCTCGCCCGGTTTCCACGCAAAGCTCCGCAACGACGCCTCGACCAGCGCCGCGAGCACGATCACGCCGGTCAACACCCAATCCCGGTTGGTCGGTGGAGGAGGATCGGGAGCAGCCTGCTCGTTCCAAATGGCTCGAATCGCTCTTCGCATCACACCGCAGCGTAGATGAGTCTGGCTGGGTGCGGATCAGCCAGAAGTACGAGGGGAGCACCGGCCCTGTGGCCAGGCTTGGTGTGGCCGTTTCCCCGATGGCGGCCGTCGCAACCTTCGACACGATGCCCAAACCGGATGCCCAGACCAAGGAGAGGGATATGTCAAACGCTTTGTACCGCCTCGGCCGGTTCGCCGCCCGCCACCCGTGGCGGATGCTAGGAATGTGGCTCGTAGCCTCGGTGTTGGTGATCGCCACTTCGGGGACGCTTGGGGGGGAATTGAGTGACAAGTTCGAGCTCCCAGGGTCTGACTCTCAGGAGGCGATCGATCTGCTTGCCACGGCACAATCCGAGTCGGCAGGGTTGACGGCTGCAGTTGTCGTCACCCCCCACGATGGCAGCTCGTTCTTCGACTCAGCCGATGCGCGGGAGGGCTTGGTTCTCCTTCAGGATATGGCATCGGCTCTACCCAATGTGCTCGGTGCGACCGACGCGGCGGGAGCAGTTGCGCAGGGTGACGAGGCAGCGGTGGCGAGCGGGTCGGTGTCGCCGGACGGCCGGATCGCGCTGATCCGGCTTCAGTACCCACTAGTTGAGGAGCTCAGCGTTGCCGACCTGGACAATCTCAAGACGCTCGCCATCGACGCGACTGCATCGACTTCGCTACAGGTAGATGTCAGTGGTGAACTGTTCTTCGCCTTCGAATCAGGGGAAACCAGCGCCGGGGAGATGATCGGCATCGTTGTCGCTGCCGTCATCCTGCTCGTCTCGTTCGGCTCGATCATCGCCATGGGACTGCCGATCGCGCTTGCCCTCTTCGGGATCGCCGTCGGTGTGGCCGCAATGCCTCTGCTCACTCGTCTTGTCGAGATACCGACATTTGCGCCCGAGATGGCCAGCATGATCGGGCTCGGTGTCGGTATCGACTACGCCCTGTTCCTCGTCACCAGACATCGTGAGAATCTCACCCGCGGAATGACCGTGGCCGAGTCGGCGGGACGTGCCACGGCGACGGCGGGGCAAGCGATAATGTTCGCCGGCGGCACAGTCGTAATCGCAATCCTCGGTATGGGCGTGACCGGTATCGTCGCCATGACCGCTGCAGGTCTCGCCACATCGGTCATTGTGATGATCATGGTGGTCGCTTCGATCACGCTGCTCCCTGCCTTGCTCGGGCTTGCCGGCGAGCGTATCAAGCACCTGAGGCTGCGCCAGACACGCGGATCGCAGCGGATGGGTGAAACGGCGGGGTGGATGCGGTGGGGCAAGCACGTTTCCCGCTACGCCAAGTCCTATGCCATCGGGGTCACGGTCCTGCTGCTGGCACTGACGGCTCCGGCGCTGGCGCTGCGCCTCGGGGTACCCGACGACGGTACCCTCCCTGAAACCCGGACCGAGCGACGGGCGTACGATCTGGTTGCCGAGGGCTTCGGCCCCGGTGTCAACGGCCCGCTGCTGATCGCAGTGGACATCTCGCAGGACGCCGAGGTGGTCGAGACGCTGTATTTGGCCGTCGCACACGACGAGGGGGTAGCCGCGGTGACACCACCCGAGGTCAATATCGACGCAGGTGTGGCGACCCTGGTCGCAATCCCGACTTCGGCACCGCAGGATGAGACCACCGTCGATACGATCAAGCGACTCCGCGAAGATGTGTTTCCACCCATCCTCTATGACAGCCCTGCGCAGGCACACATCGGCGGGTTGACTGCGAGCTTCGTCGACATGGGGGAGCAGGTCACCGACCGCCTCCCGCTGTTTATCGGCACGGTGATTCTCCTGTCGTTCCTCCTGCTCATGATGCTTTTCCGGTCGCTGCTGGTGCCGTTGAAGGCGGCGTTGCTCAACCTCATGAGCATCGGTGCTGCCTACGGGGTGCTGGTGATGGTCTTCCAGTGGGGGTGGGGAGGACGTCTCCTCGGCGTGGAGTCGACCGTTCCGATCATGTCGTTCATTCCGATGTTCATGTTCGCAGTGCTTTTTGGTCTGTCGATGGACTACGAGGTCTTCCTCCTGTCCCGTGTCCGCGAAGAGTATGTAGCCACGGGGGACAACGAGGGTTCGGTCATCCACGGGATCGCCAAGACGGCTCGAGTGATCACGTCGGCGGCGCTGATCATGATCTCGGTGTTTCTCGGGTTCGTTCTCGGCGCCGATCCCAGCATCAAGATGGTCGGGCTCGGTCTGGCGACAGCGATCCTTGTCGACGCCACCATTGTGCGCATGATCCTGGTCCCGGCGACGATGAAGCTGTTGGGTGACGCCAACTGGTGGATCCCGCGTTGGCTCGACCGGATCCTGCCGATGATCCACATCGAGGGCGAGGCCGGGCTTCCCGACCCCGAGATGGTTGTGGCCGCCATCGCCAACGAGCCCGACCCGGATCCGGTTCTTGTTGGCTGACACGCCATGTTGGCGCTGGGGTCTCGGCCGGGTCTGTTACCCCAGCGTCACCAGCTCTGTGGTTGTGGCAGCAGCGCCGCCACCCGTGCCAGCAAGTCTTCGAAGCCGCATGGAGTCACCTGCACCTCGTCGTTGACCTGGCTGAGACGCCAGTAGCCGGTGAATCCGCCGTCGAGCACCGACAGGCGTGCCTCCCTGCGGTGACGGCGGTCTCCCAGCCACACAGACTCGACTGCCCACATCGACCGTCTCATGATCAACGCGGCCAGGAATCGATCCACCCACGGTGGCCCAACTCCCGCCGCGCTGAGCTCGCGCTCAGCTCGGATCGGGTCGGTGGCGACGATCGACTCGACGGCGGTGAGCGTTCGCACCGTAACGGTGAAGGCACCCGAGAAGGAGGGGTGGGAGCGGGGGCTGAGCCGGACCACCTGTGCCAGGTGAAATGGCAACAAGGGGGGTTCGATCTGGATGAGCTCGAACCATCCTTCCCGGGCGACGGAGCCGACGACCGCAGCGTGTTGGTTACTCCATATCGTCGCCAAGCGGGGTTTGGCCGCCCGGATCAGGTCATCGATCTCCGCGGTGACCACGAGGGCGGGGTCCGTGATCACCCCCACCAGCGTTCTCACAAGGGGATCGAGTTTCGTGGCAGTTATTACACCGCCCTGTCGAAGCTCGAGCAACGCAGTTTCCGCCGGCTCCCTCCCCGTGTACACCGCAAGCAGAGAGGGCATCAAGCGGCGGGGGATCGAGATCGATCTGCGACGACGGTCGACGATCGGCGGGCTCTCGCTCATCCGGCAGCCTGGTCGACGTCGGCGACGACCCACACGCCGTCGGCGAGAGCCATGGTCAACACGTATTCGAGGTGGTGTGTGATCCCGTTGTTCTTGATCGCGGTGGCCGACAGCCGGATCATGCCCATTGAGTTGGCGCCAAGCGGTGTAACTACTGCATCTCTGTACGGCGCGCTCTCAAATGTGGGCAGACCCGCCGGGACGGCCACATACCGGCTCAGGTTCTCACCACCGGTCAGATACTCCTTGACGAAGGTGACGGCGGTGGCCCCCTGGTCATCCGGCACCGGCTCTGAGAACAAGGCAGGCGACTGATCCTGAGAGCGTGCGAGCGGTACCCGCGCCGGCAGCCCGAGCGCGGTCGGCTCGCCGCCGATGGACGTGGTGAGGACCGTGAAATGCTGCAACTCGGCGGGAACGTATGTGCCCTCGACTAGCTCCAACGAGTCAACAGCAACGGTGACGAGCCAGGAGTGGTCGTCGACCTGCTCCCCGGATATGGCCGCGGACTGGTTGACCCAGATTGTGCCCGGACCGCCGGTGTCACTCCCATCGGTGTCACTCCCGGGCGTGGTTAGATGCTTGGTGACGTAGAGCTCGGCATATCCTGCAATCCCGGCGGGCATTGGGGTGAGGTCGCTGTCGGTTGGTGTGCGACCCGACAACAAGTGCCCCGAGCCGAACCAGCCGGCCGCCACACCCACCCCCAATGCTGCTGTCGCAGCGAGCACCATCGCCCATCGCCCGCGCCGTCCCGGCTCCGGTGCCGGGTCGAGGGCCTCGTAGTCGGGGACACGGCAAGCATGTTGGAGTGCCGGCTCCGGCCCGGTCGGGTCATCGACCGGGGCGCCGAGCATGTCCACGAGGCTCATGTGGAGCTCTCCGGCGCCGGGAGCGTCACGATCTCACCCGGGTAGATGAGATTCGGATCGCCGGAGCGCAGCGTGCCACGATTGGCGGCCACCACGGCTCGCCAGTAGTCGGCGATCTCGCGCTCCGACGGGATGCTCTCCGTTGAGGCACGGAGGTGGCCCGCCGCAATGGTCCACAGATTGTCGCCGGGAGACACCGCGAACGTTGTCTCGGGAAGCTCATCGGTGTCGCCCTCACTTGCCGTCGAGGTCGGGGCGGAAACCACCACCGGCGGAGCGACCGGTGACGGGGCCGTGGGCTCGGCCCCGTCGTTCGAGCCGGTGTGACCGTCGGTCTCATTCGCCGGCTGGTCTCCCACCGAGCGAGCTTCGTCGTTTGACGTCACCCCGTCGGCTGATCCAGTGCCGACCGGTGCGCCGACGTGGGGTACCGGGATGCCGTCGCCGTCCAGCTCGAAGACCACGGGGGGCGGCTCGGGGGACACACTCTCGCCGGCGTAGAGCGAACCCACCGGTGTGGCGGCGATGGTCAGGACGAGTGAGGTAGCAAGCGCCCTATCGACGAGCCGGCGAATCGGGGGCAGGGTCATCAGTGTCACCAGCCGGGGTCGGCGGCGATGCTGCCGCAGGCCCGAGACGTAGTACAGAGCCGTCGTGATCAGCACCCAGTACCCCAGGACGAGCCCGACGTAGCGGAGTGATGCGCCGATCGTGTCGGCAGGATCGGCCTGTTCGATCCATGTCAGTGGGTGGTGCCAATCGATCGCAAGACCGGGAGCGCCGCCGAGGGAATGGAGCCCGACGGTGCTCAGCACGGCGATGGCGATCAGCCCGGCGATGCTCGAATGTGAAGCTCTGTAGCTGTCCATGACACAACAATACTGCATCTAAATCGATACTGTCAATCTCCAAACACAGTTGACAGACGTTAGGTATCGCTATACGGTCCACTCATCAAGTCTGGATGAGCCAGACGGGGAAGAAAGGAATCGCAATGTCAGCAGGCATGTTTGGCGCAAACCTGGCGGATCTCGATCAGCTCCGATCGATGTTTGACAGCAAGGCCGGGGAGGTTCAAAGCCTCGAGTCCACGCTCACTTCAAAGGTCGCCCCAGGGGCAACCGCATGGCAGGGCCCAGGGGCCGACAAGTTCCGATCGGCCTGGGAGACCGAATTCTCTCCAGCGCTCAAGAACCTCCGTGAAGCCTTGTTGCAAGCCGGTGTGGCCGTTGCGAAGTACCGCGACAACATCGAGCTGGCGACCCGCTAGTGGGCGACAGTCGTCAGTTCCGGATCGCTCGGGTGTGGGACGGGCTGCCGGCGGGGCGAGCCGGCCGTCGGCATCCGCACCAGTGACATCCGCAGCAGTGACGTAGGGAGGATCAACGGTGACCCCTGATGAGCTTCGCCGCCTGGCGGGCCGGAAGAGGGCTGAGGCCGATGAGATGGCTGCCGATGCCGACCGGCTGCGTGTCCAGGCGGCGGCGCTTCAGGGTCTGCTTGACCCTCTGGTGTCGATCTCACAGCAAGTGTGGGTCGGGCCGGCGGCCGCGGATTTCGAGTTCGACGTCCGCGCCCACGGGAGCTCAGTCGACGCCCAGGCGGACCGTCTGCGGTCGATAGCCGGACAGCTGGACCAAAGGGCAGCGAGCGCCCGTCACACAGCGTCGGTTCTCGACGCAGAAGCGATAGCGGCAGAAGTCACAGCCTCGACGGTGGGTAGCGCAACCGCGGTGGGTGTGAGGTGAGGAATGGTCTGATCTAAATGAATATCGTCATTCGCTGGCAGGGTGCCGAGTACGAGGTGAATGTCGACATCGGCGACGACACATTGCCGGTCGGCCGGCTGCTCGGATCGTTGCTTGGTTCACAGCCGGCGGTCATCGCGGTCGATGGGCGGCACATCGATCCATCAACACCGGTCGCAGAGGTCGGGCTTGGTAATGGATCGCTGATCGAAGCGGCCGCCGATGGCGACCCGCGCCACGTGGGAGCCTTATTGGATGTGACCGGCTCGGTGTCGTTCCAGGTACAGCCGCTACAGGTCGGGACGCTAACCGTCGGGGCCGCCCCCTCCGACGTCACCGTGGAGACCACCGGCAGGGTGGTCCTACGGATCGATCCCGACGGCGGCGTTCACGTGCGAAACCTGGACAGCGCCGACGCATTCGTCGACGGTGACCCGGTGGATGGCTCCGAGGCAAGGATCCGCCCCGGCAGCAGGATGGCCGTCGGGAACCGGGTGTTTGAGATCGCTCCTGAGGTCGAGGCGCAGCGACGCCATGGTGTGTTCAACCGTCCGCCCCGGCAACCGATGAACCACAGACCCGCCCAGCTACAGCCACCCAGGCAACCCCAGCAACCGGCAAAGCCAATGCGGTTTGGTTGGGGTGCACTAATAGTCCCGATCATTCTCGGTGTCGGTATGGCCATCTTGGTTCATCCGCGAATGGCCGTGTTTGCCGTGTTCTCGCCTGCGATGCTGCTGGCCAACTGGATCGAGGACCGGCGCCGGGTCCGGCGGGAACGACGTGAGACGGGAGAGGCGTTTCGGGAAGCCCTTCAGAGATTCAAGCGCGAAGTCTCTCATGCCCACCAGATCGAGATGAGGCACCAACGCGAGACGGTGTCAAACCCTGCCGAGCTCGAGATGGTTGCTACGAGCGTCGATTCTCGCCTCTGGGAGCGGCGGCACGGGCACAACGACTTCATGTCATTGCCCGTAGGCAGCGGGTGTATCGAGTGGCGACCGCAATGGGTTGAACAGCCGGGGCCGGAAGCCGGTGCCGTGGCCACACTGTTTTCCGAGCTCCATGATGTGCCGGTCACCACCACGCTGGGGCCGGGTGATGTTGCCGGGGTCGCCGGCGATCGAACCGTTGCGCTCGGGTTGATGCGTCAGCTGGTTCTCCAGGCTGCCGTCTATCACGGCCCGGCGGATCTCTCCATCAGCATCTTCACCGAGAACGCGGGCGACTGGGATTGGGCGAAATGGCTGCCTCACGTCGAGGTCGGTGGTGGTCGACGGCTTGCGGCATCGATGGGCGAGATCGAGCAAGTGGTGGCGATGCTCCCCGACCCGGCAGACTCGGACACCAAGCAGTTGCGGCATCTGCTCGTGGTTGACCTACCCGACTTGCTGACCGGACCGCAGGCACTGATTCGCGAGGCACTCAAGGAGGGCAGAAAGCGCGGGGTTGCGGCAATAGCTATGGCCCGACGCACCCTCGACCTTCCCTCGCTTGCCACCACGATCGTGTCGCTGACGGGCGGACGCAGCCACGTGCGTTTCCCCGATGGTGGCGAGGCGCAGATAGCGCCGTGGGCCATAGGTGGGAGAACGGCGCGCCGGATCGCCCGTGCTCTGGCGAGGGTCGACGATCCCGAGGCGACCCATGCCGGTACCAACCTGCCGCCGATCGCTCATCTCGGTGGGCTGCTCGGGTTGGGTGGCCTGGGCCAAAGCAGCCGTCGGGAGCAGGAACCGTCGATTCGCAACGGTCACCCCGTCGACGACGCCGAGCTGGTAATCGCCGGTCGGTGGCGCTCCGGGTCGGGACGGCCGGCCGCACCCATCGGTGTCGGAGCCGACGGCCCTTTCGCCATCGATCTGGTTGCCGACGGTCCTCACGCATTGCTCGGAGGCACAACCGGATCCGGCAAATCCGAGTTGCTGCGCAGCCTTGTCGCGTCGCTCGCTGCTTCGGCCGGTCCGAGCGACCTCAACTTTGTGCTCGTCGACTACAAGGGTGGCAGCGCGTTCGACGCCTGCGCCTCGCTGCCACATACGGTCGGTCTTGTGACCGATCTCGACGACCATCTCGCAGGCCGTGCGCTCGTATGCCTCGAGGCCGAGCTGCGCTACCGGGAGGAGCGGTTGCGGGCGGCGGGGGTGTCCGATATCCGGGAGTTCATCGCCGGCCAGGACGACCCGCTGCCACGATTGTTTGTCGTCATCGACGAGTTCGCCGCTCTGGCCACCGAGCTTCCGGACTTCATGAATGCCCTCGTTGGGATTGCCCAGCGGGGACGCAGTCTCGGGGTGCATCTACTGCTGGCGACGCAGCGACCAAACGGCGTGATCGACGACAAGATCAAGGCCAACACCAACCTTCGCATGGCTCTGCGAGTCCAGGACGTAGCCGACTCGGTTGATGTCATCGGCTCACCCGACGCAGCCGCAATCGGGCGAAACCAACCGGGTCGGGCCCTTGCCCGACTCGGCCCCGGCGACACGGTGGCTTTCCAGACGGCTCTGGTCACCGGCCGCTCGCTGGCACAACAGAGCGCGGCCGTTACCGCCCACCCGTTCTTGTTTGCCGCCGAGCAGACCCGGCACAGCCAGGCCACCGGGGTCGACGACTGTGGTCCGACGGATCTCGAGGTCATCGTCGGGGCGGCGGGCCGGGCGGCTGAGCGCCTCCAGCTGCCTCCGGCGCGCCTGCCGTGGCCCGATCCTCTGCCCGAGATGATCACGCTCGCCGAGCTGCCTCTTGCCGGGTCGGGCGAGGCCGTGTTTGCCCTCGCCGACGAGCCACATCGTCAGCGGCAGGTTGCCACAGGGTGGTCGCCTGTCGCCGGCAACCTGCTGTTGTACGGGCTGCCGGGGAGTGGTACGACCTCGGCGATCGCCTCGATTGCAGTGGCGACCGCCGCCGCCAATGACCCGAGTCGCCTCCACATGTACGTTCTGGACTTCGACGACCAGTTGCTGCAACCGCTCCGTGAGCTTCCTCACGTTGGTGCCGTTGTGGCGGGTAGCGACCGGGAGCGGCAGCTGCGGCTGCTGCGTCGGCTGGGAGCGGAGCTTCAGCACCGGCGCCAGTCGATGGCCGATGGCCTCACGGATCCCGCGGCGCACCCGGCCATCGTCACCATCATCGACAACTACGGTGGGTTTGCCGACAACTACGGTGAGCCGGGCGACATGGCGGTTCACAACCTCCTGGCCCGGATCATCGCCGATGGGCCCGGAGTGGGCATGATGACGGTCATCACCGCGAAACACCCAGGCGACGTTCCCACCAGGATCGCCTCTACCATCGCCGGGCGCCTCGTGTTCCGGCTGGCCGATCGTTACGACTACAGCGGGCTCGGCGTTCCTCCCGTCGACCCCCCAAAGCAGCCAGGCAGGGCGTTCGAATCCGGCAGTGGCCGTGAAGTCCAGGTGGCGGTCGCTCATGCCGAAGGGTTGCCAGCCGCCGTCGCCGCCGTGTACGGGCCTGCGGCCGGCAACGCCCCGTGGCGTATTGATATCCTGCCGAGCGAGGTGTCGATCGCAGAGTTCATCTCACGTGGCCGGATCGCCTCCGATGAGTGGTACCTGCCGCTCGGGATCGGCGACTCCTCGCTGGTGCCGGTCGGACTGATCCTTCGCGACGGTGAGCATGCGCTGATCGCCGGGCCTGCGCGCTCGGGCAAGACCACGGCATTGACCACTGCTGCGACTGTGGCGAAGGCCGCCGACCCTGATCTGTACGTTGCAGCGATCACCCCGCGCCGATCCGATCTCGCCGGGTGCACGGCTGTCGACCGGGTGATTCGATCCGAAGACGTCGACGATCTACCCGACCGATCGGTGTTGCTGCTTGTCGATGATGCCGAGCTGGTCGATGCCGGTGATGCGCTCGGGAAGGTCATAGCACAGCGCGATTGTGCCATCCGCATCGTTGCAGCAGGCAACGCCGACGCTCTTCGGTCTCGATACGGCCACTGGACTCAGGAGCTACGACGGTCCCGGATCGGCTGTGCGCTGCGCCCCAACCCGCTGTCCGATGGTGACCTGTGGCAAACACAGCTTCCCCGCAACGACCAGCAAGCCTTCCCCGCGGGCCGTGGCTACCTGGTGGCAGACGGGCATGTCGAACTGGTCCAGCTGGGTCGGGGCTGACGTGCCGGGGTTCGAGGGGATCAATCCGCAGCGTCTGATCGGGCTTGCCGATACCGCCGATCAGTACCGTCACCGTATTGCGCTTGCCAGACACAACACGGTCGGCGTTCTGTTTCGGTACGGGTTCGGCGAGGCGACGGGCATCGATTGGCGGTTGACCGCTGTTGAAGGGGCGCTGTTGCGCCGAGCCGACGATCTGCGGTGGCGGGCGAGAGCAATCGAGAGCGCGCAACTAGGCGGCGTCAACCGGCTGGATCTGTCCGGTGCAATCGGGCTCGACGGATTTGCCGCCACAGCCGTCTTCAACATCGAGACCTGGAAGGAGGAATACCGGCACTGGCGTATCGAGCAGCTGATTCGCGCTCTCCAGTCGATGGATCCGGGGGAGCGGGCGAGGGCCTTTGCCGGTATGTCGGCTCCCGATGCAGCCGCGCTGGTGCTGAATCATCCCGAGGTGATGGGATCGATGGACGGTGCTCCCCCGACGCTCCGCTATACCGCCAACCGCATCCTCATCGGCATCGAGATCGACTACCTGGAAGGCTACAGGGACCGGCTCGCCGAGAACGGAGCCGGCACCGACCATTGGGTGCTGGCACCGCTGGGCGAGCGGATAGACGAGTACCGGCGCTGGCTGGCTGAAGGGAGACAGATCCTGCTCTTCGATCCGTCGGGTGACGGTCGTGTGGTAGAAGTGTTTGGTGATCTCGACGGGGCGGGCCGGATCGCAGTCGTGGTCCCGGGTATGGCCAACGACATCGGGAACTTCAGCGAGGCCGACGGTGGGTTCAGGGCCGATGCCCGGGATCTCTACGAGACGATCTCGAGCGCGGCGATGTCGAAAGACGACGTCGCGACGGTCGCATGGCTCGGGTACGACAGCCCTGACAACATCGGGGCGACAATGCGCAACGCAGCCGAAGCGGGCGCACCCGCGCTGCAACGCTTTCTCGAAGGCGTCGACCCGGGCAGGGAGCGAGCCGTCACCGTGATCGCCCACAGCTACGGGTCGGTGCTGGCGGGAGTCGCCGCCGGTTCCGGTCTCGACGCCAACGACCTGGTGTTCGTCGGCAGCCCGGGAACGACTCTCGAGTCCGCCGGTGATGCGGTCCTGCGAACCGACGGGCGAGTGTGGTCGGCGCTGGCTGAGAACGACCCGATCGCGCTCGGCATCAACCCGAGCGAGTATCCCTGGTGGGTGCCTCCGCCTTTCACACTGCCGTGGCTTGGCGCCGACGTTTGGAATGACGGCGCTGAGGAGCTGTGGCACGGCACCAACCCGGCCAACGACCAATTTGGCGCACGACGGATCACAACCGACGGCTCATCAGGTCATTCGAGCTACTTCGAGTCGGGGTCGCTCGAGAATCTGGCCAGGATTGTGGCGGGGCTGTACTCCGAAGTCGAGCTGGTAGATCCGCCTCCGGGCTCCGGAGCCTGGTAGTCAGATGAGGTCGCGATCTTGTGCCCAGCGGGTCAGCTCGCGGCGGTTCGACAGCTGGAGTTTGCGCAGCACAGCCGACATGTGGTTCTCGACCGTTTTGGCTGAGATGAAGAGCTGCTCGCCGACCTCGCGATATGTGTAACCGCGGGCGATGTGCTGGAGCACTTCGCGTTCCCTCTTGGTGAGCTTGTCGAGCTCGGGGTCGAGACCCTTGACCTCCATTGAGGCGAACGCATCGAGGACAAACCCGGCGAGCTTTGGTGAGAACACGGCGTCCCCAAGGATGACACGTCGTACTGCTTCGCCGAGGTCGGCGGGTGAGACGGTCTTGGTCACGTAGCCGCGCGCACCCGCCCGCACCGTGGCGACGACGTCCTGGGGTGCGTCCGAGGCCGAAATCGCCAGGAACAGAATGTCGGGATGGGTGGCATGAACTTGCTCTATAACTGCGCGACCACCCCCGTTTGGCATGTGAACGTCGACAAGCACCAGGTCGGGTTGCCGTTCCCGGATGAGTTCGATGGCGGCCTCGACGTTGGAGGCGTCACCGACGATCTCGAGGTCGTCGGGTAGCTCGGCCCGCACCCCCGCCCGGAACAGGTCGTGGTCGTCGACGATGAACACAGACGTCATCAGCGTCTGACCGGGAGTCGCAGCCGGACTTCGGTTCCCGTGCCGGGGGCCGAGATGATCTCTGCTTTGCCGCCGTGGCGTTCCATACGGCCAACGATAGATTCCCTGATCCCCTGGCGCGACCCGGCGACGGATGTCGGGTCGAACCCAACGCCGCGGTCCTTGACGAAAACGAGTATCTCTTCGGTGTTGGCCTCGCCGTAAACCGAGATCGTGTCGACACCGGCATGCTTCGAGGCGTTCAAAACGGCCTCCCGGGCAGCACGCACGATCGGGTCGACCGGGTCTGCGGTATCGCCGACCACGACAACCTCGACCTGCGACTCTCCCAGATCCTCGATCTCGGAGCACACCCCAACCAGGGTCTCTTTGAACCCGCCTCGGGCACCGGAGCCTCCTCCCTCAGGGAAGAGCCAGCCGCGCAGCTCTCGCTCCTGGTGGCGGGCCAATCCGCGAATGTCGGGAGTCGCCGCGGAGTCTCGCTGGATCAAGGCGAGTGTCTGGAGCACGGAGTCATGGAGGTGAGCGGCCATCTCCGAATGCTCTTCTGCACGGATACGATCGGCTCGTTCCTGCTCCAACGCAGCCTCCGCCTCCGCCCGGCGCCGGTCCGCGGAGCGGAGTGCAGCGGCAACCCCGGCAGTGGCCCCAACCGAGAACAGATATGCAATGGAGTTTGCGAAGTCCTGGGGCTCGAGTGACTGGCCGTCGAGTATCCGGCTCAACCCGGTGCCGGTCAGCACCGCCGCACCGAGCGCACCACCCGCCCAACCAAACACATAGATCGCAGAGAACGCGCCGACGAGGGGATAGCCGCCTGCGAACTGGATGGTTCCCGCCACATCACCGGCAACCACCGTCCAACAGGAGATGCCGAGGTCGACAGCGACGAACCACCATGCAAAGAGGAACCGGTGGCGGACGAGTTGTGCCAGCGTGGTCAGACCCGCCCAGACGAGCACCAGCGATATCGTTGCCAGCACAACGCTCGGTTGATCGACGACTTGGCTTTCGCTGGAGACGCTGAAGGCTCCGAGGGCGGTCAGCCAGATCGCAGCGAACAGCCGGTAGCCCGTGACGATCCAAAGAAGCGTATGTTCGAGAGCCTCCTGGCGCTGGTTCATGGGCGGAGCGTACCTCGCTCCGGTTCGGACCTGGGGCTCCAAATACGTATCATCCGGGTCATGACTCACCCAAGCGTTGCGATCCTCGGTGCCGGGTCGATGGGGGAGATCCTCGCTGAGGGGCTTCTCCGGGCCGGTTGGGAGACTGACAATCTGATCCTGCTTGTGCGCCGGGAAGAGCGTGGGCGCGAGGCCGAGCGGCGCACCGGCATCACGGCGACCCTCGACGTCGCCGAGGCCGTCGCCGATCGTGATGTGCTGGTCATTGCGGTAAAGCCCAAGGATGTCGACGGGCTGCTGGCACAGATCAAGGACATCGTCACGCCCCGTCAAGTCGTCGTCTCCCTGGCAGCGGGTGTGCCGGTGTCGGTGTTCGAGAACGCCCTCGACGCGGTTGCAGTGGTGCGGTCGATGCCGAACACCCCTGCCGCGGTTGACGAAGGAATAACCGCCTACTGTGGCGGGGCCCATGCTGGTGACGATGCGCTGGTTCTGGCCGACATGGTTCTCTCTGCGGTCGGCGAGACGATCCGGCTGTCCGAAGACCTGCTCGATGCGGTGACTGCTGTGTCGGGGACCGGCCCTGCATATGTCTTCTTGCTCGCCGAGGCGTTGACAGAGGCTGCGATTCGTGAGGGCCTGCCCCATCATGCCGCTGAGAAGCTGGTCGTCCAGACCTTGCGTGGTGCCGGGGCGCTCCTGTCGGTCTCGGAGAAGAGCGCATTCCGGCTCCGCGCCGAGGTCACCTCACCCGGTGGTACCACCGCAGCCGCGATGCATGAGCTAGAGGACGGCGGATTCCGAGCGTTGTTGGAACGTGCGGTGCAGGCAGCTGCCCAACGGTCCCGCGAGCTCGGGGAGCTGGCTCGCGACCAATCGGGCCCGTCGCAGTGAACCCCCTGGGGCGTGGTCTGCTCGCGGTGACAGAAAGGCGTTTCGTCCGGCGCATGATCACCGGCACGCGACCGGGAAGAGCGCTGTCCGCCCGGTTTGTCGCAGGCGAGACACTGGAAAACGCGATTGCGGCCGCCACCGAGCTGAACCGGAAGGGTGCAACGGTATCGCTCGATCACCTCGGTGAGCATGTCACGGATCGGGCGCAGGCCGAGCGTGCGCGTGACGACTATCTGGCGTGTCTCGATGCGATCGGCGCACATCACGTCGACGGCAACATCTCGGTGAAGCTCTCCCAGCTCGGGATGGGTTTCGACAATGAGCTGGCGGAGCGTTCGCTCGACGCTCTCGCCCGGCGCGCCGGTGAGGTCGGCACGACGGTCTCGGTGGACATGGAGGAAAGTGCAGTCACCGGGGTCACCATCGACATCTACTCGGTAGTGCAGCGAAGCCACGGCAACCTCGGGTTGGCTGTGCAGGCATATCTGCGACGTACTCCACGTGACCTCGACCGGATCATGCCACTCGGTGGGCACATCCGGCTGTGCAAGGGTGCGTATGCCGAGCCCGAGGACGTTGCCTACCAGGGGAGCGGGGAGGTTGACGCGGCGTTCGACCGGTTGACGCACATCCTGATGAGCGACGACTCGGTCGTGCCGGCAATCGCATCCCATGACACCGCACGGCTGGATGTCGCTGCAGGCCTCGCCGCGACCCGCACGGCGCCTTACGAGTACCAGATGCTCTACGGTGTTCGTCCTTCGCTCCAGGACAGGATGTTGTCGGCAGAGGACCCGCTCCGGATCTACGTCCCCTATGGGGTGGCGTGGTATCCCTACCTGACGAGGAGGATGGCGGAGCGGCCCGCGAACGTTGTGTTCTTCGTTCGGGCGCTGTTGTCCCGTGGCTGACCTGACGCTTGGATCCACGGGTTGGGGAGGAGGAATCGCTCGATTTCGCAATGCGCCCGGGGGATCTCGAGTTTTGGTTGTTCACCGAAACAGGGAAGCTGTGTTTGAGCGGAAAGCG
>Ga0214472_10000332_pt1 | contig 60271 bp, 47 predicted proteins | sample RVTome_6_FD_207662 | JGI IMG/M metagenome (GOLD analysis project Ga0214472, IMG submission 207662) | Soil microbial communities from uranium-contaminated site in the Upper Colorado River Basin, Wyoming, United States - RVT140D175 | ecosystem: Environmental > Terrestrial > Soil > Contaminated >...
TCTCCGCACGACTTTGTACCCAAACGGTTTTAAGCGGAATGTCACTTCGTATCATGCTATGTCTATCTTATTGAAAATAAAAGACAGAAAAGTTCTGCATCTCAAAGGACGAAATGGTGAAAATTCTTGATCCCGTGTTGAGTGTCGAAGATCTCCACCTTTTCTATGGGGATACCCAGGCACTCAAGGGCATTATGATGGAAATTCCCAGCAGGCGAGTGACGGCTTTTATCGGCCCTTCGGGATGCGGTAAGTCGACCTTGTTGCGCTGTTTTAATCGTATGAATGACTTGATCGAGAACGTACGAGTTGAAGGCAAAATTCTGCTCGATGGCATTGACGTCAACACTCCCGATGTCGATGTCATCCGGCTTCGGCGTCGGGTGGGTATGGTGTTTCAAAAGTCCAATCCATTCCCCAAATCCATTTATGAAAATATTATCTACGGGCTCAGAATCGCCGGTATTCGCAACAAATCGACTTTAGATGAAACCGTCGAAAAAAGTTTGCGTGGCGCCGCCCTATGGGATGAAGCTAAAGACCGGCTGCACGATTCGGCCCTGTCGCTCTCGGGTGGTCAAATGCAGCGTCTATGCATTGCCCGAGCGATTGCGGTAAGCCCGGAGATCATCTTGATGGATGAGCCGTGCTCCGCCCTCGATCCGATTGCCACCGGGCGCATCGAAGATTTGATCCACGAACTCAAAGAAGACTATACAGTCGTGATTGTGACGCACAATATGCAGCAAGCCTCACGGGTGTCGGATTACACGGCTTTTATGTACCTCGGTGAGCTGATCGAATTTGGCGAAACGGAGAAAGTCTTTACGGCGCCGGACAAGAAACAAACCCAAGATTATATTACCGGTCGTTTCGGGTAATCTCGCAGAAGCTCCACAGCGTTCACTTCAGCGAGATATCCCTCAGAAGGATAAATACAGGCTATGACCGTTCACTTTCAACGAGAAATCGATCACCTCAAGAAACACATTCTCGCCGTCGGTGCAGTCGTAGAAGAGCGCATTTCGGGAGCGATTACCGCCGTCATGAAACACGATGCGGTGCTGGCGCGCCAGATCATCGAAGGTGACGACGAAATCAACCGAATGGAAATCGATGTCGAAGAAGAATGTCTGAAAATTTTAGCGCTCTACCAGCCAGTTGCCGTGGACTTACGCTTTGTGGTCGCTGTGCTCAAGATCAATCAAGACCTAGAGCGCATGGCGGATCTAGCGAGCAATATTGGCCGGCGAGCAGAATATCTCGCCGATATGCCGAAGGTTGAAATCCCGGTTGAGCTAGAAAAAATGTCTAAACACACGCAGGAGATGGTGAAGCAATGTCTGGATGCCTTAGTGGAATCCAATGCGACGATCGCCCGACAAGTGTGCAAGGCGGATGACGAGGTCGATCAGCACAACCGCCAGATGCACGTGCTCATCCAAGACCAAATCCGGGAGCATCCGGATAATATTGAATGGCTCCTCAATCTCCTTTCCGTCTCCCGCCATTTGGAGCGTATTGCCGACCTCGCCACGAATGTCGCCGAAGACGTGATCTACACTGTACAAGGTGATATCGTTCGGCATGGCAACCGCCTCTAATACCGCTTGCAGCCCGGGCGCCTGGTGCAGCCCTATTCGACTCTGGGGCTATCAACGCCCACACGTACACACCGGGCCAATCGCGGCTCAATTCATCAGTTCACCACCTGGCCGAGCGAGGCGGGATTGATTGGCGTGGGCATCGCCTGGACCTCGGGCAGGACCTTCTCGGCAAAGAGACGCATGCTTTTTTCAGCCTTTTCCCGGGGCATGCCACCGTAGAATACGTGCACCACGAGCATCTCAAGGCTGATGGCCTTTTGCAGCGTCTTGATCTTCTCGATGATCTCGTCCGGGGTGCCAATAGGCTGGGTGGCGCGCCGCGCTTCGAAGCCCGCGTCGGCCACCCCCACGTCGGCGGTCTGCTTCACGAGATACTCTTCGTAGCCGTGAATGCCCTCGAAGCCGGGGTTGTTCCACTCGAAGTAGTGGTGCTGTGCCGCGGTGAGCTGGTTGTGAAAGTACATCCATCCCTCTTCGGCTTCCGCCGGGGTCTCGGCGCAATACATCCACAACAGGGAGGTTGGCTGATCCGGCGGCAGTCCAAGCCCGGCCCGGATTCTGTTGAACTGCTGCACCTGAGCCGTCATCTCGTCGAGGTTGGCGCCGGAGACGAACATCTGCCCAAGACCGCTTTCAGCGGCCAGACGAGCCGAGGCCTGGGTGGAGAACGCCGCCTTGATCCGGGTGGTGAGATCGCCCTTGTGGCGGGCCTGGGGCCGAATGGTGGTCGGCGGGATCTTGTAGATCTCGCCGTCGAACGTAAAACGCTCGGCACCGTCAGCAGCCCGGATGGCGTTAACCACATCGTAGAAGTACTTGTGCGACTGTTCAATCGGGTAGCCAAGTGAGGCGTACTCGTGGGGCGCAATGCCACGGCCGATGCCCAGGTGGAGACGACGCCCCTTCAACAAAATGTCGAGCATGGAGATCTCATGGGCCAGCCGCACCGGATTCCACCACGGCGCGACGATTACTGCCGTCCCCATGTCCACCCGGCTGGTGCGGCCCGCCCAATACGATAAATATTGTAAGGGGTTTGGCTGCATCGAGTAGGCCGAACCATAGTGCTCGGTCGCCCAGATCGAATCGAAGCCGAGCGGCTCGACCAGCTCTCCCATATAGAGGGTATCATCCATGTTGTCGGCGTCTGAGACCGTCGGCGGACGATCGTAGTCGCCCGTCATCAGTCGTCCCCAATCGCCCTGGTTATACCCCGTCACCATCACCCCACAATGCATTCCTATGTTCCTCCAATTGCAGTCGTCAGCCCAGTATACGAATCCGTCATGTCACGCACATTGTTACGTGTGTTTCCGGTTCGAGTCAAGCGGGAACCACACCGCGCACTTCGCCGAATCGGCTCTTTGCAGCATCCTGTTAGCGACTGCGTGAACGTGTACCAAAACGGCCAGTTTGAAATCGAGGCATTTTTTGGGCATGAAACTTGCTGACTCTCGTCTATTAAAATACTATAAAGCCTTAAGAATCAAGAAAAATACGAAGAGGAAGAAAATACAGAAAATTTATACAGCGATTTCAGGAAGAAAAAGCAGCACTTTCAAACCGACGATATCCGTGCATTTACAGGTCGCTGCTGACAGCATCCTGTATATCGCTTAACGAACTGCACCAGAGAGATTGGTTTCCCGGAGATAGCGTTGCAAAAACGCGCTGATGACGATGACCGGCAGGGTCATGACGGTGGCGGTGACGGCGGTGACGAACCAGTTGCCCTGGTAGAGGTAGTAATAAACCTGTAAGGGCATGGTTTTTTCGCTCAGCGTTAGGTACGTCGAGAGTACAAACTCTTCCCAGGAAAACAGCCAGGCCAGCAGGCTGCCCACGGCGATCCCCGGCAGGGCCAGAGGCAACACGACTCGTAAGAGCGTTTGCCAGGCGTTGCAGCCATCTAAAGCCGCCGCCTCTTCGACATCGTAGGGAATGGTACTAAAAGTAGTCGTGAGGATCCACACGGTGACTGGCAACACCAGGGCCAGATGCGACAGGATCAGGCTGAGGTGGGTATCCATCAAGCCCAAACGCAGAAACACGACCGCGATGGGCAAGGCAATGCTCACCTCTGGTAGCATGCGGCACAGAAACAGGCCGAGTAGCAGGCCATACCGCCAGCGTGGCGAGACGTGCGCCAGGCTGTAGGCTGCCGGTGCCGATAGCGCCAGGGAGAGCACGGCCACGCCGGTCGCGACGATCAAACTCTTCAGCAGGGGTCGAGTGAGCTGGCCACCGGCCAGAACGCCTTTCCAGTGCTGACCGGTGAGATGCCGTGGCACCAGGGTGGGATGGGCGGTCATCACCTCCGCAGGTGGGCTGAGTGAGATTTTGACGAGGCTGTAGAGAGGGCCAACGGCAAACAGCAACATCACCGCTAAGAACAGGCTTTGGGGCAGCTTCACCGCACTACCTCCGAAGTCCCGGCAAGGCGCAAATAGGTTCCTACCGCCAGGAGAATGAGCAACAGCAAGATGGTACTGCTTGCCGCGGCCGTATGCGGGTTGCCGTATTCGAGGTATTCCACATAGGCATAGGTCGATAGGACCGGCAGGTTGTGCCCTGCTAAGGCTAGCGGCAGGGCGAAGATGCGAAAGGCATCAATACCCCGCACGATGAGGGCCATGGTGATCGATGGGCGCAGGAGGGGCAGCGTCACGTGGAAAAATTGTTGTCTGCCATTCGCACCGTCCATGCGAGCCGCTTCATACACCTCGCGCGGGAGGGTTTGTAAGCCCGCCAGAAGAATGAGCATGACCAGAGGTGTGACCTTCCACGCATCGGCCACAGCTACGGTGAACACGGCCAATCCACGGCTACCGGTCCAGTTAATCGGCAAGGTCAGCAGGCCGAGCCGATAGAGGATTTCATTGACGTAGCCCACCGTTCCAAACACATAGCGCATGGCCGACGCCGCCACAATGGTGGGGACCCCCAGGGGAAGCAGCAACAGGACTCGCATCCAGCCCTGAGCGCGGCGGCGGCCGTTCAATGTCACGGCCAATGCCAACCCCAGGCACAGCTCCAGGGCCAGCCCCAATGCCGTGACCATACACGTGTTGCCAACGGCATCGACGAACTGGTAGTGCGAGGTAATCTTGCGGTAGGCATCCAGGCTGAAACCAATCCCCGGTTGGTTGACGCTGAGCCATAAGGTGGAGACTACCGGCACCAAGGTGAACACAGCCAGATACAGCAGGAGCGGCGCGAGTCCCAACCAGAGACGGCGGTTCACTGCTGCGTCCTCAAGGTCTTGAGGCGTGTCGCGAGGGGGGGTAAGACGTGGTCCGGCTCTTCCTGCCGCCAGAGAATGCGGTCCACGGCCTCGTTGGCAATGCGCTCATACTCGGCCCAGTAACTCACATTAGTGCGAAACACCCCATGCTGCAGGGCGTTGTTGACAGCCTCCACGTGCGGCTTCATCCACGCCTCGACCTGTCCATGAACATCGCCGCGCAAGCTGGGCCAGCCGAGACGGCTGACCAGGTGGGATTGGACCTCTTGACTCTGTAAGTGATGCAGGAGTGCCACGGCGAGTTGCCGGTGCGGGGCGCCGACCGGAATGCCCAGCACGTCGCCACCGATGACGTGGGCTTGCCGCGCCGGGCCAGCCCAACCTTGATAGGTGCGGATCGCTGTTTTGCCGTAGTCTTGCACCAGCAAAGACACACCAAAGGGCCAGTTCTGGGCCAGGTAGGCCACATCTTGGGCCAGAGCGTCGTTGGTGGTATCCCACTTGGCGTTCCGCGACTCGGGTGACAGATAGGGCCGGAGTTCGGCAAGAAAACGAAATGTCTTGATCGTGTCGGGATCAGCAAAGTTAAAGGGGTCGCCGCCGCCGGCCACGATCCACTCGTAGAGTTGCGTCGTTGTGGGGGCACCACCAGCCCCTTTAAACAGAACGCGGCCAATGCCCTCTTTGGCATGAAATGTGCGGGCGACTTCCAGGAGCTGCGGCCAAGTGCGAGGCGGCTGCAGCCCGTACTGAGCGAATTTTTCCGCATTGTAGTAGGTAATCTGCACGTTGGGGCGAAAGGGCAGGAAATAACGCACGTCATTGATCAGCCCCGCGCGAGCGAGAGCGGCATAGACCGCTGCCTCCATCTGAGCTTCTGAGGCCGAGAGCTCGGAAACCAGGCCGGCGTCGACCAGCTCTTGTAAGCGCATGTTGTCCTGGGCAAAGAGATCGATCTCCATGCGGCCCGCGCGGTGCATGGCCCGCAGCCGTTGAACGAGGGTTTCCGGAGGTACGTCGACAGCCTTGACCCGGCAGCCACAGGCCGCTTCGAACGGTGGGAGGACGTGTTGTCGCATGACTTGCCATTCGGCGTCCGCCAGCCGCATGGTGAAGGTGACGGTCGGCGTGTCGGCATGCACGGGTTGGCAGCAAACCACCGTGAGCAGGCAAAGACCAACCATTAAAACGCGTCTCGCGTCACACCAGCCCATCACCATTCTCCTCCCCTGTCTTCTCAGGTTGAAATCCCTCGGCCACACGCCAGCGTGTCCGCTGTCTGGACAGCACGCCTGATATGGGTGACACCACCCAAGTCTAGACGATCTCAAGGGCAAAATCGAGCGTATGACATGCGTTTGTCTTGGTGTGATGTCGGCGAAATCACCTTGGTGTAGAACAAAACAAGTCGCCCGGCGCCAATCTCACTTGACAACACCTCGGGGTACGCGCAAAAATGGCATGCAAATTTCTTATCCGTCAATCCCTTTATTCGCAGGTGCTTCTATTCTCTATTATTGACGCATCGATCAGATGAGGACACACCCATGCGAATCGTTGTACATGGTCAACAAGCCTTTGGCAAAAGTGTGTTGGACGCTTTAGTGGAGCGAGGTGAGGACATCATCGCGGTCTATTGTGCCCCGGAAAAGGAAGGGCAGCGGGCAGATCCGTTGACGGAAGCCGCGGCAGCGCGCAATTTGCCGATATATCAACCCAGGTCATACCGCAAACAAGAGGTGCAGGACGAATTCGCCGCCCTGCACGCCGACCTCTGCGTGATGGCATACGTCACCAAGTTTGTGCCGGAAGAAGTGCTGCATGCGCCCACCCATGGCACCATACAATACCACCCGTCCCTACTGCCTAAGCACCGTGGGCCGAGTTCCATCAATTGGCCGATTATCCAGGGTGCAACTCAAACCGGCCTCACGATTTTTTGGCCTGACAACGGTCTGGACACTGGCCCAATCCTGTTGCAAAAAGAAGTCGACGTTGCAGATACGGATACCCTTGGCAGCATCTACTTCAACCATCTCTTCCCGCTCGGGGTAGAAGCCATGTTGGAAGCGGTGGACATGGTGCGGGAAGGCAAGGCGCCCAAAATCGCCCAAGATGAATCCCAGGCGACTTATGAAAGCTGGTGCCGCAAAGAAGATACCCAGATTGACTGGAACAAGCCGATTCAGGAGGTTTGGAATCTCATTCGCGGGTCGGACCCCCAGCCGGGTGCCTGGAGCACGCTCCACGGTCGTGAAGTCTATCTCTACGATGCCAACAAGCACGTCGGTGAGCCGGGAGGACAACCGGGCGAAATCGTTGCCGTTGGCGATGCCAGCTTTACCGTGGCGGCCCAGGGAGGCTGTGTGGAGGTCTCGCGTGTACGGCCTGAGGGTGGGCGAAAAATTGTGGGCGACGAATTTATCGGCAGCGTCGGACTCCAATCTGGAATGCGGTGGGGTACCTAAGCCTTTGCACGGCAGCGCGCGCCACACTGCCACGCCGTGCTGATCGTTGTCGAGCCGATGATCTAGCGACTTTTCCGCAATTTAAAGCGTTGGATCTTGCCGGTGGCGGTTTTGGGCAATTCCTCCACAAAATGGATCCAGCGCGGATATTTATAGCGCGCTAAACCCGCCTTACAATGTTCCAGGAGTTCCTCGGCCAAGGCCTCGCTGGCGTCGTGGTGGTCATTCAGAATGATGTAGGCTTCTGGCTTGACGAGTTGATCGTCGTCTTCCCGGCCCACCACCGCGGCTTCCAAGACTTTGACATGCTCGATCAACCGGCTTTCAATTTCCACCGGCGAACACCAGATCCCACCGACTTTGAGCATATCGTCACTGCGACCGCCATACACATAATACCCATCGGCATCGCGCGTGTAAGTATCGCCGGTATTGATCCACTCATCCTGCATGGTCTCAGCCGTCTTTTCCGGGTTGTTCCAGTAATAAGCGGCGCTGGAATCGCCTTTGATCAACAGCCGACCCACCTCACCATCGGCCACGGCACTGTCGTTTTCATCGACAATACGGGCTTCGTAGCCCGGTACCGGACGACCGCTGGTGCCCGGTTTATAATCGTCTTGGCGGTTGGAGATGAAGATGTGTAAGAGTTCGGTGGAGCCGATGCCATCGAGAATCGTCAACCCGGTTCTCTCCTGCCAACGCCGGAAGATATCGGCCGGCAACGCCTCGCCAGCCGAGACGCACAGACGCAGGGATGACAAATCCGCCGCGTCGGTCTCAAGGGCTCGAAGCTGTGCGGCGTAAAGGGTGGGGACGCCAAAATAAAGCGTGGGTTTGAAGCGCTGGATCAGATCAAATGTCATCTCCGGCGATGGACGCTGATCGCTCAATACCGCCGTCGCGCCCACCCATAGCGGAAAGGTCATGGCATTGCCAAGGCCATAGGCAAAAAAAAGTTTGGCGGCGGAAAAACAGATATCATCCGCCGTCATGCCAAGGGTTTCTTCCGCATAGTACACACACGTCACCACAATGTCGCGATGCCGGTGCACCGCCCCTTTGGGACGTCCGGTAGAGCCCGACGAGTAGAGCCAAAAACAGGGATCTTCTGCACGCGCGGGCGCGGGCGACAAGCTAGACGACACGCGGGGCAGACGGCTCTGTAGGGCCTCCTCACTGCCCTCGACAAGCAGGGCCACCGGTTGTGCCTTGGCACTCGCCAATGCGGGCTCGACTTCCGCCGCATACTCTGGTGAATAGACCGCCATGGCGCAGCCCGAATCTTCAATCATATACTGGTAATCCGGCGCCCGCAGGAGCGTATTGACCGGCACTGGAACCATACCGGCTTTGATCGCGCCCCAAAACAGATAGACAAATTCTGGGCAATCTTTGACCACCATCAGCACCCGATCGCCGGCGGCGGCACCAAGTTCCCGCAGCACATTGCCGCAGCGATTGACATTCTCGGCCAACGCGCCATACGTCACCTCGCCGCTCACGGTGCGCAGCGCGACCTGCTGACTGCGGCCTTCTTGCACATGCCGGTCAATCAATGGCCCTGCCACATTGAACACCGGCGCAAAGGTTATTGAGGACGGGTTCACGGTCCGATTCACCGCCACCATGTGGTCTTGCATCACGCTTCTCTCATCTGGTTAAGCCCTACGAGCCAAATTTAACATACTCAAAATCGATCGTTTGGCCATTGATACCACGGCTCGGTGGGCTAATCCAGCTCGCCATTTTGCCGGGTTCCGTCACTGGCTGCATCAACGCGTCCACAAAGGCGTGATCCGCATCTGTGGGCAGCCAATCACCGGCCTGTTGGCGCCATTCAGCCTCGGTCAGCAGCCGGCCATCCGGTGCCACATAGGTGTCGGCAAACCCCCCAATCGCACGGTGGAAGGCGCGATGGGGAAGCACCAGGCGGAAATCGCTGCCATGCTGCTCAAGAACCCGATTCCAGCGATTGATGCCACGTTGACTATCGGCGATGTAGTCGTCCCGCAGCCGCTCATTGAGTGCCAGTAGCGCGGGCTCATCTTCGCAGACAATGCGGTTCTCTTGCAGACGATGGACCGGCCACGTAGCATCCGTCAAACCGTGGTCGTCATCAACCCGAGTTTCGTGGTAACGCCCTTTGAGCCCGGTGGTAAAATAAGTCGCCGCGTTGGTGGAACGCTCCTGTCCAAACAGATCCACTGACACACTAAAATGAAAATTGAGAAAGCGTTGGAGCGTCGGCAGATCGATCACCCCGGCCGCACGAAGCCGCGCCGGATCATCGGTGCGCAGCTCATTCATGACCTCGCACGTGCGTTGCAACACCCGCATGATGCCGGTTTCGCCTACAAACATATGATGGGCTTCCTCGGTCAACATGAATTGACAAGTGCGGGCCAACGGGTCAAAGCCGGATTCCGCCAGCGACGCCAATTGGTACTTGCCATCGCGATCCGTAAAGTAGGTAAACATAAAATAGGACAGCCAATGCGGGGTCGGTTCGTTAAAAGCCCCGAGAATGCGAGGGCGGTCCGGATCTCCCGAGTGGCGCTCTAGCATCTCATCCGCCTCTTCGCGGCCATCGCGGCCAAAATAGGCGTGCAGGAGATAGACCATGGCCCAGAGGTGGCGCCCTTCCTCTACGTTGATTTGAAACAGATTGCGCAAATCGTAAAGCGATGGACAGGTTTGCCCCAGGTGGCGCTGTTGCTCCACCGAGGCCGGTTCGGTATCACCCTGGGTGACGATGAGGCGGCGCAAGGCGCTACGATACTCACCCGGCACTTCCTGCCAGGCCGGCTCGCCTTTGTGGTCGCCGAACGGGATGGCCCGATCCGCTTCTGGCTTGGCCAAAAAAATGCCCCAGCGGTAGTCCGGCATCTTCACGTAGCCAAAGTTGGCCCAGCCATCCGCTTCGACATTAATAGCAGTGCGCAAGTAGATATCATCACGCTGGGTGCCAGTCGGGCCGAGTTCCTCCCACCAGCGCAGATAGTGGGGCTGCCACGACTCCAGGGCGCGCTGCAGGCGCCGGTTGCCGGACAAACCGACGTTATTCGGAATCCGTTCGCGGTAATCCACAGCCATAAATCTACACCCTTCTTCGATCAAATCGGCTTTTTTGACCCGTGCCATATAGGGGCAGCGCCCCCTCGGGTCCCACGGCGTTGGGTCGCTGAAAAATCCAGTTCTGCCAGGCGCTCAAGCGCCCAAAAATCTTGCTCTCCAATGTTTCCGAACCGGCAAAACGCAAACTGGCCTCCAAGCCGGTCAACGCATCGGGTGAAAAACTAGCCCGCTCTTCCAATGCCAGGCGCACTTCGTCTTCCCAATCGATATCGTCCGGGATAAACGTCACCAGCCCCAGGCGCTCTGCCTCATCGGCATCAAGGGGCACGCCAATGTGATCCTGTAAGCGTTCAAGGTCGTCGGTAGGGCCCAAAAAACGACTCTGCAAACGCGTCAGACCATTCACCATCGGCAACGGCCCAAAATTGAACGGGCTGAGTTGAATCACCGCCGGGAGTAAATCTCCGTGATGTTCGTCCAGGGCGCCATCCAGCATATAGGAGCGATCTGCAGCCAACACCAATTCACACAGCCACCCGGTAAAACAGCTCCCGGGCTCAATCAACGCGAGCAAACTCCGGGCACTCACGTCCAGGCGTTTCAGAGTCCGCTTCCAGTATAAAACAATTTCGCGCACCAGCCAGTAGCCAACGTGCTGGTGCAGGATCGCATCCGCCTCGGCCACTCGCGCGGGGTCGCCAACGGACTGGAACACCCAGGTGCCGATCTCACTTTCGTTAAATCGCAGGTGCAAGATCGCATCATCGAGCTCACGCGCCAGGGCCAACGGCCAAAACGACGCCCCCGCTGCCTGGATGTCCTCCAGCGTCTGCGGCAGTGGCGTCTGCGGCCCAGAGACGACAAACGTTGCGGCGTTCAAGCTACGATCGATCTCGATGGCGAGATGATCGTATTGGAGTCGATCGTCCTCCAACCTTCGCTGCAAAGGGGTGAGCGCAATACCTGCGGCGTCAGCCGGGCGATCCGACTGGGCCGCGTAGGCTTGGGCGCGCTCGTGAATCACCTCATCAAAACGCGAGCGGGGTGCCAAATCATCAACGAGCTTCCACGCTAGTGCCCGCTTACCGCGCACGCCCTCCGAAGTAGTGCAGAAAAAATCCGCATGATCGCGCCGCACGTGACGCTTATCCACCAGCCGCGTCAGGCCACCGGTGCCGGGCAAAACCGCGAGCAACGGCAGTTCGGGCAGCGACACGGCGCTCGATCCGTCATCGACCAAAATAATGCGATCGCAGGCCAAGGCGAGCTCATAGCCACCGCCGGAAGCCGTGCCATTGATGGCGCATAGATAGGCTTGGCCAGAATGCGCGGTGGCATCTTCAATACCGTTACGGGTTTCATTGGTGAATTTGCAAAAATTGACTTTGTGGGGATGAGAGGCGCGAGCTAGCATGCGAATATTGGCACCGGCACTAAACACCCGAGGTTTGGCCGATGACACCACCACGGCAGCCACTTGCGGATGCTCAAAGCGCAGGCGTTGCACGGCGTCGTAGAGCTCAATGTCCACCCCGAGATCGTACGAGTTGAGCTTCAGTTCATAGCCAGGGCTCAGGGGCGCGTCTTCCTGCACATCCATCGCCAAGGTGGCGACGCGACCCGCCACCGTCAGGCGCCAGTGGTGGTATCGGTCCGGATGGGTTGCAAAATCGACATACGGTTCTGTGGGCAGAGCTGCCATGGTCTCGTGCTCCCCGGTCTGCTCATTAACAGTGCGATCAACAGATCATACAGAACGCCGTGGTTTGTGCAAAGCTCATACCGCCACTTTCCGCGACGACGTTTTAACCCTCAAACCGATGCAACTGACGCCGGGGCACGAGCAATGTATTGCCCAGGAGCTTATACTCCCGGCCCTCGTGGCCCAGGCAGTACTTGCGCACTTCATTGAGCACCCGCGCCGCTGCGGTTTCACCCCAAAACCAGTTGGCCAGGCTGATCGAGTCCGTGGCTCGGCCGGGTTGGGCGGTCACCGATTCGTGGTAATACGCTTTGAGATCTTCGCTGGCCATTTTTAACGCAGTGCCGATCGACACCTTGGACAGGGGATTGTCCGGCTCTTCACCCCGGGCAAAGGCGGCAATAAAATCGGCCACTGCCTCCGGCGCCAGACCAGTCGTATCAGCGGTGGTGCGGCCCCGTTTCTCCACGGCGATATCGTACCAGTTGCGCAACCCGGCTACTTCAGACTGAAAGGCATGCAGCAGCTTGCCTTCGGCATCCAGTTCTGCCACTGGCGTAGCAAAGCTCACCGGGCATGCCAGCGGCATTTCTGGCGGTGTACCGGCCGGTTCGTCGTCGGGAAAATCTTCCAGCACTGGCCCGTCTGGGCGCGCTAACAGCGCCAGTGCGGCCCGCACCACGCGGGTTTGAAAAGCCGGGTTACCGGGCGCACCCACCGGGCGCCCGAGTTCGAACGGTACCCATAAGGCACGGGGCGGCTTGATGCGCTCGGTGTGATCTCGAATTAAACTGATCTGAGTGGTGGCAACGCCTTCTTCTTCCAGGTAGTGGGCCAGCCCGCCAACGGCGCGCGTGCAGTTGGGTCAAACCGGGATGAGCAGAGCGGCATCAACCCCCTCGCCCCTCATAATTTGGGCCACCTCCCGGGCTCGCGGCTCCATGGCAGCGGGGTCCGTCGCCCCCATAAAAGAGTAGTGGTACTGAGCCACACTGCCAATGTCTCCGGCCTCGGCCAGTTCCCGCAGCCGGTCGAGCGGGAACACCACGTTCCAGTCTTGCTGAAATCCGGTGCGGTCAAAATTGGTGGAGATATGACTCATCACCAACTCGGTCGAGAGGGTATCGGCCGGAATCAGCCGGTAATCCGACGCCCCCGGTGAGAAGGGCCGATCGCCCCGGCGATGTAGGCCAGCGGTCGAAATCAATGCGACTTTCTGCTCTGTCAAAGGGGGTCCGACCACCCATGGGGCAGTGTCGAACGCGGCACATGGCATCTTCAGATAGTGGTCTCGCTCCTGAGCGGACATGCGATCGAGCCGGGCCATAATCAAATCTCCTGATCAGTGAAAAGCGGATAGCGTACATGCATTTTGGCATCCTTACAGATCGGACCGCAGGATTCAAATCTCCTGGCGTTCCATCTCAGCGTGAGACAAGATTGTGAGATTCAGCCATAATACCATGCTCCCCTGAAACAAATGCGTGGCGGTCACAGCATAAAGCCAACCGCCATGGTGGGTCAAGCCTCTTGGGTGAGGGCGAGCCGAGGAACCGTGCAAAGCATGGGAGCGTATAGAATATCCAGGCTGGGGTGCAGGGGGTTATGGCAATGATTTGCCGGCGACGTTTTGGGTGCGCCGCAATAAGAAGGTTTCAGGGCCGCGAAGCTGATGCCGCGGACGAGCATGACGGGCGTCGGCAACAGGCTGCTCAACAGAAGAGGGGAGTGGTTTGAAGCGGATCGGCGGATTGAACTTGATGACACGTCGATAAGGGTCTTCCACCCCCACCACCACCTGCTGTGGGGTGACTAGGATACGAAAGAACTGGGGCGTCACCGGCACAGATGTCGCAGGGGTGAATGCCTTGGCATCGCCGGTCGTATAGCTCAGTGGCGCAAAGCGAAGCGTCCATGCAAAAGCCTTGGAGGTAGAACCCCCATACAGGAAAAAGACGAGAAGCGTGTAGAGACAGGCCATCAGGCGAGACGAAGAAAACATAAATAAAGACCTCTACTCCATCCAAAGAAAAATGAGAATGGCAAAAACCGTGGCCATGAGGCTGAAATCAAGAACATAGGGCGAGATGCCAGCAGCTGCAGTTGACGGCTTGACATCGTCCAAGGGTACGATCATAGTTTCAGCCAACAAGCCATTGGTGTTTAGCATCTTGTCATGTTCAACAGGCTGACATACCAACATAAGTTAATCTTCCTAAAGTTTGTATCATCTTCATATCTTAAAGATGTGGGTTTTAATAGTTGATAAAGTGGGTATCGGTATCTGTATAAAAGAAGTGAGACTAAAATTCATTTAATGTTAATTTACTTTTCAAAGTATAAATCGCCGTCATACAGGAGTCATTTAGTGTCACGACAGTATGCACCCGGCCCACATGGCAAGCAGCTTCGAACCAGCTTGAGCCGTATACGGCACGATGCTTTAACGGAATATTTGGCGCTTCATGCACGCTATGGTGATGTCGTTTGCCTGCCGCTGTTTTCCCGTCCCCTCTACCTCGTTCGACATCCGGATGCGATTCAGCACATTCTGCACGACCAGGCGCAACGGTATCGCAAGGGAGACCGGTTTAAATCGATTGTGTCGGTTCAGGGGCGGGGTTTACTGACTAGCGAGGGCGGTTTCTGGCGGCAGCAGCGCCGGCTCATGCAACCGGTGTTTCGTCAGCAGCATGTGCATTGGTTCTATGAGGTGGTGATCGAAGAGGCGCAATCTATGGTGTACGGCTGGCGGCATGCGGCGCGAAGCAGGGAACCGGTCAATGTAACCGCTTGGCTGCACCGCTTGGCATTCCGAGTAGTCGGGCGGGCGCTCTTGGGGCTTCAACCTGCGGACCTCGATCCGATCGCCAGACAAATTGAATCCATTGCCGCCCTGTTGATCCATCACCTCGCCTCGGGCAGCACACGTCATGCAGGTATCCTGGCATATGCGCTGGCCTGGCTTCCGGCACCCCGTACCAGGCGCTTTCGGCGTGCTCTGCGGGCGTATCACGACATCGCCCGGCACATCGTCGAGAAGCGCCGTCAAACGATGTCGCCCAACCCCGCGGCGGACACGGATTTACTCTCGCGTCTCATCCGCGCCCATGACGCGAAAGCGGGATTAACGCCAAAACAACTGCGGGACGAAATCATCACGTTTATCGGGGCCGGAGTGGAGACATCTGCGACGGCTCTGAGCTGGACCTGGTATTTGCTTGCTCAGCACCCCGAGATGACCCAGCGCCTACAAGCGGAGATCGACAATCGTCTGGCCGGTCGCCCGCCACTGCCCGACGATCTGGCTGAGCTTCCTTATAGCCGGATAATTCTCGAAGAAACCATGCGACTGTATCCGCCCTCAGCCATATTGCCACGGCAAGCCAATACGGTGGATCACCTTGCCGCGGATCACCTTGAAAGCTATACGATTCCCAAACATGCCGTGGTCCTCATGAGTCCATACGTCACGCATCGCCATCCCGGCTTTTGGCCCGATCCCGAGCGTTTTGACCCCGAACGTTTTACCCCGGAACGGGCAGCCGATCAGCACCGGTTTGCCTATTTTCCCTTTGGAGCAGGTCCACGCGTGTGCATCGGCAAACCTCTAGCCCTACTCGAAATGCACCTGACGTTGATCACCATGGCGCAGACCTATGTGCTACGGCTCATTCCCGATCGCCCGGTACAACCCGCGCTCGGCGCCACTCTGCATCCGCGCGGCGGTCTGTGGATGACCGTGCACGAGCGCAGCTAACTCACGCTAAACGCGACACGATATCGACATACGCTCGCACGCGTTCAACATCCACGTGGCTGCCCCAGCCATCGCTCTGTAAACAGGCTCCGACAAACGCGCCATCGGCCTCGGCCAGCCGGCGGGCCGCGTTTTCATGATTTGTATACCCGCCCAGAATCACCGGCATCTTGGGCATGGCCTGTTTAATTTCCCTGACCAGTTTGGCATTGGCATCCTCATCCGTATGCGACACTTCCACCGCGGTCGCCCCGGCTCGCGAGGCGAGCCGAGCCACCTCAGGGACAGACCGTTCACCGCCCATCCAGGAAAAATGCCGGCTCTGCACCTCGGCGATGAGATCGATATGCCCCGCCCCAAGATGGGTGCGATAGTTGAGAAAATCGAGCGGATTAGCCTCCACCATCCCAGATGGCGTCAGCGTCGCCCCGACCAATGCCGTGCATCGGATAAAGGACCCGCCGCAGACTTTTACCACCGCCAGAGACGCTTTGAGGGCATTGACCATAATTTGCACCCCGATTTGAAACTCGGGACCGGTCGCGTCCGCAACCGATTGAGTGATCGCCGCCATCGCAGCGACGCGCGCATAATCGCGATCCTCCCCGGTCGGGTAGATACGATCTACAGTCTGGATCAAGCAGCCATCGGCGCCGCCCTCATAAAGCGCTCTGGCATCGGCCACGGCTTTATCGAGTGACTGCTTCATATTGCCTTCTTGAAAGAATGGCGTTCCCGGCAATGGGAGCAGATGAATCATGCCAATAATAACTTTCTTTTTTCCCAAATTATCAAACTGTCGCATGATGGTCTTTCTCTCTGCAATCAATCTTAGGATTTGACGCCAGGGGCACGCCCACGCAGGCTATCCGACTGCCGCCAGTCCCTATTAGACTGACGGCAGCACCTTACAATTCTGCATCCGGGAGGGGTTGAACCGCGTGAACGGCTGGAAATTCATGAGCGAATCTTAGAGGTGCAAAATCGGCGTAGCCGAGAAGTGGTCACGGTCGTTGAAGTCCTTTCAACGTGGAGCAAAGCCGCCCTTGGAAGCGGCCACGAGCCCTGCTCACCGAGTCCGCGACGTCGCCGTCCAGCGCGTTATGACAACGGGGCCAGCCGCTTCTACCAAGCCTCAAGGACTTCCGGATTTGTCACATGCCACGGCGGCTCACCACGGTCACATCTCCTCCCCAATTGAGAAGTGAGGGGACATGGCTATACCTAGACTCTCGACTTGGCCACTTGTCCCAAAAGTCGCAGCGTCCGATCCAATGACCCCGCACGATCCGCACCCGCCACCACCGGTGAAGCCAAGAGCTCTGCAGCCCCGATCGACATCATCTCTTCAATGCGTTCGGCGACCTGCGCTTCATTGCCCCAGAACACTGCACCATCAATCATGGCATCGCTCCACTCGCCGCGCGCCGCTTCCGGATAGCCGGCGGCGATCAGCATGCGCTGATAAAACGGCAAGCGCGGGTTCATGATTTGCTCTCGGACGGCGGCGCGCACCTCATCCGGGTTGTCGTGCACACACACCGGGGCATGCGCAATGAGCGGCGGCACCGGACGACCGACCTTCTCGGCCCCGGCCTGCATGGCCGGCAGTGCCACATCCCGCAGATAGACCGGCGGACAGATCCAGCTAATCGCCCCATCTGCCTCCGCGCCACACAGCTCAAACGAGCCACGCTGCAGGGCAGAGGCCATCACCGGCACCTCTAAAGGCTCGGCAATCTTGTCATGGGCGTGGTAGAACTCACCATCAAAATCGACTTCCCCCTGCTGCAAAATGGCCTTCAAGATTTGCACATACTCGCGCAAATGCCCGATCGGCGAGGTGAAATTCATGCCCATGGAGATCATCAGCGGGCGATGGCTCGGTCCGACTCCTAGACGGAAGCGCCCCGGTGCCAACTGCGCCACCACTTGCGTTTGCTGCACCATCACCAGCGGATGCCGGGGAAACGTCGGCACGATCGAGGTCCCCAGTTGAATGCGTTGGGTACGCATGGCGGCGGCCGCAAAGACCGTAATGCTATCGAAGCGCGCCCCTCCAGTAGTCATCCATGCCGCATGAATCCCGAGTTCTTCAGCCCGCTCGATCATCCTGAGAATGTCATTCACGTGGTCGCCGCGTGCTGCCACACCGATACGTTGTACGCTCATCTTGCCCCCTTTTTGCCATTCTGACCTACATGTCTTACAGAGATTGCGCCGGCACGATCAGATGCTCTGCCATCGCTTCCAACGCCGCATCAATACGATCCGGGGAAGCTGTGGGCAGCCGCAAGACCACTTGTTTGACTCCGGCATCACGATATTGCTTCAACCCGTCGAGGGTCATCTGCGGCATTTTTTCGCCCGGCGCCACGGCAATAAACAAGTCCTCCGTAGAGCGCCCGGCCTCACTGGCATGCGCATGCAATTGCGCCATGGCAAGGGCGGCCTCGTCCGGCAGCAGATTGAACCCGAACCAGCCATCGCCATGGTAGACGGCACGGCGCAGGGCTGGCGCGCTATTGCCGCCAAACACCACCGGCGGATAGGGCTGCTGCACCGGTTTAGGCAGCGATCTCACGGCTGGAAAGCCACAGAATTCACCCTCAAAAGACGGACTCGTCTGTGTCCACACCGCACGCATGGCATCCAGGTATTCACAGGTCCGCTGCGCCCGGCGTTCGGGTGGAATGCCCAGGGCGCGAAACTCCTCCTTGAGCCAGCCAATGCCCACGCCGAACAAAAATCGGCCTTTGGAGAGGCGATCGAGGCTGGCTACCATTTTGGCCACCACCAAGGGATGGCGCTGGGGCACGAGAAAAATTCCCGTGGCCAGCTTAATGCGCTCCGTGTGCGCAGCAGCAAAGGCTAACGCGGTAAAGGGGTCGAGCAAATCCGCATCCGTGATGCCAATGCGGCCCGTGTCATTATACGGGTACTGCGAAGCGTACGCGGCATCATCGAAGAGCACCACGTGCTCCGGCGCCCAAAGCGAGTCAAACCCCACCGCTTCCGCACGACGCGCAATTTGCGCAATAATGTCGGGATCCGCCGTGCGCCCCACCCCGATCGAAAAGAGTCCGACGTCCATGCCGCCTCCTTGTTTTTTTGATGACTTCGCGAACCGGACGAGCGGCCGCAGGTACTTGTAGCGCATTTTTTCGCGCGCGTCCAATCACATCGAGACGAAATACGCTATAAAACTAGATTTGAACCCCAGTATTTGAAAAAGATGTTTGAACCTCTGCTAAACCCTTGCTAGAATACATACCCATGTATAGACAGATGTCTCAAATGCCACACTGTACGATCTCTACCTCCGGACATGGTCAGAGACGAGACATGTCCACACCGCGAGCACATTCTGCAAACTGGGGCATCTCCGCTTTTCACTGTTGGGGCGAGGATTGGAGGTGTTATGGCGACGGCTATCAGTGACGATCTCTTTACCCGAGATGTTGTCCAAGATCCCTATAGCTATTTTGACCACATGCGAGAAACGGATCCGGTTCACTGGAACAAGGATTACGAACTCTGGCTCATCACGCGCTATGACGACTTGGTTTGGCTCACGCGCCATCCGGAGTTGTTCTCGTCTGAGGTGTTTAAACGCGACCCGAGAGGTCCATATCCCTCCATCGATGAATCCGATCTGGGTCTCTACCAGTATGTCCGGGACTTCTTCACCGATTGGTTTATCCAAAAAGATCGCCCCACGCATGCGGACATGCGTAAGGTGTTGCACGGCTACTTCAATCCCAAGTCCATGGAGCAATGGCGCCCCATGGTGATCGATGTTATTCAAATGCTCTTGGATGAAGCGGAAGAAAAAGGCTCCATGGACGTCATGGCCGATTTTGCCACGCCGCTGCCCTTGCTCGTCATTGCGCAGATGCTGGGGATGCCCAACCAGGATCGCCAGTTCATCCGGGAATTGGCTGAAAAGCTCCTGTTCATCGGCCGTGGTGAAGTGGACCGCATGAAGCCGCTGACCGAGGGCATTCAGGAATTGCAAGAGTATCTGGGGCCGATTGTGACCGAACGCCTCGCCAATCCTGGCAACGACCTCCTCTCCGTGCTGGCAAGCGGCGAGAAAGGCGGTATTTACAGCCGCGATGAAGTCGTGGCCAATGCCATCTTGCTGCTGTTGGCCGGACACGAGACCACCATCAACCTGATTTGCAACGGCACACGGGCTTTCATCGACCATCCGGATCAGTGGCACTTATTCAAGCAAGATCCGGTGGGGTTGATGAAAGCGGCGACGGAAGAGTGCCTGCGTTACGATTCGCCGGTCAAGTCGATCCAGCGGATTGCCTCGGAAGACGTGGAACTGCACGACAAGATCCTGAAGAAGGATGAGCGGATTCGGTGGTTTATTACCGCCGCCAACCGGGACCCGGAAAAGTTCTCGGAGCCGGAGAAGTTCGATATCAATCGCTATCCGAACTTGCACGTGGCCTTTGGATCGGGGATCCATCACTGTCTGGGTGCCACGTTGGCGCGTTTGGAAGGGCAAGAGGCGTTCCGGGCTCTGGCCGAGCGCTTTGAGTCGCTGAACATCGAGAAGCAAGACATCGAATATCAGCCGAGTATTACTTTCCGGTCGATTAAATCGCTGCCGGTGACTTGGAACTAAGGCGCTTTCCGAAACCTTGCAAGACCCGAAGGAACGCGGTCGCGCCGTGTTCCTTCACAGGCTTAGCAGGGCCACGAAAACGTACGACCGCAGAGCCATGTGTCGACTCCATAAGGAGGGGCGATGAACCTGAAAATCACAGTGGACCACAACAAGTGTGTAGGCAACGCCATGTGTGAGCAATACGCACCAAATGTTTTTGGCCTTAATGAGGAACGGCAGTCGTACGTGAAGAACCCAGACGGGGATCCACTGGAACAAATTTTAGAAGCGGCGGAGAACTGTCCCGTCACGGCCATCACAGTCGAAGATGCGGACACCGGAGAGGTACTCTTCTCAGAAGATACTTTATAGTCCGGAATAGAGCATCAATTACCTTTTCGAGAACAGGAGAGGGTTATGACAACGGTGCTCAACTATGATCTGTTTACCCGGGATGTCGTTCAAGATCCTTGTACCTAACTTTGGCCGACTGAGAGCAGAGAACCTTGTTCACTTCAACGAACTGTACGAGATGTGGTTTCTTTGTCAAGGATTTCTTCGGCTCATTTTTCATTCAGCACGATCGTCCCGAGCACGCCGGTATGCGCAAGGTGGTGCACCACTACTTCAACCCCAAGTCTATGGAGACATGGCGACCCATGGTGGTGGAGGTCATCCACTAGCAACGGAAGCCATCGAGTATCAACTGAGCTTTACCTTCCGGTCGATCAACACCATGCCGGTGGCCTGAATAACCTACGGCCGCGTGTGGAGCGTCTAGGGCTGCGCACGCGGTGTTACAGACATCCAACCGCGGAGCGTATGATGAGCGAGAAGCAGCCAAGCCCTCAGCGATCGATTAAACCCCGCGAAGGCTGGAGCAATATCTTCACGGCCCAAGCGTGCGGAGAAGCACAGTTCAATCAAGGCAACCTGTACGAAGCCACCTACCGGGATCGCTCCGTGCTCCGCCTCATCTACAACCCCAGGGATCATGAACTCACGGGCAGGTCGGTCGTCACCATCCGTTGCATGCTCTGCGGCATTCAACCCCGAGCCATGGACTCATTTGAAGATTATCCCATGATTGGTACGATCGACGTCAAAACCATACGGCCTACCCTCAAAATGAGCACCGAACGCATTCTCAATCATTTAGCCACTCAACATGACGAAGACTTGGGCGGCGTCAATGATCTGGACTTCTTCAATAGCGTCATGGACTGCTGCGGCCTCTAGACGTTTTCGTTTTACCCAGCACCTTGGCGCTTTTGTTCAGCCCGGTTCATGATGATCTCGCGGGCTTTCATCGACATGTCGATCAAGGTGCTCTGGGCATCGTCATCGTCTTCAAGAACATGATCAAACGCAATGCGAACCTGCTTCTCTCCGTCCGGCATCTCTACTTTCAGGTCCATCCCCTCTTTGTCGATCGCCAGCATCGAGGCGTCCTCGGCGTCCCACAGCTCCCCGTACGTCCGCGCATACCAGTAGATGGAAGCCGGGTGGTTTTCGTTCATGTAATCCACCATGTAGCGTTCGGTTTCCGGGTCAAAGCGATTGTCTGTCATTTGAGATCTCCTCAAGCCTCTCTCTATGCCTTGAACGACAACGGCAAACGCTGCAGTGCACGAGTGTTGAGCGTGGGGGCATAGGTCAATGTTTCCGTCGCTAGGGTTAGATTCGGCCACCGTGCCGCCAGGGCTCGCAACGTCTCCTGGCCCTCAATCTGGGCCAGCCCACTTCCCAGTCAATAGTGCGAACCAAAGCCAAAGGCGACATGCCGATTGGGATATCGAGTAATATCAAAGGTATCGGGCGCCTTAAAGATCTCGGGGTCCCGGTTCGCCGAGGAGATAAAACAGCGGACCCGGTCACCCTCGCGAATCGGTTTGCCCCGCAACTCGACGTCCTCAGCCGCAATGCGTTGCACCGATTTTTGCGGCGCATCGTAGCGCAGACATTCATTGACCGCACGCGCCACCGAGGTGGCCGACGCCTCCTGTTGAAAGCGTTGCCATTGTTCGGGGTAGCGGAGAAAGGCCAAGAGACTGTTGCCAATGAGGTTGGCCGTGGTCTCTTGCCCCGCAATCAATATGACACTGGCATTGGCGAGGACTTGATCGCGCGTATACACCCCGTCTTGTTCGCCGCTGACGAGAAGGGAGAGCAAATCCTCTCCAGGATTGGCCAGGCGGTCTTCCACAAACGGCGCCAAATACGCTTTAAAGGCAGCCACGCCTTCCATAAACACGCGGATGCGATCCGGCTCCCCCCGGTTCAGGGCGCAGAGTTGATCGGCCAACTGCCGCAGCTCGGCCTGATCCGCTTCAGGAAAACCCATCATCTCAGAGATGATCTGAATATCCAGCGGCATCGCCACGTCCCGCAGCACCTCCATCTCGCCCTGTGCTTGGACGTGATCCAGCAGTTCTACGATCATCGTCCGAATGCGTGGGCGCCAGCGCGCTAAGGCTTTCGGCGAGAAAAACGCATTCACCACTTTCCGCATGGCCATATGTTCATCGCGATCGCGCTGCGCCATATGATTCGACTGGACGTCGCGAGCCTTTTCGTGTAGCTCGCGATCGGCAGCATCGCCGGCCGGACTCGGCGACGGACTGCGCCTGGCCACTTCTGACGAAAACAATTCCGGTTGACGTGTAACCCAGATAAAATCGTCGTACCGGGTGATGACCCACGTCTCGTGCAGTTCATTCCAATGGACGGGATCCGTCTCACGCAGATGGGCGAGATAGGGATAGGGATCGGCAATCACTTCCGGGGCAAGCAGATCATCGTGAATGGATATTACCATAGCGCCTCCAGGAATACGGTGTTTCCGAATCTTGATGAACTGCGATTGTAACAAGGGTAGACTCGGTGCGTCTACATCAAATCAGAACCTCTCAACATATTCCGGAGAGTTGCGATGATACAGAAAAAGATTGCCATGCTCGGGATGTACGCAGTCGGTAAGACATCCTTGGTCAGCGATTCGTCAGCAGCGTCTTTGATGAGAAATACTGGAACTTTTATAACTTGCGTTACGCATGTTCACCCCTCTCACGCTACAGCCCTATCGCCATAGGGGCCTTGCCTCTACCAGCAACAGCACTTCGATTTTCCCGTAGGCGTTGCCGTCCGGAAAGAGAACCTAAAACGGAGCCACCTGCTCCTCAGTAGGCTCTGCTCAACAGTACCACGGCTCGCTCAGATAGGGCACCGGCCCTCGCGCCGGCGCCTCAATAGGCGTTGGCAGTAGCGCCACAGGGCGTTCGGCTATTTTGTGCGCCGCCGACCACAGACGCATGAAAATCTCGTGCCGGCTCGCCCCATCGGCCTCACCGCTTTGCGCCAGCGATAGCGCTTCATCGCAGAGGCGATCCACACGCGGGTCGGCATGCGTCCAGCGATAGGTCAGGGCGGCTTCGTCAAAACCATCCAGCACCTCGCCGATCTCCGGGACATCGAGGACTTTTGAGCCCGCCGGAATCAACAGTCGCATGGCGAGCTGGATCGGGGCCACGTGGTCGATCAAACCCTGCTCGGCGATGACTGTCAGCAATTCGATGTAGTCATCGAGTCCCGTCCATGGCATAAAGGCGACAAACGTCGGGTTGAGGTGAATACCGATTTGCCGGCACAACGCCAGCGCTTGCAAGAAGTCATGCTGGGTGTGACCTTTGTCCAAAATGGCGAGCACGTGATCCTGCACCGCTTCCACCGCGCTGGTGATCAGCACGCATCCGGTGTCGCGCAAGGTCGGCAAGTGCTCGGCATAGCGCAACAGATGCTCGATTTTAATCGTGACGTCGTAGGTGAGCTGCGGAAACGCTTGGTGCAAGGCGTTGACCAGGGGGATGGCATGGCCAATACCGTTAAAAAAATCCGGGTCTCCAAAGGTGATGTGCTCGGCCCCGGCGTCAACCTGTTGTCGAATGTCCTCGAGGACCACGTCATGCTGCACAATGCGGAACCGGCCTTCGTATACCGGCACGATGGGGCAATGACGGCACACGTGCTTGCAGCCCCGACTCGCCTCGGTATAGCCCACCACTCGCCGCTCCTCGGGCGCCGTGATCAAATGAGCATAGCTCGACAACGGTGGTAGGCCCTGCCGGTCCGGCACCTGAAATTGTTGGCGCTCTAGGGAAACGGAGACGCTCGGCAACCACGTGGTGGCGGTCGGCTCGGCTTGAAGACGCCGGGCGAGTTCGACAAGTTCGGTTTCAAATTCGCCGCTCAGAATCGTCTGCGCCCCGAGTTGCTGCAAATAGTCGGCGTTCATGACCGCATAGAGCCCATAAAAACAGATGTGGGCACGGGGATTGAGGATCTGTACTCGCTCTAGCACATGCACGGCAATGCGCGTGGCCGTGTGCATCGGCACGTAAAATGCCACCAGGTCGGCGTCGACGATGTCCGGCTCGTACAGTCGCCCTTGGGACAGATCCTGACAGTCGACCGTCACCCCAGCCTGTCGCAGCCAAGCGGCCGGCGAGGCGAGGCCGAAGGGCTGCCGGCCCAATTCGTATGTGGAGATGAGGACGGCTCGCATATCGTATAGTTCCCTCTCAGGTATACAACGATGGGAAAGTCTGGCCTGGATGAATTGACTATACCACAGATGGGCCGCGATCGTGATAGGTTTTATGGGATCGTCTCTCCCACGCACTGCTACGCTATAATCCGCTCTTGGTTCCTGATCCCCCCGTTTGAGACAGGGACATGCCTGTAGCGGTGCATCTATCGTAGAAGCGATTGAAATTACATGACTTGCTGATCATTCTACTTTTTTGTAGCGGCGAGATGTTCTCAGTGGGACTGCCGACGACACTACAAGACAGGGCGATGTTGCGGCAAAACGCCTCAGCGCGACGTCCGTGCGATTGGCACCATGTGCCACATGGAGACATGACTATGAAATCGCCGCTGACAAGGGGACGACGAAGTGGGGCAGGCATCGTAGGGTTTTTGAGGCCGGGTTGGCGCCGGGGCGGCATAGGACGGCTGGCGGCACTGGCTGGGCTGCTTTTGTTGCCCCTGCACGTAGGGGCACAGGGGGCTGGGGACCTCGACACCAGCTTTGGTAACACGGGCGTGGTACTCACCGATGTTGTGCAGAATCAGGCTGTTACTTCTTTTAGAGCTGCCAATGCCGTGGCGCTGCAATCGGACGGCAAAATTGTCGTGGCCGGTGAGGTCCATATTTCCTCACCTCCTAGCACTGATTTTGCCCTGCTGCGCTACCTGCCTAACGGCAAGCTGGATAAGACTTTCGCCGGTACGGGGCAGGTCATCGCGGACTTCGGGAGGAATAACTCTGACAATGTCAACGCCGTGGCGGTGCAACCGGACGGCAAGATTGTCGTGGCCGGTACGGCCTCTGCTCCCGACGACGACGAACCGACTCACTCGACCTTGGCCCTGGTGCGCTACAAGGCGAACGGCGCGCTGGATACGGCCTTTGGCGGCGATGGCTGAGTCACTACCGAAGTTGGCGAATTTGCCGTGGCCCGGGCGATGGCGCTACAACTGAATGGCAAAATTGTCGTCGCCGGAGTTACATATACAGAGGAGCCTTTTCATAAGGACTCTCTCCTGGCGCGCTACAATGCGAACGGTACGCTGGATACGGCCTTTGGCGATATGGGCCTGGCGACTGCTGACTTCGGGGAGATGGGTGACGTCCGGGAGCTCGTCGTACAGCCGTACGATGGACGCCTGGTGGCGGTCGGCGGTGCTTCCCGAAGGGTTGCCCTGGCACGCTATCACGCCATCACGTGCAATGAGATGGTGGCGACTCGGGTGGGTACGGCCGGCAACGACACGATCGTGGGCACGTCCGGCAATGACGTGATCGTGGGCTTTGCGGGTAACGACCTCATTTCTGGCCTTGGGGGCAATGACGTTCTGTGTGGCGGCAGCGGTAATGATACGCTCCGAGGCGGTGGTGGCAACGACCTGTTAGACGGGGACTCGGGCACAGACAAGTGTGATGGCGGACCGGGCAGCGGAGACCGTACAGTAGCGTGTGAACAGATCACCAATGTGCCATAAGTAGGCTTTCCCTTCCCCTCTTCCCTTCGGTGGGTTTGAGGTTGTGATCCCGGCGTCCCTCAGCGCCTGCTCTAAGACCTTCCGGGTTCACAAACCGAAGTCTGCCTGCCACCCCACCCAGATCGACAAAGACGGTACCTCTCAGATAATCAGGGACAAGCCCGGCGACGTTATTGGCCCTAATCATGGTCAATAATTGGCTCTTTTTTAGAGCCAATTATCCCCGTACAATCTGTGTATTCAAACCGGAATGCATTTTGTAAAAGACTTGAGGAGATGCGACCCATGGCCCAAACCCTCCCCAGCGTTTGTCCCCTCGATTGTGGCGATACGTGCAGTATGACCGTGACGGTGGAAGCAGATCAGCTCGTCAACGTCAGGGGGTCGCGCGTCAACCCCCTGACGCGTGGGGCGGTGTGCGCCAAGGTGACGCATTATCCCGAGCTTGTCCATGGGCCGGATCGGCCTCGAGTACCCTTACGACGAGTGGGGCCAAAAGGTGAGGGACGATTTGAACCGGTGACTTGGGAGACGGCGCTCGACCTGATCTATGAACGTTTTACCGAGATCCGCGAGCATTTTGGGGCGGAGGCAATTGTGCCGCTGAACTATGCCGGGCCGCACGGTTTTTTGGCCGGCGGCTCGATGGATTTCCGCTTTTTTTACAAATTGGGCGCTTCTCGTCTGGCCCGCCGGCCGCTGTGCGGCGGTATTAAAGCCGAGGCATTCGCGGGCACCTATGGAGCGGTGCCGACCATGCGCCCCGAACACGTGGCCCATGCCCGCTTGATTATGGTCTGGGGCAACAATATCACGGTGTCCCAACTGCATCTCATGCCCCCCATCATTGAAGCGCAGAAACAGGGCGCCAAGCTCGTGGTGATCGATCCGCGCCGCGTGCAAGTGGCTCGCCGTGCCGATTTACATCTGGCGATCAAGCCGGGTACGGATGTGATGCTGGCCTGGGCCCTGGCGGCAGAGCTCGAACGCCTGGGTGGCCTGGACCACGATTTTATCGCCGAGCACGTCCTGGGTGCCGAGGCATTCATGGTGCAAGCGCGACAGGTGACCGTGGTGAAAGCGGCTGCCGAGTGCGGTGTACCCGAGAGCCAGATTCGGCAACTGGCCGAAATGTATCACACCATCTCGCCGGCGGTCATCGTTCCCGGCAATGGGCCCGAGCGCAATCAAAACGGCGGCAGCGGCTGGCGGGCCGTGTTTGCTCTCCCAGCTCTGGCCGGTAAATTCGGGGCCCTCGGCGGTGGCCTGCTGCAAGGCGCAAGCGCCTCGTTTCCTAAAACCACGCCGACCTTACAGGGCGAAGCGTTTATCGCGCCCCACACCCGCACGCTCAACATCGTCCACATGGGCCGCGACCTCCTCGATGCGCATCTCGATCCGCCCATCAAAGGGTTATTTATCTACAATCACAACCCCGTGATTGTGCATCCGGATCAAAACCGCATGAAGCGAGGATTGCTGCGGGAGGACCTGTTTACCGTCGTCAGTGATATCGTGATGACCGATTCTGCCGCCTACGCCGATGTGGTGCTGCCGGCCTGCTCGCACTTTGAGCACGCGGAACTCTACCCCGCTTACGGCCAACACTTTCTGCAGCGCGCCGAGCCCGTGATGCCGCCGGTTGGCGAGGCCCTGCCCAATACTGAACTGTTCCGCCGCCTGGCGGCCCGGTTCGGTTTTAGCGAACCTGAATTTCGCGCCACGGATGCAGAACTGATGGACGAGGCGTTGGCCCTGGATGATGTGCGTTTGCATGGACTGCGCCCCAGCCAACTGCCCACTGACAAGGCGCTGCTGATGACCTTCGACGGGGAGGACGCCATGCTGTTCAAAACCACCTTCCCGCGCACCCCGAGCGGCAAAGTTGAACTGCAGTCCGAGTCCTTAGAGCGGATGTATGGGCAACCGTTACCGACCTACCGGCCGGTGGAGTCACCGTATCCCCTCGCCTTGATCTCGCCGTCCTCGGATCAGCGTACCACGTCGACCTTTGGCGGCCTGTCTTACAGCGATCGGGTATGGCTCGACATGCATCCCCAGGATGCCGAGGTGCGGCAGATTGCCGACGGCATGCTCGTGCGGCTGTGGAATGAGTTGGGCGAGGTCTTTCTCCCAGCTCGCTTGACCGACACGATCTGTCCGGGGGTGGTGTCATCTGACAAAGGCGCTTGGTTCCGTACCAGCTCGAACGGACAGACCGTATCGGCCTTGGCCCCGGGCCACACCGCCGATCTGTCGGAAGGCGCGTGTTACAACGACGCACGGGTGGAGGTCGAGCCCTATCGGGGTTAAGCCGATGGCTCGTGTCTATGGTACCAGTTCAACAGACATGAGCAACTTCTGCACTCGCTAAAAGACTTGATTGGAGCGGCAATCCCGTGACCGAACTTCATAATATTCAGCAGGCGGCAGCATCCATCTTATTGCCGGACAAGGGACGATTGCCCTGGAGATGCTGACAACTCCCCCGGACTTCCGTGGAAACCTCGCCTATCCGCCTGCTGTATTTTTATGCGTATCCCATGTTTGCAGGAGCATCATTACCAGCACCACTAGAACGATCAGGTACATCATACTGCCCGAGGACCACATGATGACCCCGCCGATGGTCTGATCGTTTGAGGCGGTGAGTTGCCATAGCCGAGGTACACTGAGGTAGTACGGATAGAGCACATCTTCAGTCAGAGACAGCAGGATAGCCAGGACGGTGTTTTGCAGCGTTGCCAGCGCCACGTAAAGAATACGCCAGCTATAGGCAATATGCCCATGTGGCCGGGGTGCAGGATTGATCACTGGCCACCAAAAGAGCACACTAGCGCCAAAAAACATCATATGTTCAAGATCATGTACGAGATCGCTTCGCAAAGCCGCCTGATAGGCAGAGGGGTGGTGCCAGCTCCACAGGGTGACGACATAGATGGCCCAGGCCACTGGCAGGTGTGTTGACATCCACAAAAACTGCCGCAAAGGGCCTTGACGAGTGAGGAGATGTCCGAGCCAATGCCGTATATTTGTAGGTAAGCCCCACAACATCACTGGGAAGGGATTGGCCAGCAAGATGAGGATAGGCGCCAGCATGATGAGCAAGGTGTGTTGGATCATATGGACAAAAAACAGAACCGAGGCCATCGTATCGATGGGTGAGAGCAAGGCCAGCCCTAGTAGCGCAAGGCCCGTCAGATACAGGGCCAGCGACCTCTTGTCGGCAACCCGTGCCGATCTGCGCTGGCGCAAGCGCCGCCAGCCGGTGAGATAAATGCCGCCCAGCAGACCGAGACTGAGAATGACTTCAGACCGCCAGCTCCACGACATCAGTATGGCCCAAAGGGTCTCATCCATACTGGCTACTCCCCTATCCTGTCCGGTGAGGTAGAGACATCCGGCCAACTTGGTTTGCAGGGTTTCATCATGACTATCGTCCTGTAGGGATGGGTGGAAACGGGGACGCGCGGTTGCCGTTGAAGAGACGCAAGTTGATCTGCTCGCCGGGTTCCACCACATAGGTTTGTAACCGGGGCAAACTTTTTTCTAACTGTTCCAGATAGAGGCGCACACGTGTCACGTCCTCGCCGTACAGCCGGCTGTTGGTATGATACTGTTCCACGATGGCATTGAAGGCCGCGGCCGCCCCCATGGCCTGATCCACGAGTACGGTGGCCTGACTTTTGGCCTCGAGGATCAGGCTGTCCGCCTCGCCACGCGCCTCCGGAACGACGCTGTTGTGGTAGGCTTCGGCCTCGTTGATCGCCCTGGCTTTGTCCTCCCTGGCGCTAGACACGTCACGGAAGGCTGGCGCCGCTTCGACGGACGGATAGACCTTCTGGAGATTGATACTCACCACGGTTAAGCCGCAGCCGTATTGATCCAACAGACCTTGCACCTCTTGACGAATGGCAGGCTGTATCGCTAAGCGCTCGGTGGTGAGGAGCTCATCGATACCCATGGAGCCGCCCAACCGCGTGACGGAGAACTGCACCGCACTCTCTACCAGTTGGTCGGAAGGAACGTTCAAGTTGAAGAGATAAGCCACAGGATCTTCGACCTGATACTGGACAATAATCTCGAAGTCCACGAGATTGACATCGCCAGAGAGCACCTGGAGCGATGAGATGAGTGGTCCCGCGATCAGGTGCCCCGATTTCTCCGGCGTCTGGCCAACCTGCTTGCGGCGTACGGCCGAGACATTGACAATGCTTTCGGTCTCAATGGGCCAGGGCAAGCGGTAGTGCAATCCATCTTGCAGCGGCGGCATGCGCACTTTGCCAAAACGACGCACCACTGCGACCTCTCCAGGCTGTACGCTGTAAAAGCCCGATATGAAGTAGCCAATGATCAGGAGTGTGAGGACGATCAGGCCGAGTCGCCGCAGATCCAAATAAGCGAGCGCGGCGCGTAGGTCTGCCCCAGGTGAGTCACTCTCATGGTGCAGGTCCGGTCGCAGGCTCTGCCAGCCCTGGACCATGAGACGAAGCTGTGCCTTAAGGCGGGTTGCAAGGTTCGCCAAGACGTTCCCCAGATGAACAAAACGACTGACCCGTGACGGCTGGCCCTGCCCATTGTCCTGCCCATTGCCGTTGGCGGGTTGATCAGTTTGTTCCTCATGCACATCGTGTTCCGGGTGTTCCGGGCGTTCCGGGTGTTCCGAAGCCATACTCCCCCCCTTTCATCGGCGCGATGGACGCACGACCGGCGTTGTTTCGGACGTCGTTGTCGCTGCGGGCGTCGTAACTGGCGGTGGGACGGGTATGGCGCCGTGGGTGCGGCTGCTCTCTAAGTCGGAAGATGGCATCATGCCATCTCCTGGAAGTGTCTGAATTGGTGACGCTCCCATCTGGTTAAGATATTTGAGTAAGGCCGAATCGGCGGGCAAAATCAACGTGGTGCCGTCCGTTAAGACCTTGTCGTAAGCCTGCAGGGTCCGCAGAAATTGGTAGAATTCGGCATCCTTCCCAAAGGCCTCTGCATAGATGCGGATGGATTCGGCCTCCGCATCGCCCCGGATACGCTCGACCTCCCGCCGGGCCTTAGAGAGGATGGTAGTCCGTTCAGCATCGGCTACCGCGCGGATTTTGGTCGCCTCCTCCATGCCCTCAGAGCGTAGCTGACGGGCAATGCGGGCACGCTCGGCCTGCATGCGCTTCACGACACTCATGCGGTTGGCATTGGGGAAGTTGAGCCGTTTGAGGCGCAGGTCGGTCACCCGGAAGCCATAAGAGGCGACGAGCTGATCAACGCGTTGCGTGAGCTGGGTGAGCATGGCCGGCAGTTGCATACTGTCGCCGTCCGTGGTCACCAGATTGCTGAGTTCGTATTGCCCCAGGGCCGAACCCAATTCCGACGACATGACATCCGCCAAGCGGTGGCTAGCCGTTTCGATATCCCGAACACTCTTGAAAAACTGCAGCGCGTCACTCACTTGCCAGGTGGCGTAGGCCTCCACCACGATGTTTTTTTTATCCCGTGTGAGAAACTCAGCTCGGGTCAGCTTGTGGAGCTGAACACGATTGTCGAGACGAATGACACTTTGTATGGGGTCTGGCAACTTGACCGAGAGACCGGGCTCCGTGATGGTCCGGAGAGGTCTGCCGAATTGCGTGACAATGACATATTCCGTGGTGTCAATCTGGAAAAAAACCGGCATGTTAATGATGGCAAAAACCACCAATAAGATGCCGGCGATGAGATAACGCACGTACTGCATTGGTCTACTCCGTTAGGTGAGGTTCCATAGCTATTTGCTGGATCCATGGCTTTCGGACGGTTGATCCATCTGTGAACCAGGCGGTGCATCTAGCTGTGGGGCAGGTTGTGGGGCAGGTTGTGGGGCTGCAATGGCCTCGTTGGTAAACCACAGATCGGTGCTGTTGGTCCGAAGGCTAGGGTCGAGGATAAACTTATGGGCGGTGGGCAAAACCTGTTCCAGCGCTTCTAAATACAGCCGAATACGAGTGACCTGGGGAGCCTTTTGGTAAGCGTAGAGTTGTTTCAGGAAACGGTCGGCTTCCCCTGTGGCCAGGTCGATTCTGCGCTGTTTCTCGGCCTCAGCAATTTGCACCATCTGTGTCGCTTCTCCCCGCGCTTTCGGTATCACCTCATTGTGATATCCCCGGGCCTCATTGACGTAGGTCTTGATATCCTCTCGGGCACTCGCTACATCCTGGAAGGCCTGGGCCACCGAAGAGGGCGGTCCAACCCGTTCCAATTGGACGTTTGTCACTCGGATGCCTGTACGGTACCCGTCGAGCAGACGCTGAGTCTCGGTCCGGGCACGTGTCTGAATAGTGCCACGGGCCGTCGTGAGTATGCCATCCACCCCCTGTTCGGCCACGATCTGCCGGATGACCGACTCAGCCGTCCAAGCCACCAACTGATCGATCTGGCTAACCCTGAAGAGGAACGCTGCGACGTCCGTGACGCGATAGTGGACCAGCAGGTTGAGATCGATCAAATTTGTGTTGCCGGTCAACAGCACATTTTTTCTCGTCTCAGTTTTCCGCACCTGATCCAGGGTGATCCAGTCCAATCGATCGATCAGGGGAATACGGTAGTGGAGCCCTGGTCCCACCTCGGTGACCACACGTCCAAAGCGACGGATCACGCCGCGCTCGCCTGGTTGCAAGGTATAGAGGCCGGTCCAGGCAGTCATGATGACCAAGACGCCAACCCCCAGGCCAACCCACAGCCGCGCGTAGAGGCGGAGGTGGGATAGCACGGCGCTGTTCGCCAGGCTTGCATCGTTCTGGCGCAGCACCTGTAGGGCAGGGCGGGCGGTTTTCCAACCCGCAAATACAACCCCCAACATAATCATCAGAGCGACCAGCGGATCCAGGATGGTCAGGCCCAGGGACGCGGCGAGTTGGTTGAGCAACATGAGCAGCGACGTGTAGGCCACGGTTCGGGCGTGCCGGCCACTGGCCACCAGACTGGGATCGTGCGTGGCTTGACCGACGTATTCCCGATAGAGCGCCGTGAGATACGCGACGGCGATCGTCAGCAATGCGGCAATCGTCACTGGCCATAGATGGCGCGCCTCGAGGCGTGTGCCCGGCGTAATGACAACGCGAAAAATGTCGTATGCAGTGTAGAAAATGAAGCCGGAGACGACCAACGTCATGCCGTTTGCCAGCCATATCGTACGGATGCGGCTCTGGGCCACTCGGTGGCTGAAGGCAAGACTAGCAAAAACGAGGAGCGCCACGATCACATCGAGGAGAGAATGCCCGGCATTGGCACGCAGCACCGGGCTCTCGAAGCGTGCAGCCAGGGCGTAGTTGAGGACCATCAGCAGGAGGCTGGCAACCGTGCTGATAATGAGTGTACGTTCCTGACGATTCATCGTCACCTCATCTTAGAATCTCACCATTGGCTGACGATCGCTGTGGATGTTTCGCGCTGGGTGTGCTATTCATCCCCTTATTATGGAGTAAACCGGGCTCTATAAACAACCACTTCCTGCAGCGCTTCTCTCAGGTAAATGAGAATCATATTTGACAACCTGACACAAGTCCATCTCCTAATCGTGCCAAGATTTCGCTATTTCACTAGCGATACTTTTATAATAGGAATGAGACCTCGAGGCATACGCAGCCCCTTGGCTTAGGACACATTTTGAACCTTCGACTGTTGCTTAGCATCCTCTTCCTCGTCACCCTGAGCCTCGAATGGGCTTGGGCACATGGCGGGGGGACCCTCCAACTCACCAATGTCGAGGTTGGGGCCTACCGGGTATCGGTCTGGTCACTACCGGACCCTCTACGGGTAGGTGATGGCCATTTTACCGTGGCGGTCTCGAAACCTATGACACCAGGAACAGCTCCAGGAGCAGCCGGGCCCCCAGTGTTTGATGCCAAGGTTGAATTACAGCTGACGCCGGTGGAGAGCGATGGGCAGACCTACGTGGTGCCGGCCACTCACGAGAGCGCAGTGAATAAACTTTTTTATGAAGGGGACTTTGAGCTTCCGACCGCTGGCCTATGGCGGGTGGCTGTATCCGTTGAGGGGACCGGTGCGGCTGCTTTTGAGATCGAGGTGCTTCCCCCTGCCGGGAGCCATGTGTGGCTCTGGACCGGATTGGCCCTGTGTGTTGCCGTCATCGCCTGGTTGGCCCTATGGGGGCTTGGCGTCTGGCGGTCGGCGACTAGTGAGCCACGCGATCGCACTTGATGACTGACTCATCCCTCTCGCTTGTCATTTTCCACGGTTTATGACAAGCGGTTAAGCAATCGTCGCGGTGAACTCCCTGGAGGTAGAATACGCCCATGCTGACGTTTTGGCGATATCGATTGATTGTGTCGGTTTGGTTTATGGTCGGGATTTGCGTATCGAGCGCCACCGCGGCAACGACGCTGCAGTGGCTGCGAATGACCCCGGAGGGTGATGATGTGCCGCCCGGACGCCAGGTGGTGTTTCAGTTCGATCGGCCCGTGGCGCCGGTGGGGCGGATGGAGCGCCGCGCCGATGAGGTGCCGATTCGCATCCAGCCCGAGCTGACTTGTGCCTGGCGATGGCTCAACACCACCTCATTGGCCTGTCAGCTCGACGAACCGAGCGCCATGCTGCCGGCGACACGGTATACCGTGACCATCGAGCCAGGACTGACCGCCCTGGATGGCGCGGTGATGACTCAATCCCTCACGCGCACCCTGATGACACAGCGGCCGTCGGTACAATACACCTGGTTTTACCACTGGCAGGCACCGGGCGCGCCGGAGATTAATGTCCGGTTCGATCAGCCGGTGACCGGCGATTCAGTTGGCCGGCATCTGTCGATGCGCTTGCCCAACGGCAAACGCGTCGCCGTGCAAGTGGTGCCGGAGAGCCCTGACCAAAGCCATAGTTGGATGGTGGGTCCGGTGACACCGCTACCTCTCGATACCGCCATCCAGCTTCGCATAGAGCCCGGCATTACCTCAGTTCGAGGTTCGGAACCCGGGGTTGAATCGCGTGTCATTGTGTCGTTTGACACCTTTCCGAACTTTTCGTTTCTAGGACTTCAGTGCACATCGAGCCGGGGCCATGACGTCACCATTGCCCCGGCTGAGCCCCTGAGTACGCAACGTCAATGTAACCCTCTAAGTGCGGTTGACCTGCGCTTTTCCGCCCCGGTGCTCAAAGAAGATCTGGTGGATGTATTGCATCTTGTCCCTAGCCTCACCGGGGGCAGCCAGAACTTCGACCCGTGGGCCAATATTCGCACCTCACCCAGCCTGTCCAGCTCGCATCGTCGCGGCCAGGTCTACACCGTGAGTCTACCCCGTCCGCTCAAAGCCTTCACCACCTATGGGCTGCATACCCTGGGTAAGCCGATCGTGGATGTCTTCAACCGGCCCCTGACCACCGGCATTCATCTGCGCTTTGCCATGGATCACCGGCCGCCGGCTTATCATTTGCCCCACCCCGTCTCGGTTCTGGAACAGCAGGTTGACACTCATGTGCCGTTATACGTCACCAATTTGGACAAGGTGCGTCTCAGTTACGAAACGATCACCGTCAAGGGCAAGCAAGCCACCACACCACACGACGTTAACGTGCAGAAAATCGAGGACATTTCTCATGTCATGCCGCTCAAAATGCGCGACTTGCTACCGGCAATATCCGGCACACGACAAGGCGGCGCGCTGCAAGGGCACCTGACCACCACGCCTCGGGCTGGCGATCCCCAGTGGTTCTTTTCGCAGGTGACACCCTTCCACGTCCATGTCAAACTGGGTCACTACAACACGTTGGTTTGGGTCACGGACTTATCCACTGGGGCACCGGTCTCTGGGGCCAAGATACAGGTGTTCCGCGACGATCTATGGGGCAAGACGACGCCAGTGGCGCTTGCAGACACCACGACTGATGAGGCCGGCATTGCGATGCTCGCCGGCACCGAGACGTTGGACCCGAATCTTGACGTGGCCAATAACTGGAGCCGTCACGATGACCATTTGACCATTCGTGTGCAGTATCAAGATCAGTTGGCCCTAGTGCCGCTGTATGACGACTTTGCGGTGTCGACCTACGGACCGTCCTACCTCTCCAGCACGTTGCGGCGCCGCTACGGCCATATCCATACCTGGGGCACCACCGCGCAGGGCATCTACAAAGCGGGCGACACCGTTCAATTCACCTTCTACGTGCGCGATCAAGACAACACACGTTTTATCCCCGCCCCGCAAACCGGTTACAGCCTGAGCGTGTACGACCCAGCCGACAAAGTCGTACACGCCGTGAAAGGGCTCCACCTCTCCGAGTTCGGTGGTTATCACGGTGAATTTACTGCCCCGGCCTCCGGTGCCGTGGGATGGTATCGCTTTGAACTGTCGCTCGACGGCCATGAGCATCGCTGGGAACCGCTTCGGGTGCTGATCAGCGACTTCACCCCGGCGCCGTTTAGAGTGACCACAGCACTGCACGGCGTGCAGTTTAACGCGGCGGATACGGTCACCGTCACGACCCAGGCCAAGCTGCACGCGGGCGGGCCATATGCCGATGCCGCAACGCGCGTGACGGCGCAAATTCGAGGCCTCCCGTTACAGCCGGAAGCCCCTCAGTTGGCCAAATTTTGGTTTGATGTGCTGGCCGACAGCGGCGTCCAGACGGTCTTCCAGACGGATGGCAAAGTGGACGGGACGGGAGCCCTACAGACCGCTTTCGCTATTCGCGAGGCCCAAGTGCTCTACGGTCAGCTCGTCGTCGAAAGTGCGGTTCAAGACGACCGGGGCAAAGCTATTGCTGGCCGCGCCACCGCGCGCTATGTCGGGCGGGATCGCTACGTGGGTGTGTATCAACAAGATTGGGTCCTGCAAGCCGGGGAAGCAGCCAATCTCGACGTGGTGGTGCTCGACGAGGACGCAGCCGCCGTAGCCGGGACGTCGGTCGAGGTGAAAATCGACTATCTCCAAGTTAAAGCCGCACGGGTCAAAGGGGCCGGCAATGCCTACCTCACCCAATACACCCGGGAGTGGATGCATGTGGCCTCGTGCACCCTGTTCTCCTCCACCGTTCCCGCCTCCTGTCAATTCCAACCCAGCGCTCCAGGCCGCTACAAGATGACAGCCAGCGTGACAGATACCCAGGGGCGGTCCCAAAGTAGTAGCCTGGAGCGCTGGGCGGTGGGCCGTGGCGACGTCGTGTGGGAGACCCAGCCGGGCCACGCCTTGGAGATCTCGCCGGAAAAAACCTCCTATACGATCGGCAAGACCGCACGGTTTTTAGTCCAAAACCCCTATCCCGGCGCATCAGCACTGGTGACGATTGAGCGTTTTGGGGTACAACGCAGTTGGTTGCAAACGTTGGCCAACAATCTCGAAGTGATCGAAGTCCCCATTACCGAAGCCGACCTTCCGGGGTTTTATCTGTCTGTGGTGGTGATGTCGCCGCGCGTGGCTCAACCTCTGGATGACCACCAAGTCGATCTCGGCAAACCCGCCTTTCGCATCGGCTATGTGCGCGTCCCGGTGCGGGACCGCGCCAAAGAACTCGCCGTTGACGTGACGCCCGAGCAGGCGACGTATAAACCGCGTGAAATGGCATCCGTCAACCTGCAAGTCACCACCCCTCAGGGCGATCAACCGCCAGTCGAACTGGCCGTGGCGGTTCTGGATGAAGCGGTATTTGACCTCATTCAAGACGGCCGTAGCTATTTTGATCCATACACAGGATTTTACACCCTCGATGACCTCGACATGCGGAATTACAATCTGCTCACCCGCCTCATTGGCCTTCAGAAATTCGAAAAAAAAGGCGCCAATCCGGGCGGTGGAGGTGGTGCCGGACCACAGCTTCGCTCGCTGTTTAAATTCGTCAGCTACTGGAATCCGTCCCTGCGGCCGGACGCCAACGGCAAGGCGACGATCCGCTTCCCCCTGCCCGACAATCTGACCGGGTGGCGCGTCCTCGCCATGGCCCTCACCAACGCCGATCGCATGGGGCTGGGCGAAGGGCATTTTACCGTGAATCAACCGACCGAACTCCGCCCTGCCCTACCCAATCAAGTCACTGCCGGAGATTTCTTTGAAGCGCGCTTTACAGTGATGAACCGCACAGAGGTCGCTCGCCACTTGATCGTAACCATCGACGCCAAAGGCCCGATTGAGCCGGCCGCCCCGACCTCGGTGGCCGTGCTGGCCGAACCTTATAAGCGCTATACCGTTGGCCTGCCCCTGCAGACCCAGAGCGCGGGAAGCCTCGTGTTGCAAGCCCGTGCCGGTGATGCGGAGGACCAGGACGGCTTGCTTATCCGCCTCCCCATTCACCAGCGTCAAACCCTAGATGTTGGGGCGACCTACGGCAGTACCACCAAGAATAAAGTCACCGAAACAATCGTGTTTCCGACAGACATTCGCACCGATGTCGGCCATGTCAGCCTGGCCGTCTCGCCATCGGTCATCGGCAGTGTGGACGGGGCATTTGCCTACCTGCGCGACTACCCCTATATTTGCTGGGAACAACAACTCACCAAAGGCGTGATGGCGTCACACTTCCGCAGCCTCAAGCCCTATCTGCCGACGTCATTAGCCTGGCCGGGCAGCGCCGAGTTACCCGCACAGACCTTGGCTCTGGCGTCGAGCTATCAGGCCCCCAATGGGGGAATGGCGTATTACAATCCGCAAAATCAATATGTCAGCCCCTACTTGAGTGCCTATACTGCATTGGCGTTCAACTGGCTGCAGCAAGCCGGCTATACCGTTCCGGAGCAAATTGAAAAATCGCTCCATACCTACTTGCAAACCCTATTGCGCCGGGACGTCATGCCGGATTTCTATTCAACAGGGATGAGCAGTACGGTGCGCGCCGTTGCCCTTGCCGCCCTCGCTCCCCATGGGCACCTCACCCGGCTCGACATGGGCCGCTATCGGCGACACGTGCCGCAGATGAGCTTATTTGGTAAAGCCCATTACCTATTAGCCCTCACCGAGGTGCTCGACACGGCGTCCTTGCAAGAAGACGTCGTGCGCCTGATCCAGGCGCACGGCAATGAGACGGGAGGCAAGTTTGCCTTTAGCGAGACGATACATACGAACTACAACCGTCTGCTCGCCTCGCCGCTGCGTAGCAACTGCGCGATATTGAGTGCGTTTCTTGCGCATCAGACGACGAGTGGAGACACGTACAACGACATCCCATTCAAGCTCACCCGTATGATCACGCAGTCTCGCAAAAATCGCAGCCACTGGGAAAATACGCAAGAGAACCTGTTTTGCATGCAGGCTCTGATCGCGTTCAGCCAAGTGTATGAGCGGGAAACACCCCACCTGGCACTACACGCCTATGTGGACGACCAGCTGCTTGCCAAGGCCTCATTCCAGGATTTTAAAGATGCATCGGTCGAGATGCAGCGCCCGATCGGCGAGGCGGATCCTGGCCGCAGCGCCCTCCTTACCCTCAAACGCGATGGCCAGGGCCGGATCTACTATGCGGCCAGTCTGCACTATGCGCCAAAGACCCTACCCACCACCCCAATCAATGTGGGTCTAACCATCCATCGCGAATATAGTGTCGAACGCCATGGCGAATGGGTCCTGTTGCAGAGCCCTATGCAGCTTCAACAAGGCGAGTTGGTGCGGGTCGATCTGTATCTCTCTCTGCCCGCCGCCCGGAACTTTGTGGTGGTTGACGACCCGGTGCCGGGCGGTCTGGAGCCCGTGAATCGGCAACTTGCCACAGCTTCCACGGTGGATGCGGATCAAGCGAAAATGATTTATGCCAAACAGGCGTTTTGGTACCGGCACAACGATTGGCGATCCTATGGGTATTCGCGGTGGAGTTTTTACCACCAGGAACTGCGCCACCATGCGGCGCAGTTCTATTCGGAGTATCTACCGGCCGGCCGGTATCACCTGTCGTATGTCGCCCAGGCCATTGCGCCGGGTGAGTTTACCGTGCTCCCCACGCGGGCGGAGGAGATGTACGACCCGGAGGTGTTTGGGCAGGGGGTGCCGGGGATCTTAAAAATCGGCTCCACACAGGACACGAAGGAGCGCGAAGGTGGGAAGTGAACGGCGCCGGCGGTGGCGGAAATGCCTAGGTCTTGCCTTCCTGCTCCTTAGTGTCCTTAGCGGCGCCTTGTCCTTATTCTTTCTAACCCGGCTCAATTTACGTCCACTCCCCCCTACCCTTACTCTCACCCACACGGAGGCTCGCAAGGCGCAAGTCCTCGACCGCCACGGCACGCCCCTTTCCATCACGTACCAAAATATCTGGAATCTCCACCACATCGTCCCTCTCCACGACATCCCTGCGCTTTTACAACACGCGTTTCTGCTCGCCGAAGACCAGCGCTTCTACCGGCATGGCGGCGTGGATTGGCGCGCCCGGGCCCATGCCCTGTGGCAAAACCTCCGGGCCCGGCAGGTCGTGCGCGGCGCCAGTACGATCTCCGAACAAGTCGTGAGAATGCTTCACCCGCGTCCGAGAGCCCTATGGGCCCGGTGGCTTGAAACCTTTGAAGCCGCCCAACTTGAACGGCGCTTCCACAAAACAGACATCTTGGCGTTTTACCTCAACCAAGTGCCCTATGCGCACCAGCGCCGAGGCGTCGTGCAAGCCGCTCGCACCTACTTTGACCGCGATCTCGAAACCCTGAGCCCCAAAGAAATGCTCGCCCTGGCCGTTCTCGTGCGGGCGCCGAGCCGACTCGATCCGGCCCGTGATGCCAAGCGGATTGAACCCGCTATCCAGCGTCTGGGCAAGCGCATGCGTGATGCCAACGTCCTCACCCCGCCCGAATATCGTGATCTCCACGACGAACCCTTACAACTCCACTTGCCCACACTACCCGTGCGGGCAAGTCATTTTGTCCACTATGTCACGACACCACCACCACCCTCCCACCTACCACGCAGTGTCGTGCATACCACTCTGGACGCTGCCCTGCAAGCCCGGGCCCAAGCCCTGCTCGACCGGCGTCTTCAAGATTTACAGGCCAATCACGTCACGCATGGCGCCCTGCTCATTATGGATCACCATCGCAACGACGTGCTCGCCTGGGCCAATGCCGGCGGCAGTGCGATCGATGCCGTCATCACCCCACGACAGCCTGGCTCGACCTTAAAACCCTTTCTCTACGCACTCGCTCTGCAAAGGGGCTGGACGGCAGCCACCCTGATCAATGACGCCCCCTTGGCTCAGGCCGTTGGCATGGGTCTACACCACTATCACAACTACAGCCGCACCCACTACGGGGCCTTAAGACTTCGGGAAGCTCTAGGTAATTCGTTGAACATACCCGCCATCCGCACCATGGCTTTTGTCGGGGTGCAACCGTTTCTCAACCACCTGCACCAGTTAGATTTTCAGAGCCTCACACAACACCCCGACCACTATGGCGATGGCTTAGCCCTGGGCAACGGTGAGGTGACACTCTATGAATTGGTTCAAGCCTACGCGACCCTCGCCCGCCACGGCGTGTTCCGGCCCTTGCGACATACTCTCGCTCCCGAGAGCCAAGTCACCTCGGGCCGACGTGTTTACAGCCCGGAGGTGAGTACGCTCATTGCCCATGTGTTAGCCGATCCCCAAGCCCGGCAGCGAGAATTCGGCAGCGGTACGCTCTTGCACTTTCCGGTTGCAACCGCGGTCAAAACCGGCACCTCTACGGATTACCGCGATGCGTGGGCCATTGGGTTTTCACACCACCACACAGTGGGCGTGTGGATGGGCAACCTCACGCGGCGCCCAACCTACGGCATCACCGGCTCGACCGGGCCAGGGTTGGTTCTGCGCGCCATTTTTGCCGAACTCAATCGCCACACACCTCCTCTGCCGTTGTCCCTCAGCCCCAACCTGCAATCGGCCACCATTTGTCAACTGAGTGGTCAACGTGCCACCCCCCTCTGTCCGCCCATGACCGAATGGTTTCTTCCCAACACCGTACCCACCCACACCTGTCCCTTACACCAACCCCCCTCAACCGCTCGCGTGCAGCCACCCAAACGCCATGCGTGGATCCAACTGCTTCAGCCCACACCAGGGTTGCAACTGGCGATTGACCCACGTCTGCCGGATGCACAAGAAGCCTTTCCTTTCCGCTTGCCAGAGACCATCACCCCTGTGCGCACCCACTGGTTTGTGGATGGACGGCAGGTGGGCATCACGCAGGCAGCGGAGCGGCAATTCCTATGGCCGCTCACACGCGGCTGGCACACCGCGCAAGCGCGCATCCGGGTTGTAGACCGTGCCCAACCCATCACTACCCCTGCGGTTGAATTTAGGGTCAAATGACATCGGCACCGGGCCGTTCTCACCTGCTGTACACACTTTGATGCAGCTGGCCGTGAGACCTCCTGCCTCTATGATTTTGTGATATACTCCGGGGGTCCCTCAGTCTAGGCTGTGAGCCACATCACCGACGTTGATGAAAGGAATATCAAGTGAGTCATTCGCGAGCCATCCACGCATGTCTATCATTGGGTATGATGTTCACAGTCGGCCTATGGCTACTGCCAGGCGGCCCGTCAGTTCAAGCACGCTCATTAGAGACGATCGAAAAGACCGGAGAAATCCGCTTTTGCATCTCGGATTTCCACCCTGCCATCGCAGTGACGGAACCGAGCGGATGCCGTGACGATTGTACGTTTAAGGGCCCGGTGTATGAAGCCGTGCTGGACTTTGCCGAGACCCTCGGCAGCGACATCAAACCCAAATTCGTGAGAGTCGAGTGGGACGAGCAATTTTACAACCAAGACGGCAAGACGGACCGCGCCGGGAGCTACACGCCCGCACTGATGGCTTCGGGCATCTGCGATATTTATCCGTCTCATCTCACCAAGTTGGACTGGCGGTTGAAAAAACTCGACTTCGTCACCCTCTTTTCCAACCGCATGATGGTGGTGGTCAATAAACAAAAAAAACGCCACTTCAAGAAGCCGGCAGACCTCGCTGGCAAGGTGGCAGCGATCACCAAGGACACTTCGTTCGAGACCTGGTTGCAAGCGCAAAATGAAAGCACTTACGCGGACAATCCCATTCAGCTTCACTATATGGACAGTATTGATGCCATCAAGGCCGTGGATGCGGGCGAGGTCGATTTCACCCTTCTGGACGGCGATCTCGCGATCTGGACAGTCAACCACCAATTTAAGCGAGTGGCCCTAGGATTTCCAGTGGCAAGCCCCGATGAACTCGGCTGGGCCTTTCGCAAGGAGGACAAAGACCTCCAAGACCTGGTCAAGCAATATTTTACAGCCGAAGAAAAAGCCACTTATTCAAAGACCAACAAACGCTGGAAACGCATTTACGGATTGTCGTTACAGGATTTTACAAAAATGATAATGGCATTTAAATAGAGTAAAAGTTCGATGAAACGATGGATGGGTACAGGACTCATCATCCTGCTGACGACCCTGGTGAGCCGGGAGCTCGCCTGGTCCGAGGTGACGCTACCCCTTTCGGATCCCCTGGAGATCACAGGGAATCTGCGAGTGGCAGGTAGTGCGACGGTCGCCCCGCTGATTCGGCGGATGTATAAGCGTTTCATTCTCGAAGGCTACCGCGGGGTGATGAATATTCGCGGCGTCGGTACGGGGCGTGGCTTCCAACTCTTCTGTCAAGACGACGCGTTAGATATCGTTCTAGCCAGTCGTGCCATTAAGGGGCACGAGACGTTGGCGTGCGCGGCTCGGGGGCTCACCCCGGTGGAATTGGTGATTGGTATGGACATGCTGACGATCATCACCAATATCGAAAATGACTTCCTTGACGGGGTAACGCGAGACAAGTTGAAGGCAATTTTTACCGCCAATCGGTGGGTCGATGTCAATAAAGCGTGGCCCGACGATCCGATTGAGCGCTACATTCCCGAACCAGACATGGGCTCCTTCGATTTTTTTGTCGATACCATTTTTGGCGGTGAGGCGGATGCGCTCCTCGTTGCAGCGAACACGGCCAAAGAACGCGATCCCGATACGATCGCCCAGTCGGTTGGAAGCGGGCGCAATCGCCTTGGTATCGTCGGTTACGCCTTTTTCAAAAAATATGAAAAGAGCCTCGCCACGGTGGCCATTGACGGGATCAATCCCTCCCGCACGACGGCGGAGAGTGGCGAGTATCCCCTGACCCGTGAGCTGTTTGTCTACTCCGATATTAGCCGGATCAGAGATAGTGAACCAGTGCGAGCCTTTCTCTCGTTTTTACTCAATTATGTGGGTGAGGAGATCGAGAAAACCGGCTACTTTAGGCCCACTAAAGAGGTACTTGACAACAGCAAACGCACTTTTTTAGATGCGCTGGGTATTGAGCAGTGAGGGTTTCTTATTGTCGCCATACAGTTTCACACGCCTCGGCCCAGACCAACGATGCCGCATCCCCGCCATCGCGCAGGGTATCGGCGGTTTTAAAACATTGGATCGCTTTTTCGAGCTGGTTGTGTTGCATGGCAAAAACGCCTTCATGAAACGCATCTAAAAATCCTTGCTCCACGTTTTCTCGCTTAAACGGTTCATAGGTCGCGATGGGCGCCGCACCGTTTTCGATGGCAATATAAGGCAGCATGCGAAACTGCAGTGCTGTCGACTCCTTGATCAGCTTATAGGTCTCCAGATCAATCAAAAGCCGACAGCCATATTGTGCGGCAATCGGTTCAAGACCACTTGCACGGTCCACCGTTGGCCCCAATATTGTAAAACCGATCTGCTGGGTCGAACCGAAATTGCCAATCGATACCGTGCCGGAGGCCACTCCGATGGACAGCTCACTAAAGACATCTGCCCCTCTATGTTTGAGAATGTCATCACAGATATCTAAACAACACAACACCGCGGATTTGGCCACCTGCATTTTGTACAGGTCTACGGCTTCTTGATGACGCGCTTCCAGAGACGGCGTTTCACGCTTGGCCTCCTCATGCTTGGCGAGGAGCGTCTCTCGATTTGCTTCCAACTCCCGGCGTATCTCCTCAAGAAAGGCGATCCGCTCCTGAAACCTCGCCAGGTGTTCCACTCCCGTATGATCCTCTATACCCTCAGCTACTGGCTCTTGCTTAATCGCGTCGATCTCTCTTGCGACGCTTCGGATATCCTGCTCGACAAATTCCAAGTCATCTAGAAAAAGGCGCTCCCGAAAGGACGCCAGCTGATTCCAATGCACCGAAAAAGGCCCGCCGAGCCAGAGCATCACCGTGTTGCCTATGAATTTATCCACCACCCCACTGTAAACATCCACCACATGATAGCGCACCATATCCAACACTCGCCGGCGCCCTAGTGCCAAGGCTTCGATATCCTCACTGTTCGCTTCAATGCTATGGGCAAATCCTTGAATCGTAATAAAAAAAACGCTCAGCCATTGCCTGTAAAACCGTTCGACCACTTCCGAGTTGCTATCGATCTTCTCGACGATCGACGGGGAGAGGAATTGATGCAAGGTCGATATCTCTTCACCCTTAGTTTCATCATTGTGCAAGCTTCGACTCATATAGACCGCACCGGCGGTCGTCAGCAGAACGACAATCAACATCAAGCCCTGCGTTCGATCCGCTCGCTCGTGAGCTTCGGCAGCGGAAAAGGCAAAATCCAGGGTTCTCCCGTCGATTTCCTTGGTCAAATAAATATTCTCAGTATGTAGCTCTCCCGCCCGCCGTATGTCTCGGTACTGGGGGATACGGTGAATCTCCGCCTTGCTGGTCGCATTCGCAACTTGTTGCTCGAGACGCCCTTGAAGATCATGCACCTCTTGGTGGGTGAGAAAATAGGTAACGGTCATGAAGACCACGAGCAAGACGGGAATCACGATCATCAGCGAGCGGTCAAATAACGGCGTGGCCTGTTCGACAGAGAGATCTTTACCAAAGGATTGACCTCTTATCGCCCGCAGCGTCGTGGCCACGCGGGCCACGCGGGCTACGCGGGCAAGCCGAGCCACGCGGGCCACGCGGGCCACGCGGGCACCACGGGCCGCGCGGGTGGCTTCGAATTGTGGACCGACCGAGCCGAGCAACGAGATGGTCGAGCTAATAATGGGTAACGTACTCACTAAATCGATGAGAAACCAGGGGCTTTTGATGTATTCAGTCCGCAGAATGACCAACTTGGCGCATAAGTCTACAAAAAAGATAAAATCAATGAAAAAGTTGATCCACAACATAGGAGCGTGAAGTGAGGCAGGTATCAGCCGAAACAATTCCAGCAAATAGAGCGCGATGGCAATGCCGGCCAAGACGAGGACTGGCGTGCCAAAACGCTCCAATCGTTTCTCCATCATAGCATTCATAACGACGTGGCCTCCCTCAACACCCCCCGATGTCGCTTCGCGCTACAGCTTCTTAATCATGTTGATCCAGTCGTGGCGTGCGGTTTGGTGTCGCCGCTCCGTCTCCACGCCGGCAATCGTGCTGAGATGCGTCTGACGTTTCTCAATAAAGAAATTCATTTCCAGCGCAAATTGGGGGCTTTGATCAATGAGCTGCGTGATCGCGTAGCCATCGATGATGAGCACCCGTACATCCGTGACGGCGATCACCCCCACCGGACTCGATTCATTCCCAAGCAGCGCCATCTCCCCAAAGAAATCGCCTGCCGTATAATACGCTAGGTGTCGCTCGGGCCCAGAGCCAACTTGCATCGTCACCGCCACTTCTCCGGCAGCGATGATGTAGAAGCCATCATCAGGTTTGCCTTGGCGCACAATGTGCTCATGTTCAGCGTAGTCCTGAACGCTGGTGACCGCCACCAACTCGTCAATGGTTTCTGCCGGGAGGGAGGCAAAAAGCGCACTCATCCGGAGGGTGTCAACAATCTGCTGAACCGACTTTTGAGGTTTCAGCGCATCGATCCCTCCCCAAAACGCCATCGGGCGGGCCAGCGTCAAGCCGTGGCGTCGAATGGCGTAATAGAGCTGTGTATAGACATGATCCCTCGCGCTTCCCCAATTCCAAAAGTCGATATAATAACTCATGCGGTAGACAATCGCGTTTTCCTCATAATCATATGTAATGACCTCCGGAGGAGGTTGCTCCAGAACCTCCTCAACGCTCAAGAGCAGCTCCATAATGACATCCTTGACCACATTCGGGGGATCATCATGGGAAAAATGGATCATGTGACGCATCACATGCAGGGAACCTTTTTGACCATAGTTGACAATATCCGCTTTCCCCAGATTGCCGTTCGGCATCACCACGACAGCTCCCTCCGCATAACTTTCGAACCGCGTCGTGCGCCAACCGGTTTGCTGCACGAGCAGCCATCGGCCACCAATTTGACACCAATCGCCGACTTGAAACGGGCGATCGGCGAGGAGCAAAAATCCGGAGACCAGGTTACTGAGCGGATCTTGCAGCGCGAAGGCGATGGCCATGGAGCCAAGCCCCAAAGACGTGGCGTATTGACTGAGGTCGAACCCCCAGACCCCGGAGAGAATGTGTACGATCATCCCGAAGACCACGATGGCACGGGCGATGATAAACAACAGGCCCGGCATCTTGCTCACCCACACCGTGGGATGCCGTGCGCTATATTGCGAGACATTGCGGAGCAAGGTGAGCCCTGCGTAGGCGGTCGTCAGCCATAGCAGCGTTTTAAGCAAATTCATCCAAGCCGTAGAGCCGGTGATCCCGATGATGTATTGCAAAATGAGCAGGGGCACAAGCACCGGCAGGACCACATGACGAATCTGGCGCACCCCTTGCGCGAGCGGATTGCCGCGCCGCGCCAATCGCTCGCTCCACTCTCCCAGAGCCAACACGAGGATCGGCATCCCGGCCACCAGCCCGACCCCCCACCAAAAAGCCGCTTGCTTGATCAAGGGTGCTTCCATGAAAGTTTCCTCGAAAATTGCCTCCGGCGCGGCGTCCTATGTGCGCTTTACCGGTCACGCCCTAGACGCCGTCGGTTCACGCAGCCCCCAGACGTCAAGGGGCGCTTTGCCCTTGCGCTCAAGGGGCGGGCAGACGACAAAGTCGTGCGGATGCTGGATCTGCTCATAGACCGAACCCGACACCAATATGGTGTCGGGTTCGGCATCGGCGTGCAAATCGAGGGTCACATTAACCGTGTCCCCCCAGATATCGTATTTGAAGCGCTTGACCCCTACAATGCCCACCCCAATCGAACCGCTGTGCATCCCGATGCGGAGACGTAAATCAGATCGATACTCCGCATTCACCTTGTGTAACACAGAGAACAATTGCAACGCAAAATCGAGCATGCGCTTGGCGTGGTCTAAGTACATCCCCGACAGGCCACACACTGCAAAATAACGCTCGCCGATGGTCAAATGCGGCTCCACTCCGTGAGCTTCAGCCGCTTCATCAAACACGCTCCACAACGAATTCAATACATTGACGGCTTCAAAAGCCTCCAATTGTTCCGCAAATTCTGTAAACCCATCCACACTGGCACAGAGCATCGTCACCTGCCGGATGCGATCGGCGACCTGCTCAGCACCTCGTTGCAATCGCTCGGCTGGCCCTGGTGGCAGGACGTTGCCGAGCAGGATGCGGTTTTCATAATTTTTTTGTTCAATGAGTTCGTTTTGGTGGCGCATACTCGCCACAATAGCATTTAAAGTTTCAGCGAGCTGACCGAATTCATCCCCCGACTTGACTTCCACCGAGATGTTCGGCTCACCGGCTGCAACTTGCTTCGCACTCACAATCAAAGACGATAACGGCTGCACAAAGCGATTGGCCAACCAAATGGCAAGAAACATAACCAGCATCACGAGGATCACGCCGACGGTCAAAAATTTCTTTTGCTGGGCACGTATGGGCTGGTACACCTCTTCAATATCACTCTCGGTGAAAATCGCCCAATCAAGCCCTTCGACGTGCAACGGTGCAAAGGCGCTCAGCGCCTGAACGCCACGGTAGTTCTCTCCAATCAGGGTCCCGGAGTTGCCCTCCAGGGCCTGGCGGGACGCCTCCGTGTCAACATTTTGCAGCAGAATCGTGGTCTTAAATGCCTTCATCAATGCGATCAGTCCCAGCGGCGTCTGCGTGCCGCGCAACACTTGATCGTAACCTTCAGGATCTTCAAGTAAAAATCGCGAGGTGGAACGCATACGCAAATCCGCACCGACCAAAAACGTCTCCCCGCTGCGGCCGAGACCATCCGCCTTCCAGTTCTGGTTACCGGTCATGACCTTGTCGATTTCATCCACTGGAAATTGCAAGGCCAGAATCCCGACAATGTGGGGGCCGTTAAAAATCGGGGTGGCAAAAAAAGCGCTAGGCGCTTCGTAAGAAGGGGTGTAAGGCTTGAAATCCACCACCTGCACGGCGCCGAACTCCGGGTTCGCCACCACTTTCCCGACCACTGCAGCCAAACCGGAATTGGCGTAAGGGCCATGAGCCAAGTCGGTCGCAAAGTCCGTTTCTTTTTGCACGGTGTAGACAACTTGACGAGTCTCAAAGTCAATCAGACATATATCATAATAACCAAAACGCTGGATGAGATTGAGAAACAGAAGATGGTAATGCTCGTGCCATTCGCTGTAAGCACTCTTATCGCCGGGGTTGTGTAGTTCATATTTTTTACCCGTGTCATGCTCACTATTGGCAATATACCAATACTGCAAGTAGTGGGCGGCGGTGCTCTCCGGCTTGTAGAATTCTAGGCTGGGCTCGCCGGATTTAAATTTCGCCAATCGTGGGAAAAAATCTTTTACATAAATCCCATCAACGGCCTCCTCCCACTCTTTGGGGATGAGCTCGAACTCTAAATCTTTAAAGCTTTTGTTAAAGTGCACCATGGCCCGGATGACCATTTCATCCTCGCCCAGGCTGCTGACCTGGCGTCGCAGAAACCGCATATACGACTCAATGTGATACGCCTTGGAAGCGCGCACGCTCGTGAGGTGTTTCAGGACGGCCTCCGTCATCGCGTCACGACTGGTGTCCCAACCCAGGTAACCCAGTATGAGAATCGACCCTAAACTCAGGACTAAGAGGATGAGAAGCAGCTTGGACCGAAGACCTAATTGCGCACGTTCGGCCATGGTATGTTACCTCGTGGGCATGCCGGCTCATGAGCATGCCGGCCCAGGTTATCCACTTTTTAAATGGCACCAAATGAGATATTATACCAACCCCCGATCGATCAACTGGCTACGCTCCGGGCCAACTGACACAAAGCGAATGCGGCAGGCGATGAGCGCTTCGATGCGCAACACATAGACCTGAGCGGCTAGGGGCAATTCTTCAAATTGCCGGCAATCGGTAATGTCTTCCGTCCAGCCCTCACAAGTTTCATAAACCGCCGTGGCTTGCTCCAGGACTGGATTCAACGGAAAACGTGTCAGGCGCTCCCCCTTATAGTCATAATGGGTGCAAATTTTGAGGTCTGCTAAGCCCGAGAGGCTGTCCAGTTTGGTCAGGGCAATTTCGGTTGCCCCTTGCACTTGGGTACCAAACCGTGAGGCCACAGCATCAAAATGGCCAATACCCCGCGGCCGTCCCGTAGTAGCGCCGTACTCCATGGCAGTTTCACGCAAGCTGCTCGCCTCTTCGGCAGACATCTCCGTGAGAAACGGCCCTTCGCCAACACACGTAGAGAATGCTTTCATAACACCCACAACGCGATCAATAGAGCGATTAAACAACCCCCCTCCAACCGGTGCAAACGCGGCGAGGGCACAGGAGGAGGTGGTGTATGGGTAAATCCCATAATACACATCGCGCAGCGCGCCCAATTGCGCTTCAAACAGAATGCGTTTACCGGCCGCAGCCATGCCTTCGAGCAATTCGGTGGTATCGCAAATCCGGTGTTTAACATGCTCGCCATAGGTCATCGCCCAATCGACCATGCGCTCGTATGACACCCCACTTTCGCGCTTAAATACCCCGGACGCCACTAGATTTTTCCAATCGACAATGTGTTTGAGCTGCGCCCGAAAGGAGTCTGGATAGAGCAGCTCACCCACCCGCAGGGCTTTTTTGGCATGCCGGTCACCGTAGGCCGGGGCGATACCGTTTTTGGTCGAGCCGTAGGCCCGGTCCCCAAGGCGCTCTTCCTCCCAGCGATCTTCGTCTCGATAAAAAGGGAACAAAATGGTGGCCCGATCCGAGATTTTAATATTGTTGCAATCAATCCCTGCAGCTTCAAGATTCTCGATCTCTACGTTGAGCGCTTCCAAATCGATGACTGTACCCGGCCCTAGCACGCAGGTCACATGTGAATTAAAAATGCCGGAGGGGATCAGATGAAGCGCAAATGACCCAAACTCGTTGACCACCGTGTGGCCGGCATTATTGCCACCCTGATAACGGACGACCGCATCGGCCTCGCGCGCCAGATAATCCACCATCCGGCCCTTGCCTTCATCGCCCCAGTTTGTGCCACACACTACCGCAATGCTCATCGCGCTTATCCTTATCCCGGCATGTCTCACCAGCACTCCCACACCAGAGCCGCTTGACACCGGAGACATCAATAAAGTTGCTATCTATCGGCTCACGCCAATCTACTCACAGCCAACCGGGAATTCTAACAGAATGCCCCCACTGCCGGCAAATGCAGAAATGCACCCGCTAAGGAACCGGTTTTACCGTCCACCTCCACTATCTCCTGGAACGTTTGCCGCATCATCTACTTCGGCATGTCCCAAAAGCCGCAGTCCGGATTCACCACCCTTTTCTCTGCGACACCGCCGCCAGGGCCCGGTGTAGCCGGTCCGCCTCGCACGACCTGCCGGGCACTTGACCAGCTGGAAGCTGGGCGCTATAGTCGCCTCACCAACACGTTTCAAACGGTCTAGCCGGGGAAAGCCTGTACATGAGCAATACCGAAACTAAACAAAAATAGTGGCGTGAGGAGACATGAGAGCATGCGCATGAGCGATCGCCCAACAGTCGAAGAAGCAATCTCAATTAACGCCTCACCGGCCACGGTGTGGACCTTGGTTACCGATCTCAACGCGGTAGGGCATTGGAGTCCTGAATACCAGGGCGGCGAGTGGATCGACGGGGCTACTGGCCCGGCCGTGGGCGCACGGTTTACAGGGCGTAACAAACGCGAAGAACGGGAGTGGGAAAGCGAATCGATTGTCACCGAATGCGAAGTGGCACACACTTTGGCCTGGGCAGTCGGCCGGGAGCCCGGCAATGCAGGGGCGAGTTGGCGTTTCGATCTCACGCCGGAAGGGAACGGTACACGCGTGCGGCAGCAAGTGGTCATCGGCCCCGGGCCATCCGGCCTCACCGCGGTCATCGACCAACGGCCCGATTTAGAAGAAAAGATTATTGCCAATCGCATCGCCGAGCACCGCCGCAACATGCAAGCCACGCTTCAAGGGTTAAAAGCAGCGGCCGAACAGGGGCCTTAGCCAGGTGCGTAGTGATCTCGCTCAGTGCGGACCCAGGGCCTTGGGGTGAGCGGGCCGCAAGTGGTCGACTTCAAATCGAAGATAAAAAATGTAGATTGTCCGCCCGACCTTCATTGCCGTTACGCCCGACCTTCATGCGCCTCTCGGAAATAGCCGATAAATTGATTATTAGGCTTTATTTAGGAGTGAAACGACATGGGTGGGCCTCACTTCCGGCACCCGGCCGTATGCCATATCTGTCGGTATGCTATGAAGCGTTTAGCGGTGTCATGGGGAATCCAGCCCAAATACGAGTCGTCTACCAATATTCGAATCAAAGCCTGAGGATGGCTCCCTTGGAATAACAGGCGGCACAGCAACGCAATCCCTCTGCCATCATTCTCATCTCAGCCATAGCAACCAGCAAAAGGCTACGGCCATCTCATCATACAGAAGAAGGATCTTCAAGCCCATGGACAAACGGATTCTCATTGTGGATGACCAGCCTGACTATCTTGAAATTCTCGAAAATGTGTTGGGAGATGACTACGAAATTGCGATCGCCGCGTCCGGAGAAGAAGCGTTAACGCTCGCCAAGATCTTTTGCCCTGCGTTGATCCTCTTGGACATCATAATGCCAGGTCTCGATGGCTACGAGACTTGCCGCCGCCTGCGGGCCACGCCATGTTTGCGGCATACCAAAATCATCATGGTGTCGGCCAAGGCCGTGGTCACCGATCGCCTTCAAGGCGATGAGGCGGGCGCAGATGATTACATGACCAAGCCGTTCGATTTGGAAGAATTGCGGGAAAAAATTCATCTCTCGCTAAGGCTCAAGTCGCTCGAAGAACTTGAGTCTCTCAAATCCGATGTACTCGCGCTGCTCAGTCACGAGACGGCCGCCCCACTCAATGGGCTGTTGGGTTCCATTCAGTTCTTGCGCGATGAACCCGACATGGAACTTGCCGAACGGATGCAACTGCTGGAGGTGGCGTATGATAGTGCCATTCGCCTTCACACGCTTTATAACAAAGTCTATAAGCTGAGCGCCATGCGGGCTGGTCAGTGGCAATTCGAAAAGGAACCCGTGGAGTTAAAAGAAATCATTGAAGTTGCGCTCAACGTAACGGCTCCACAGGCAGACAAGCATCAGATTGAAATCAAATGGGTAGATACGTCTCATATCCCTGTCGAAGCCGATATACTCCAACTGCAAGAGGCCGTCATCGCCTTACTGGACAATGCCATTCAGGTGAGTCCAACCGCGGGCTGCATCACGATTCGCACCTGGCACGATACCAATGAGTTCCGCATTTCAGTTCATGATCAAGGTCCCGGCATCGATCCGGACTATCTGCCACATCTCTTCGAGCCCTTCGTCAATCCCGACATCATTCATCATGCTTCGGGACAGGGCATCAGTTTGGCGGTGACACATGAAATTTTAAAAGCGCATAGCGGTACCATCAAAGTGGACAGCACGCCAAAGACCGGCACAACCTTCACACTCGGTATACCTTGTGCGACGTGCACTACCCGCGCAACAAAATGCTGAGCGGATGCCCCATACCCAGCTATCACACGGTTCTTACGGTCTACCTATCTAAAGTCTATATGGCGTCGTCCGACTGCATGCGATGCCACGCCGGCAGATGAGGGGATCATGCAAAAGCCACAACATCTTCTTGTCATCGCGAACGACGACACCACCCGAAACCTCTTAGAACAATTTTTTATCATCCGCAATGTCAAAGTGGTCGCCACGCGAACCTGTCAGCATGCGGAAAGTATCATCGATGGGTGGGGGCTAGAACCGTTCAATCTCGCCGTCATCGATACGGCGTCCTTCGGACATGGCGAGTTGGCACAAAAATCTATGGCGTGCCACATGCTCAGGGAATGGTCAATGAAATACCCCATTCTCCCCGTCCTCTTTCTCGGGACACCGTGCCACAAACGGGCAATTCTTCAGATCCGAGCGGACATTGTACAATTTGTGGTTAAACCCTTCGATCTCCTGACCTTTGTCGAAACCATCAATACCCTCTACCCCAAGCTGCGCCCCGCCGAACTCAATGTCCCTCAGTAACCCCCTAAAGCCGTTGCACAACCACATCCACAATCTATTTTTTGCCCCTCACAGGATCCCTTCGCGCCCTTCGCGGCACGATGGCCTTTTTCGATACGCGCCAGCATTCCCCCAGCTGCGGAACGCCGGCACGCATTGGGCTAAATCACGCCATCCTTTTCCAGCCCTGCAATATCATCCGCACTGTAGCCCAGTCCTGTCAGGATCACATGATTATCCTCGCCTAGCTCTGGTGCTGACTTGCGCAGCGGATTGCGTTGACCATTAAAGCTGACCGGATGCCCGAGAATGCTCAACTCCCCCAAAGCCGGCGACGTCACGGTTTGAGCCATTTCTAAAAACTGCACCTGCTCATCGGCGAACGTTTGGTCGATTGAATTGACCGGCCCACACGGCACACCCGCCTCATTGAGCAGCTTGATCCAGTCCTCGCTCGGCCTCTCCTTCGTAATCGACTCAATGGCCGAGTTTAACTCATCCCGGTTCTTGTACCGGGCACCCGATGTCGCGTAGCGTTCATCGGCGAGTAGGTCGTCGCGTCCCATCGCCTTGCACATACGGGTATAGAGGTCCGCGCCACTGGCCGCAATATTGATATGGCCATTTTGCGTCTTAAACATCCCCGTCGGAATTCCCGTCGGATGATTGTTTCCCGCCTGTGGTGCCACTTCACCAGCCATGGTCCAACGCGATGCCTGAAAATCGAGCATCGATGTCATCGCTTCCAATAGCGATGTGGACACCCACTGGCCCTCGCCGGTCCACTCCCGCTCTAACAAAGCGATCAAGATGCCCTGGGCCAAGAAGATGCCCGAGCACAGGTCTGAAATGGGAATGCCAACCCGCACCGGGCCTTGGCCGGGATGTCCCGTAATGGACATCAACCCACCCATCCCTTGAGCAATCTGATCCACGCCCGGACGATCCCGGTACGGACCTTCTTGACCGAACCCGGAAATGCTGCCGTAGACAATGCGGGGATTACCCTGGCGAATGGTCTCATAATCGATGCCCAACCGATGTTTCACGTCCGCGCGATAGTTTTCCACGATCACATCGGCGTCATTGGCGAGCTGTTTAAAAATCTCAACCCCTTTGGGATACTTGAGATTGAGACTCAACCCCCGCTTGTTGCGATGTAGATTTTGGAAATCGAATCCGTGCCGATTGCCGCCCATGCCATCGCCGGCACGACCGCCAGGCATCTCAATTTTGATGGCATCCGCCCCCCAATCCACAAGTTGCCGGACAGCGGTCGGACCGGCACGCGCCCGAGTCAAATCCAGAATCTTAATTTTGGAGAGCGGAAAATGGCCCTTACCAGTCATAGCGTTTGTCTCTCTTGCATAAATAAGGGTTCAGGCGGTTTCTAATCACATGATTTCCAGAAATCGCCTAACGATTTTCCGTATTGTGTCACAACTGGCGTTGCGATGCCAGTGCGACAGAGGGCGAATCGTCACCCCTTTGCATGGCCCCGCATCTAAATCTAGACGGGGCGACTTCATTAACGTTGTGGAGAGACAAGACGGCGGGGTTTCAAGCTGGTGTCCATGCAGTTCTCAAGCGACCGTGCAATGTTCGAGAGCCTCGGTCAAAGCTTCGTGGTCATAACCGAGCCACTGGCAAATCTCGATGCAAAACATGTCGTCCCACAGCCATTTCTCCGCTACCCGTCTCACATCGGAATTTTTCGAACGCATATCATGGACCGCCTGTTCCAACATCGCCACCAGTATGGCTCGGTAAGGGGCCATGGCATTGTCGATCTCCGGCTTGACGCTCATCGCTACTCTCATATTTGCCTTCCTTTTGCTCCACGAATCAAGTGGCCTACGGTATCTATGCGTAGGGACAAGGGGCTGTCCCCAAAATCGCCAAAGGGTCTTGATCATCGTATCAGCAAAAGATATGCCAAAAATATGCCAATGGGCTTAACCGCAGGTTTCCTCAGTGATAGCTGGCTTCAAGACAGCTTGCAGGACCGTTCAACGACAAGTAGGGTGTGTCATTTAAGACACACCCTGGATCAAACCTGTCCCACCGGTAGGACAACCACCGTGCGGACCATCGAACTGCCGCAGCCCCCTAGTGTTTGGTGCGGACAGATTGTCCGCCTAACGTCAGGCCACGCCCGGCTCCGGTGGTAGCCATGCATGTACTCGGCGATACCAAAAAGCGCTCCATCACTGTTTCTCGGTGCGGTAGGAAGACTTCCGCCAGGGCAGGGGAGATTTCAAAGCAAGCTGTGCCATCGCCACAATCCTCCTCGAAGACTTCGTCCACATGCACAAATTCCAGGCTGAACGGTGCCTCGACACCATTGCCGAGATCCTTGCCAATCGCCTCTTCATGGCACCCCATACACGACCCGGCAAACTGTGCCCGATTCGCTATATCCTCAGGTGTTAGCTGGCTGCCTGGGCTAAACTGTTGGATACGCGTGGCGACTTCCGCACGGAACCCATCGACGCGCCCGTTGCCCAAATGAAAACTGTAGTCCTGGCTATTATCGTTGCGACTTTCCGCATCCCGGCAACTCGCATCGACAGGAAAACTCATGTGCGACGGATTGTCCGTCATCAGCCCCGCTAGGGCGTCGAGGATACTACTCCGGCACTGTGGTCGTTCGGCAAAAATCCTCGCTGTGTCGTCCCACAACTGGCCATGCGGACTGTCGGCCACTGGCGCCGGCAACACCACCATGTCGTTACCACTGCGCTGGATACTGAACTCGCGCAACGTCCACGGATCGCTATTAAAATTGTTTGTACGAATCTGTCCACCGTTAGGGCCAAAAAAATCGGCGGACATAAAGGGCCCGACGCCTTCGGCGAGCAGTGACGCCTCACCATCCAAAAAGGCGGCGACCAGACGCTGCTGACGTTCCTGTGGGCTCTGCATCTCGCTGAGTTCGGCCCAAAATTTGGCAATCGCTCGGCAGCCCTCGATCCCGCAAGACCGGTTCGGGTTGGGAATCTGAGCTTCGAGAATGATGAACATACGGCCATTGCCAAGATTGGTGTTATTGGCCAGGATAATCCGCTGCTGACCGCAGTGATCGCCATTGTCCGGCGCCAAATCAAAGCGATTGACGAGGGCGATGGCAAACCAATTATCGATCGTATTCAACTGCTCCCCTTCGAGGCGGTCGCATTTGATGGAGAAACCATTGAGCACTCCGGTACAGGCCTGCGCACCGGGCGTGACGACACGACGCTTATAGGAATCAATCATTTGCTGATAATGCTGCACCGGAGCCGGGTTCAAGCCGCTATTCTCGGCGATTTTCTGCAAAATTCGTTGCAAACTAAAGCCTTCGACAACCGTCATATTAGTCTCAATCAGCGACCGGCGAGGATTGATATCAACGACCGGCGGGTCTACGTTACCACCAACCTCAACAAGCTCAATCCCATTGACCAACGGCGCTTGAATATAGCGTTTGAACACGATGCTGATATATCCATCACTCATCACCTGCACCGAACGCAGGCCGCCGATCTGATGACCAAACTCAAGGGATAAATCCACCTTGGCCAGCGCCAGGTTACCGTTGATCTCTACATCAAAAACACGCGTTCCCGGTCCTACCGTCCCTTCAAAGCCATTCATCATATATAGATTCACAGCCACGACCGTGCCTGGTGGCACAGCAAACGTATAGGTCATCTCCGGCGTGCCGCCCGGGTTGAAACGCTCCGTCTCAAACACAGACGCCGGCGTCGACGACGGCACCGAGTCGTCTAATCCTTGTACAGTACGGCCCGTGACCACTTTCGTACCGCCACTATAAAACCCATCATCAGGAAGCCAATCCGGGCCGCCATCTATCGACGCGATCTGCGGGCCACCCGCGTTGAGTCGATACAGCACATTCGTTACCGGCGGCGCTTCATCATCGGCCACCAAGATCTCGATTGCATTGATCAACGGCGCTTGAATATGGCGCTTGAACACGATCTTGATATCGACACCACCCGGCACCGAAACCGACAGCATAGCACCGATCTGATGGCCAAACTGATCCGACAAATCTACATTGTGAAGGGCCACGATGCCGTTGACTTCCACATCAAAAACACGTGTTCCCGGTTCCGACGTCCCTTCAAAGCCATTCATCATATACAGCCGCAAGACTTTTGGCCGGTCTCGATCTCGATCAAACGTAAACGTATAGGTCATCTCCGGCGTGCCGCCCGGGTTGAAACGCTCCGTCTCAAACACAGACGCCGGCGTCGACGACGGCACCGAGTCGTCCAATCCTTGTATCGTACGGCCCGTGACCACTTTCGTACCGCCACTATAAAACCCATCATCAGGAAACCAATCCGGGCCGCCATCTATCGACGCGATCTGCGGGCCACCCGCGTTGAGTCGGTATAAAATAGGATCTGGTGTGACCTGTGCCTGTGCTGACGCCACCCCACTCATGACGACTGCAATGCAGAGTCCGAAATAGAGCATCACCTTGCGCCTGTGTTGATGTCTTGCGTCCATGCATTCCCTCCCTCCCTCTGGCCGTGTTGCTCGCTTTCATAGCTGCCGTAGTCTATCTGTTCGCCTCGCCTGTCATTATCCGTTCCCTAGAGAATCAAGGTAGGACACAAATGACCCACATGCGGAGAAAAAAGATGCGTTCCGGCCCTTCATTCTCGACCCGTCAAGAGGCTTTTGTGATAGGATCCTCAAACCCAAACAGGACTTGAGGTGCATCAAGAAGCCTCTAAACAGACACACAGAAGGAACGCTCTATGTTACGGCTCGCATACGTCGGTGGTCTTGGACTCATGGCCGGACCGGCCGGCACCCACCTGAAAGCGGACGGACCGGCCAAGGTTTTACGCGTCCACGACCGAGACACACCGGGTAAACAAAAAGAGAGCTTTCGCGACGGCTGGCGGACCCACGGCGCGGAACTCGTCGGGACGTTTGACGAGACAGTCGGCGACGGTCAGCTCGATGGCGTGGTGGTCTGCTGCGGCAAAAATGGCGATGACCTGCAAATTATTTCAGAGCTGACGCAACTGTTGCACGCCCGCTGCGATGGCCAACCGTTTATTGTCCATATGTCAACGGTGAGCGCAGGGTTTACCATGGCTGCTGCAACCTATTGCAAGCAACACCACGTAGGCTATGTCAATTTTCCTTTGACCGGTGGCCCCTTGGGGGCCCAACTTGGGGGCGGCCATCCCAATGGCATGCTGATTCTGGCGAGTGGTGACAATGCCCTGTACACCCAGCTCGAACCCACTCTGCTGGTGTTAGGCCGGCCCAAGTATTATGGCGAGTCGGTTTCCGCCGGTGCCGAGACCAAACTCATTGGACAACATCTGGTATTCAATGGTTGTACAGGTATATGCACAGGTGCCGCGTTGTACGCCGAGTGCTTCGC
>Ga0214472_10000333_pt1 | contig 60202 bp, 61 predicted proteins | sample RVTome_6_FD_207662 | JGI IMG/M metagenome (GOLD analysis project Ga0214472, IMG submission 207662) | Soil microbial communities from uranium-contaminated site in the Upper Colorado River Basin, Wyoming, United States - RVT140D175 | ecosystem: Environmental > Terrestrial > Soil > Contaminated >...
GAATGAATCGAGCGGAATAGGATGCATAGTGACAGCAGAGAGGTTGGCTTGGTGTGTTTGGCGACTGCCAATTTACCTACTTCTCTGTCTGTCCACCTCATCTTTCCCACGATTCTGCGAAGAACCTAAATTAATGGCATGAGCCGTATACGAGGCCCGTACGTACGGTTCTGTGAGAGGGATGAGACGGCGATGCCGTCTCACCCTACTCGATGCGTCTGCTGTTTTGACTTTGGTTCTGGTAGTTGGTGTTGAAACCCGGTTAAATAGCGCCTTCTTTGTAGCCTTGACAGCGAGATGCGAGATGTACACCGAAGAAGATATCAGACGTCTGCTATGGCAGAGCCGGCGCGGGATGCTTGAGCTGGATGTTCTTTTTGTTCCGTTCTTGGAGGAGGCCTTCAGAGGCTTGGCTCCGGACGATCAGGACCGTTTTGTCAAACTGCTGGCTTGCGAGGATCAGGATCTTTTTGGTTGGTTCATGCAGCGAGAAGTACCGGAGGATCCGGACCTTGCACGTATCGTCAAGATCATACTCCAGCGCGTTCAGCCCGCTTGAACTGAGCTTCAAGCGCTCTTATAGACTGCCGGCGTTAGTCGGCAGTGCGCATCTTATCGCGCTCGCGGCGATTCTGTGCTCATCCTTGCCGCTCTTCACGCTCACGATCTGTACAATGCTGGTGGCGTTATCGGCTGCAGTATCGCTTAAGCAACTTCTTGATCCTGATCCGGACGAGGCGATAACGGGACTGAGCTGGTTTCCGGATCGTAAGCAGCTGTCGCTTGTGCTGGTATCAGGTGAGCGAGTGGCGGTTGATGAGTTGTGCCGGAGGGCGGTGGTGCCTGGGGCAATCGTGTTGCAGCTGATACCGGCAGACCGGTTTCTGCCGGTCTGGTTAATTCTGACGCCCGACCAACTGCCCCCCGGGGAGTGGCGGCGCCTCGCGGTTGTGGTTAGATGGGCACCTCCGCCTCAGCGGGAGGCCTCGGGCCAAGGGTAGTTGATCGGCGCCAGTATGGTGTCCCGCCGCTCCGGGGCGAGATCGGGGTAATCCAGCGTGTAGTGTAGTCCTCTGCTCTCTTTGCGCAGCATGGCGCTGCGTATGATGAGTTCGGAAACCGTGGCGAGATTTCGCAGCTCGATCAGGTCGCGGCTGACTTTGTAGTTGCTGTAATACTCGGTGATCTCCTGTTGCAGCAGTTCGATACGATGCTGGGCGCGTTGCAGGCGTTTGTTGGTTCTGACGATGCCGACGTAGTCCCACATGAAGCGACGAAGCTCCTCCCAGTTATGGGCGATGATGACATCTTCGTCGGAATCGGTTACCAGCGACTCATCCCAGTTGGGTACCTCCGGCAGTGCTTCTCTTCCGCTCTCCAGCGCCTGGCTGATCGCTTCTGCGGCCGAGCGGCCGTACACCACACATTCGAGTAGAGAGTTCGATGCCAGCCGGTTGGCGCCGTGCAGTCCGGTAAATGCCGTTTCGCCAATGGCATAAAGACCTTTCAGGTCGGTACGGCCCGCATGATCGGTCATTACGCCGCCGCAGGTGTAGTGTGCCGCCGGAACAACCGGGATGGCTTCGCGGGTGATGTCGATGCCATAGCCGAGGCAGCGCTCGTAAATGGTCGGGAAGTGACTGCGGATGAAGTCTGCAGGTCTGTGTGATATGTCGAGATAGACATATTCGCATCCCAGGCGCTTCATCTCGTGGTCGATGGTACGTGCGACGATATCGCGAGGTGCAAGCTCCGCTCTCGGGTCGAACGCCGGCATGAAGCGGGTGCCATCCGGTAACCGCAGTATACCGCCCTCTCCACGTACAGCCTCCGAGATGAGGAAGGATTTGGCCTGAGGGTGGAATAGGCAGGTGGGATGAAACTGATTGAACTCCATGTTCGCCACGCGGCAGCCTGCGCGCCAGGCCATCGCGATACCGTCGCCGGTCGAGCCGTCGGGGTTGGTGGTGTACAGGTAGGCCTTGGAGGCGCCGCCGGTGGCGAGCACTACATGGCGAGCTTCGAATACCTCGACATGGCCTGTGGCCGAGTTCAGAACATAGGCTCCGACGCAGGCGTTGTCCGGTAGATGCAGCTTGCGCCGGGTGATCAGGTCTACCGCTATATGGTGTTCGTGCAGGTCTATATTGGCGGCGCCACGGGTGCGTTCGATCAGCGTCTCTTCGACGGCCCGCCCCGTGGCGTCACTGGCATGAATGATGCGGCGATGGGAGTGGCCGCCCTCCTTGGTGAGGTGGTAGCTCTCCCGCTCCTGAGTAAATGGGACGCCCTGTTCGATCAGCCACTGAATGCCGTCACGGCTGGCTGATACGGTGTGATTGACCGAGTCGGGTCTGCTCAGTTCGGCGCCCGCTACAAGGGTGTCCTGTATATGAGCGTCTATACTGTCATCGCCGTCCAGTACCGCTGCAATGCCGCCCTGTGCGAACCAGGTCGAGCCGTTCTCCAGCTCGCTCTTGCTGAGAACGCAGATGCGAGCGCTGCTGGGGAGGTTAAGCGCCAGAGTGAGTCCCGCTGCACCACTGCCTATGATCAGGACATCATATTCATGCACACTCATCTACCCGTTTTATCCTTATGTCCAATACCAAGGTTTTATTATGCACGCTGTAGTCCTGGCGGGGCAGCGTGTTTGGGAAAAAATTCTCGCCGTTCGGGAACTTAAGTATGGGGTGTGGCTCTTACGTTGTGGATAGGGTCAGCACAGGATTCTTGTTGCAATGCGTTAGTTGTGGACGACATACTCTTTGGCTAAGCGCCCGGCGATTTTGGGCAATGTATTGTGAGCGTGATGTGAAGGAATCCTTGTGTCTAACGAGAGTCAGGCCGCTGCTGACCAGAAACTTGTAAAACGAGTGCAGGCAGGCGACAAGCGCGCCTTCGATCTGCTGGTAAAGCAGTATCAGCACAAAATAATCGGTCTGGTAGGCCGCTACGTATATGACCATGGTGAAGCGCTCGATGTTTCTCAGGAGGCCTTTATCAAGGCGTACCGGGCACTGCCGAACTTCCGTGGTGAGAGTGCGTTTTATACCTGGTTGTATCGCATAGCGATCAACACGGCGAAAAATTATCTGGTGGCAAGGAGTCGACGCCCTCCCGATACCGATGTCGATGTGGCCGATGCCCATTACTTCGAGGGCGACAGTGAACTCAAGGATATCGAGACACCCGAAAACAGTCTGTATCGTGACGAGCTGGAGCGGGTGGTGAAACGGACGTTGGATCAGTTGCCCGAGGATCTAAGAGTGGCGCTGACGCTGAGAGAGTTCGAGGGAATGAGTTATGAGGACATTGCCGGCATCATGGACTGCCCGATAGGTACGGTACGTTCTCGTATATTTCGTGCCCGAGAAGCGATCGATCGAGAGATCAAGCCCCTTATGGAGCCTTGAATCGATAAATAAATATGAGTGTGTGTGATGCAACCGCGAAGCGCCTGCATGTTGAGGAAAAAGCCATGAGTGAGTGTAAGGAAGGGCTGTCAGCCCTGATGGATGGTCAGGCCAGTGACTTTGAGACCCGACGGCTGTTGCAGCAGGTTGGGGACGATGAAGAGCTTGGGCAGACCTGGCGTCGCTATCAGGTGGTTCGTTCCGTGCTTCGAGGTGAGGCTGTCTTGCCGTCTCGGGACGATTTGAGCGCGCGGATTGCGACCGCCCTGGATGAGGAGCCGACACACCATGTTTCTGTCGAAACAAGGCGTGGTTCCGGCAGTGGTATAAGCGGAATCTGGCGGTCGGTTGCGAGCATGGCGGTCGCGGCGTCGGTTACTGCGGTCATTATTCTGGGGGCGAACAATTTTGCACCCGATGGCGGTGGAACGGCTTCGCCATCGGTGGCCAATACGGCGCATGTGACGCCTCCCACCCCTGTGTCCAACGATCTCGTGCGCACTCAGTTTGGTGATATCACGCGTGTGACTCAGCCGTCGGCTCAGCAAACGGACGTGATTCGCCTGTCTCAGGGGTTGAAGAGCTATATCGATCAGCATCGGCAGTTGGTGAACCAGGGGCAGCCGCAATGGCAGATGGCCTGGATTCCCGACGGTTACGAACCTGTACGGCATGACATGCTGCCGCACGGCGAGGTGATGGTCTACTCCAACGGCGAAGGTACTTTCTCGGTGACCGTGGAACCGAGCCGATATCAGCGTTCGACCGAGGGTGTTGTTCAGGCCGAGGGGCTGGTCGCCGTCGGGCGGCGTCAGGACGATAATTTCGTCACGGTGGTTGGGGATATACCGCTGATGATCGCCGATCGTATCGCGTCGAACGTGAGACATGTCAGGTAGCGTGATGATCGAAGAGATCGTACATGTCTCGCGTATCGAGGGCGGCGAGGTCTGGATCGAGGCCAGTCGGCAGAGTGCCTGTGCCGCGTGCAGTGCCAAGAAAAGCTGTGGCCAGGGCGCACTGTCGGATTGGATGTCGGGTAGCTCGGTGGAACTGTCCGTCATCAATCCGGCGGGACTGACGCCGACTATAGGCCAGTCGGTGGTGATCGGTCTGGAGGAGGGGGGGCTGATCAAGGCCTCTATGCTGGTTTATCTGTTGCCGCTGGTGGCGCTGGTGGTGCTGGCTCTGGCGGCGCGGACGCTGGGTGCCGGCGAAGGGTTCCAGATTCTGGCGGCTGTAGCTGGTTTGATAGTCGGGTTTGTGGGGGTACGTTGGTACGCCTCGACTGCCGACAATGGCCGCTGTTATCAACCTGTGCTTCTGCGGCTTGTCTGAAGCCGACGAATCTCCATAGATAATCTCGAAGATATGCAGAAATCGATGTTGAAGATAAAAGCCGTCGGGCTCGTTTCGTTGTCCTGGTTGATCCTGTTCTTGGCTCCTTTGTCTCATGCGGCCTCTTCTCTGCCGGACTTTACCGAACTGGTCGAAGAATCCTCCCCGGCGGTGGTCAACATCAGTACGGTACAGGCGGTGGAGGTCGAACGCAGCACGCCCTTTGGGCAGTTCGGCGCACCCGACGCGGAGGATATCCCCGAGATTTTTCGCCACTTCTTCCGCAACTTGCCAGATATGGAGCCGCGCAAGCGGGCGCCTCAGTCGCTGGGGTCGGGCTTCATCATCTCCGACGACGGTTATGTTCTGACCAATAATCATGTCGTCAAGGGCGCCGAGCGTGTGCTGGTTCGCTTGAACGATCGACGTGAACTGGAGGCCGAGATTGTCGGTACCGATGAGCGTTCCGACGTGGCGCTGTTGAAGATCGAGGCCGAGGATCTGCCTGTGGTCAGGCTGGGCAATACTCGCGATCTGAAGGTCGGTGAGTGGGTACTTGCTATCGGGTCTCCGTTCGGGTTTGACCATACCGTTACTGCCGGTATCGTCAGTGCCAAGGAGCGCGCGCTGGCCAGCGAGACCTATGTTCCGTTCATTCAGACCGATGTGGCGATCAACCCCGGCAACTCCGGTGGTCCGCTGTTCAATCTGGATGGCGAGGTCGTGGGTATCAACTCCCAGATCTATACCCGCTCGGGTGGATTCATGGGGCTATCCTTTGCTATACCCATCGATGTCGCGATGGATGTGGCGGAACAACTCAAGAGTCAGGGTCACGTCAGCCGGGGTTGGCTGGGTGTGATTATTCAGGAGGTCAATCGCGACCTGGCCGAGTCCTTCGGCCTGGATAAGCCTGCCGGTGCACTGGTTGCCAAGGTTCTGCCGGAGAGCCCGGCACAGGCCGCAGGTTTGCTCGAGGGCGATGTGATCACCTCGTTCAACGGCCGCAGCATCGCGCTGTCGTCGGACCTGCCCCATCTGGTCGGCCGGGTGAAGCCCGGTACCGAAGCGGAGATGGATGTGATCCGCGACGGCGAGCGTATCAGGATCAACGCGGTGGTCGGGCTGCTGCCCGATGAGGCGCAGCAGTTGGCCGGCCTGGCGCCGGCCGAGCCGGCGACGCTGAATCGATTGGGGCTGAAGGTCGAGTCTCTGACCGATGCCTACCGGGATAAGTGGAACATTCGCTCGGGTGTTATGGTCGTCGAGGTGGCCGAGGGCGCCGGTGCACGCGCCGGCGTGGTTGCCGGCGATGTGATCACCATGCTCAACGGCGCGCAGATCGAAACGGTGGAGCAGTTTGGCAAGGTGGTCGATGAACTGCCGACGGATCGTCCGGTGCCGATGAGAATCGTGCGTCGGGGCAGTCCCTTGTTCATCCCGCTCAAGTTGGTGCAGAAGTGACATTCAAAAGGGGCGTCGAGCCCCTTTTTATGTATAGGACATACGGTCCCTGTCTTTTGCTCCTGCAAAGACAGGATTTCCGCGATGTGGCCCCCGCCATCCATGGCGGCCATGCCGGGGAAGGGGGTGATGAGCTCGGGTGAGTATGCACAGCGTGCTGTACAACGGGAAATACGATAAACTGTTGCGCTTCTTGTAACCCCGTTCTCCGTCGTCAGTTCGAACCGAGTAGCCCTATTGTGAGCAAGCTGGACCATATACGAAATTTTTCGATTATCGCGCATATAGATCATGGTAAATCGACGCTGGCCGATCGTCTGATTCAAACCTGTGGCGGGCTGTCCGAGCGGGAGATGGCCGAACAGGTGCTCGACTCCATGGATATCGAGCGTGAGCGCGGTATCACGATCAAGGCGCAGAGCGTTACGCTCGACTATACCGCCGTCGACGGCAAGACCTACCAGCTCAACTTTATCGATACACCGGGACATGTCGACTTTTCCTATGAGGTGTCGCGCTCGCTGTCGGCCTGTGAAGGCGCATTGTTGATCGTCGATGCGGCCCAGGGCGTGGAGGCCCAGTCCGTTGCCAACTGCTATACCGCGATCGAGCAGGGCCTGGAAGTATTACCGATCCTGAACAAGATGGACCTCCCCCAGGCCGAACCGGAGCGCGTGCGGCATGAGATCGAGGAGGTGATCGGTATCGATGCGACCGATGCCATCCCCTGTTCGGCGAAGACCGGCATGGGTGTCCAGGATGTACTGGAAGCGTTGATCAAGGTAATTCCGGCGCCGGAGGGTGATGTCGAGGCGCCGTTGCAGGCACTGATCATCGATTCCTGGTTCGACAACTACCTGGGCGTGGTATCCCTGGTGCGGGTCAAGCAGGGGACATTGAAGAAGAAGGACAAGATTCTGGTGAAGTCCACCGGCCAGGCCCATCAGGCCGACCTGGTGGGTATCTTCACGCCGAAACAGAAGGAGACCGGTGTACTGCGTGCCGGCGAGGTCGGTTTCGTCGTCGCCGGGGTCAAGGATATCCACGGGGCTCCGGTCGGCGATACGCTGACCCATGCCAAGACGCCCGACGTGCCCAGCCTGCCCGGTTTCCAACGTATTCAGCCTCAGGTCTATGCCGGTCTTTTCCCGACCAGCGCCGACGACTACGAGGATTTCCGCGAAGCGCTCGATAAGCTGACGCTGAACGATGCCTCCCTGTTCTTCGAACCGGAAACATCGGATGCGCTCGGCTTCGGTTTCCGCTGCGGTTTCCTCGGCATGCTGCACATGGAGATCATCCAGGAGCGTCTGGAGCGGGAATACGACCTTGACCTGATCACGACCGCGCCGACCGTGGTCTACGAGATCGAGATGGCCAACGGTGAGGTGGTCTACATCGACAGCCCATCCAAGATGCCGGACCCGGGCTCGATCAAGGAGATGCGCGAGCCCATGGTGGAGGCCAATATTCTGGTGCCTCAGGATCACCTCGGTGCGGTGATCGGTCTCTGTGTCGAGAAACGTGGTATGCAGAAGAACATGCAGTTCGTCGGCAGCCAGGTTCAGCTCAGTTACGAACTGCCGATGGCTGAAGTGGTGCTCGATTTCTTCGATCGCCTGAAATCGGTCAGCCGCGGCTATGCGTCGCTCGAGTACAGCTTCAATCGATTCGAGCCGGCCAAGCTGGTGCGCATGGATATTCTGATCAACGGCGAGAAAGTGGATGCGCTGGCGGTGATCCTGCATCGGGATAATGCGCTCTATCGCGGGCGTATTCTGTGTGAAAAGATGAAGGAACTTATCCCTCGGCAGATGTTCGATGTCGCGATACAGGCCGCGCTGGGCGGCAAGGTCATCGCGCGTACCACGGTCAAGGCGCTGCGCAAGAACGTTCTGGCGAAGTGTTACGGCGGCGACGTCAGCCGCAAGAAGAAGCTGCTGGCAAAGCAGAAAGAGGGTAAGAAACGGATGAAGCAGGTCGGTCGGGTCGAGATACCCCAGGACGCCTTCCTCGCTGTACTGAAAGTGGATAACTGAGGCCGAGGATGAATTTCGATTTTGCTCTGATTCTGGTTCTGGCGACACTGGCCACCGGTGTGCTCTGGTTGCTCGACATACTGGTATTTGTTCCCCGGCGGCGTCAGCGATTGGCGGATGCCGAGCTCAGGGCCGGAGGCGAACTGCCGGAAGCGGCGCATAAGGAACTGATGCAGCCCAGCGGCTGGGCCGATCTGTCGCGCTCGATGTTTCCCGTGCTGGGGTTGGTGCTGGTGCTGCGCTCGTTTCTCTACGAGCCGTTTCAGATCCCCTCCGGCTCGATGTTGCCGACTCTTCAGATCGGGGACTATATCCTGGTCAACAAGTTTCACTACGGACTGCGACTGCCGGTGCTGAATACCAAGTTCCTGCCGGTCGACGAACCCGAGCGGGGCGATGTGGTGGTATTCAAGTACCCGGAGCAACCCAGCATCAACTACATCAAGCGTGTAGTCGGTCTGCCCGGGGATGTCGTGACCTACCGCGACAAGGTGGTGTATATAAACGGTCAGGCGCAAGCGCAGGTGTTGGAAGCTCAGTTGCCGCCGCTGCAGCCGGAGCGTCTGCTGGTCCAGGAGACGCTTGGCGAGGTGGAGCACGAGATCTACCGCGACATCGGTCGTCCGACATTGAATGCCCAGTGGACGGTTCCGGCCGGACACTATTTCGTCATGGGCGACAATCGCGACAACAGCAACGATAGCCGATACTGGGGCTTCGTGCCGGACGAGCTTTTGGTCGGCAAGGCGGTGGCGGTCTGGATGCACTGGTCGGAGCTGCTGAGCCTGCCCGATTTCGGAGCGGTTCGTTCAATCAGGTAAAGGAGAGCGGAATGAGCGTGTACAGATCCAATGAGCGGGGTGCTTCCATACTGGCGACCTTGATCGTGATTATGGTGGCCGGTGTGTTTTTCACCGTCGGGTTCAAGCTTTATACGCCCTATATGGATCACTGGACGATCAAGTCGATCGTCGAGAACCTGACGCTGGATCAGGACGAGATCAAGAAACCGATTCCGGAGATCCGCAGGGATATTGAGCGCCGATTGCACATCAACCAGGTTCGCCTGCCCGAGCGCGAAGATCTGAAGATAGAAGTGAAAGAGGGGGTGCTCCACTTCGATCTTAAGTACGAGCGTCGTGTTCCGATGTTTCACAACGTCGATGCAGTCGTCAAATTTGAAGAGCACTTTGAAGTTATAAGACCTTGATAAAACCTACAGATGAACTGGCTCGGAGGTTGGGACACGCGTTTGCGGATCCCGGCCTGTTCGAACTTGCCCTGACCCACCGTAGTTGCGGCAAACGCAACAATGAACGTCTCGAGTTTCTCGGTGACTCGATCCTGAACTTCGTCATAGCCGAAGCGCTGTACGCCAAGTTTCCAGCCGCGCGCGAAGGGCAGATGAGTCGATTGCGGGCGCGTCTGGTAAAGGGCGAGACCCTCTCCGAAATAGCCCGCGAACTGGACATAGGCGATTATCTGCGCCTGGGTTCCGGCGAACTGAAAAGCGGCGGTTTTCGCCGTGACTCGATCCTCGCGGATGCGGTCGAGGCGATCATCGGCGCGATCTATCTCGATACCGATCTGGACTGCGTACGCGGATTCATTCTGAACTGGTTCGAATCCCGTTTGCGTGGACTGGATCTGAACGAAACGCTGAAGGACTCGAAAACGCGTCTGCAGGAGTTTCTCCAGTCCCGGCGTGAAGTGTTGCCGAACTATGAACTGCTCTCGGTCGAGGGGGAGGCGCACGCGCAGACCTTTCATATCCGCTGCGAGGTATCGCTGTTGGAGCGACCGACCGAAGGAGTCGGCAACAGTCGTCGCCAGGCCGAGCAGGAGGCGGCGCATGCCGCGTTGCTGGCTCTGGACGTGAAGGGGGAGAGGGCATGAGCGATCAACCTATCGGATCAGCCGAGGGGCAGCGTTGCGGCTATGTCACCATCGTCGGTCGGCCCAACGTGGGCAAGTCGACGCTGATGAACCGGATACTCGGGCAGAAACTCAGCATCACATCGAAAAAGCCGCAGACCACCCGCCATCAGATTCTGGGCATCAAGACGGAAGGCGAGTTGCAGGTGATCTATGTCGATACGCCGGGTCTGCATATCGACGACAAGGGGCGCGCGCTGAACCGCTACATGAACCGGGCGGCCTCCGAGGCGCTGCGTCATGTCGACGTGATCGTGTTTCTGGTGGATCGTACAGCCTGGACCGAGGAGGACGAAGCGGTACTCGACAAGCTCAAGTTTGTCGAATGTCCGGTGATCTTGGCGGTCAACAAGGTCGATCTGCTGAAGGACAAGGGCGTTCTGCTGCCGCAACTGGAGCAGCTGGCGGAGAAACTGAACTTTGCCGAGATCGTGCCGATCTCGGCGGAGAAGGGGCACAACGTCGAGCACCTTGAAGAGGTCGTCGAGCGGTACATCCCCGAAGAGGTCCATCTGTATCCGGAGGACCAGATTACCGATCGCAGTTCGCGTTTCGTTGCGGCCGAGCTGGTGCGCGAGAAGCTGATGCGCAATCTGGGCGAGGAGGTGCCCTACGGCACGACGGTCGAGATCGAGGAGTTCCGCCAAGAGGGCGGCCTGCTGACCATCAGTGCGCTGATTCTGGTCGAGCGCGAAGGGCAGAAGCGGATCGTCATCGGCAACAAGGGCGAAGTGCTGAAGGGGATAGGCCGCGATGCGCGCCAGGATATGGAACGGATGTTCGACTGCAAGGTGATGCTCAATCTCTGGGTCAAGGTGAAGCGGGGCTGGGCGGACAATGAGCGCGCGCTGCACAGTCTGGGCTATCGGCACGAGTAATGAGCCAGAGGGTCGACTCATCGGCCGGCTACGTGCTGCATAGCCGACCCTATCGCGAAAGCAGTCTGCTGGTCGATCTGCTGACCCTGGAACAGGGACGCATCAGCGCCGTGGCGCGCGGCGCGCGGCGTCCCCGCTCGCGTCAGCGCACCTCCCTGCAACCGTTTCAGACACTGCAGCTGGGTTGGCACGGACGTCACGAGTTGAAAAACCTGGGCGCGGTCGAGAGCGTCGAGGTCCGACCTCCGCTGCAGGGTACGGCGTTGCTCTGCGGTCTTTACGTCAACGAACTGCTGCAGCGGCTGTTACAACCGGGGGAGCCTTGTCCGCGTCTCTTTCTCTATTACCGCTATGTCCTGAACGAACTGCAGAGCGGCCAGGATATAGAAGGCGCGCTGCGCACCTTCGAACGCCAGTTGCTGGATGAGCTCGGCTTCGGCCTGGACTTGACGGCGATGGATGCCGGACTGGCCTATACTTATCGGCCGCAGCTTGGCCTGATACCCGCTGCGACGGGCCCCGATACCTATCCAGGTCGCCATCTGCTGGCGATCGCCGAAGACGATTATGCGGATGCGGATGTGCGCCGCAGTGCAAAACGGCTGATGCGCGAGGCGCTCAGCGAACTGCTCGGCGAGCGCCCGCTCAACAGCCGTCTCTTGTTCACCAAAATCAAGGAGTAACCCGTGGTAGATCCCAACCGCCTGCTGCTGGGCATCAATATCGATCATATCGCCACCCTGCGCCAGGCTCGCGGCACCCGCTACCCCGACCCGGTACACGGGGCGCTGCTGGCGGAGGAGGCCGGGGCCGACGGTATCACCGTGCACCTGCGCGAGGATCGCCGCCATATCCAGGAGCGGGACGTGCGACTGCTGGCCCAGGTGCTGAACACGCGGATGAACCTGGAGATGGCGGTGACCGACGAGATGCTCGCGTTCGCCGAGGAGATTCGCCCGGCCCATGTCTGCCTGGTGCCGGAGAAGCGCGAGGAGCTGACCACCGAAGGCGGCCTCGATGTCTGCGGTCACTTCGACGACGTGGCCGCGGCCTGTCGTCGGCTGGCGGAGGCCGGTTGCGAGGTGTCGCTGTTTATCGACCCCGAACCTGCGCAGATCGAGGCGGCGGCACGCTGCCAGACGCCGGTGATCGAGCTGCATACCGGGGCCTACGCCGATGCCGAAACGCCCGCTCGCCAGAGCGCGGAACTCGAGCGGCTCAGGCGGGCCGCGAGCAGGGCGCGGGAGCTGGGGCTGATCGTCAACGCCGGTCACGGCCTGCATTACCACAATGTCGAGGCGGTGGCGGAGATTCCCGAACTGCACGAGCTCAATATCGGTCACGGCCTGATCGCCCACGCCCTCTTCGTCGGCCTCAAGCAGGCGGTGGTGGAGATGCGTGATCTGATGGATCGCGCGCAGCAGCGGGTCCAGGCGCAACGGGATGCCGTGCGGCGATGATCGCCGGGCTGGGCACGGACATCGTCGAGATCGCCCGTATCGAGGCGGCGCTGGAGCGTACGCCTCGATTGGCGCAGCGTATCCTGACCGATGCCGAACTGGTGCAGTTCAGACAGTCCAACACACCGGCACGCTTTCTGGCCAAGCGTTTCGCGGCCAAGGAAGCGGCGGTGAAAGCCCTGGGCACCGGAATCGGCCAGGGCGTCGGCTGGCATCAACTCAGCGTCTACCACGCCGACGGCGGCCGCCCGCTGTTGGCGCTCAGCGGGCGAGCCGCCGAGATCGCGACCGGCCTCGATATTACCGACTGGCATCTCTCCTACAGCGACGAGCGGTGTTATGTGGTTGCCACCGTTATCGCCGAAGTTCGCGGTTGACCGGGATACCGGTCAACCCGATTCGCCGGTTGTCCACCCCTTGACCGGCTGCTATGATCCTGCCCTAATGTATGGGAATAAAATGTCTTTTTTTTATTCACTTTAGTTATTTAAACCTCTCCACGAGTCATAACGATGTCTGTGCATTATCCGACCATCGCCGACTGTGTCGGCCATACGCCCTTGGTGCGTTTGCAGCGTATCCAGGCCGCCAACGACAACATTATCCTGTGCAAGCTGGAGGGGAATAACCCGGCGGGCTCGGTCAAGGATCGTCCGGCGCTGAGCATGATTACGCTGGCCGAGGAGCGGGGCGAGATCAAGCCGGGCGATACGCTGATCGAGGCAACGTCCGGCAACACCGGGATCGCCCTGGCGATGGCCGCCGCGATCAAGGGCTATCGCATGAAGCTGATCATGCCTGCCAACATGAGTGCAGAGCGCAAGGCGGCGATGACCGCCTATGGCGCGGAGCTGATCGAGGTGACCCAGGCCGAGGGGATGGAGCGTGCCCGGGATCTGGCGCTGGAGATGCAGGCGGCCGGAGAGGGGCGGGTGCTGGATCAGTTCTCCAATCCGGACAACCCCGAGGCGCACTATCGCACGACGGGTCCCGAGATCTGGCAGCAGACCCAGGGCACGCTGACCCATTTCGTCAGTTCCATGGGCACCACCGGTACCATCATGGGCGCCTCGCGCTATTTCAAGGAGATGAATCCGGCGATCGAGATCGTCGGGCTGCAGCCCCAGGAGGGGTCGCAGATACCGGGGATCCGGCGTTGGCCCGAAGCCTACCTGCCGCGTATCTATGAGGCCGCGCGGGTCGACCGGGTAATCGATATCACCCAGCGCGAGGCGGAGGATTGCATGCGCGAGCTGGCGCGCCGCGAGGGGATCTTCTGCGGTGTCAGTTCCGGTGGCGCCGTGGCCGGCGCGTTGCGCCTCGCCGAGGAGGTGCAGGGCGCGACCATCGTCTGCATCATCTGCGACCGGGGCGATCGTTACCTGTCGACAGGCGTCTTCAACGGATGATCCTCGGTGTGGCAGGGGGCGCCTCTACGCTCTAAGCTTAATGACAGCAGATTGAACTTGCTCGCTTGGCAGAGCCATACAGACTAAAATAAGCCGCCGTAGCCAGGAAGGCTATAAGGAGGGCAGATCCAGTATGACTCTTGCAACACTATATCCGTCGCTGCGAGAACGGTTTTGGTGCGGGTTTGTCGTGGTACTTGAAGCGACGGCGGAAGCGCGAGACAGGAGTGGTATGACTCCATGGTAAAAGTTCGAGAAGACCACCCGATTCGGGAAGATGGCAGTGTCGATCTGGACCTCTGGCTGGAGCGTCTGGAGGAGCAGGTCAAGCTGGTGGATCCCGCGCAGGTACGCAAAGCCTGTGAGATGGCCCGTCAGGCTCAGGCCGATGTGCCGCCCGAGGAGGACACCTGGGGTGCCGGCACGCTGGGCAGTTTCCTGACCGGCCTGGAGATGGCACAGATCCTCGCCGAGTTGCAGCAGGACCAGGAAACCTTGGTGGCCGCGATCCTCTACCGTGGCGTGCGGGAGCACAAACTGCCGCTGGAGAAAGTGCGTGCGGAGTTCGGTAGCACCATCGCCCATCTTATCGATGGCGTGTTGCAGATGGCGGCCATCGGCTCGTTGAAGAACCCCCGTAGCGAAACCGCGGTGCTGGGCACCGGCGCGACGCAGGTCGACAACCTGCGCAAGATGCTGGTCGCCATGATCGACGACGTGCGCGTGGCGTTGATCAAGATCGCCGAGCGCACCTGCGCCATCCGTGGCGTCAAGGATAGCTCGCGCAAGAAGCGCTACCTGGTGGCGCGCGAGGTGTTCGATATCTATGCGCCGCTGGCGCACCGACTCGGCATCGGGCACATCAAGTGGGAGCTCGAAGACCTCTCCTTCCGTTACCTCAAGCCCAACGACTACAAGCATATCGCCCGTCTGCTCGACGAGCGCAGGCTCGATCGCCAGCTCTATATCAACGAGGCGGTGGAACTGCTGCGCTCGCGCCTGAAAGAGGCGGGCATCGATGGCGACGTGATGGGGCGCGCCAAGCATATCTACAGCATCTGGCGCAAAATGCAGCGCAAGAACATCGAGTTCAGCCAGGTCTACGATGTGCGGGCGGTGCGTATTCTGGTGCCGGAGATTCGTGACTGCTACACCGTGCTCGGCATCGTGCACGGGCTGTGGCGCAACATCGCGCACGAGTTCGACGACTACATCGCCTCGCCCAAGCCCAACGGCTATCGCTCGCTGCATACCGCCGTGTTCGGACCCGAAGGCAAGGTGCTCGAGGTGCAGATCCGCACCTTCAACATGCACGAAGAGGCGGAACTGGGCGTATGTGCCCACCACCTCTACAAGGGTACCGATACCCGCGCGCGGCGCGACGGCTACGAGGAGAAGATCTCCTGGCTGCGTCAGGTGCTCGAGTGGCATGACGAACTGGGGGACAGCGAAACCTTCGGTGACATGCTGCGTGGCGACGCGGTTCAGGACCGGGTCTATGTGTTTACCCCGGACGGTCACGTGGTCGATCTGCCCAGCGGTGCGACACCGGTCGACTTCGCCTATCGCGTGCATACCGAGATCGGGCACCGCTGCCGTGGCGCCCGCATCAACGGCCGCATAGTGCCGCTGAACCGGCAGTTGAAGACCGGCGACCAGGTCGAGGTGCTGACCGGCGAGGAGCGGCCGCGGCGCGACTGGCTCAACACCAACCTGGGCTATGTCACCACCTCGCGGGCGCGGGCCAAGGTGGCGCACTGGTTCAAGCTGCAGGCCAAGGATCAGAACGCCGATGCCGGCAAGGATATGGTGCAGCGCGAGTTCCGCCGTCTGGCGATCGATGCGCATCAGGTCGATATGCTGCAGATCGCGCATAACCTCAACCTCAAGCAGAGCGAGGATATGTATGCCGCGGTCGGCGCCGGTGATCTGCGCCTGTCCCAGATCGTCAACGAAGCCCAGCGTCAGGTGGAGACGGAGAAGCCCGAGGAGCAGCTCGATCTGGCCCTGCCCGCCGGCTTCCAGGAGGCGCCGCGCAAGGGCGGCAGCGGCGTGCGCATCCTCGGTGTCGGCAATCTGCTGACCACGGTCGCCTCCTGCTGCAAGCCGGTGCCGGGCGATCCAATCATGGGCTACATCACCCAGGGACGCGGGGTGTCGATCCATCGCGAGGATTGCAGCAATCTGCTCGCGCTGCGGGATCATGAACCGGATCGCGTCATCGGCGTGGACTGGGGCGAAGAGGAGAGCACCACCTATCCGGTGGATATCTCGATCGAGGCGTTCGACCGCTCCGGACTGCTGCGTGACGTGATGATGGTGCTGGCCAACGAGCATATCAACGTGCTGGCCGCCAACACCGCGACCGATCGCACAAGCAACCTGGCGCGGCTGTCGTTGACGATCGAGATCGCCCGGCTCGATATGCTCGGTCGGGTGATGGACAGGATCAACCAGATCCAGAACGTCATGGATGTACACCGCGAACGCCGGGGGCGGCGCACGTGAGTTATACCCTCGATGACCTGATCTACCTGATGCAGCGGCTGCGCGATCCCGAGTCGGGCTGTCCCTGGGATCTAGAGCAGGACTACGCCTCGATCGTGCCGCATACGCTGGAGGAGGCGTACGAGGTTGCCGATACCATCGAGCGCGAAGACTGGCCCCATCTGCAGGATGAGCTCGGTGACCTGCTGTTCCAGGTGATCTTCTATGCCCGCCTGGCGGAGGAGGAGCGGCGCTTCGACTTCCACGCCATCGTCGACCAGTTGGTCGCCAAACTTCTGCGGCGGCACCCGCACGTGTTTCCGGACGGCACGCTGCGCGGCGAGCGGCGGCAGGGCGCGGTGGCAACGGAGGAGATCGGCGAGCGCTGGGAATCGATCAAACAGCAGGAGCGCGATGCCAAGGCTCGGCCGGGTGTGCTCGACGAGATTCCCCGCGCGCTGCCCGGTCTGAGTCGTGCCGTCAAACTGCAGAAGCGAGCGTCCAAGGTCGGCTTCGACTGGCGGGAGGCGCTGCCGGTGCTGGACAAGATCGAAGAGGAGATCGCCGAGCTGCGCGAAGCGATTAAGGCCGGTCGGCAGGAGGAGATCGCGTCCGAGATGGGCGACCTGCTGTTCGTGCAGGTCAACCTCGCCCGTCATCTGAACGTGGACCCGGAGCAGGCGATCCGCGCCACCAACGCCAAGTTCGAGCGCCGTTTCCGCTACATCGAACAGCAGGTCGATGCCGCCGGCGGCGACTGGGCCGACCATCGGCTGGAACAGCTCGATGCCTGGTGGGACGAGGCCAAGGCGAAGGGGCTTTAGGACGCGCACTCTCTTTATTGAAGTGTGAAGGCTCCGTGACGGTACTTTAGCAGGGGTTGGCAGCACCGCTCTTTGGGGTAGGATGGCAGAAAGCGTCTAGATGAACGGAGCCATCCATGAGTGATCTGCACGAAGACCTGCGCGACGATGTACGCATGCTGGGCGAGAGTCTGGGTAGAACGATCGCCGGCGACCGGGGAACGGATTTCCTCGAACGGGTAGAGCACATACGTCAGTTGGCCAAGGCCGGGCGGAACCAGGAGCGCCTCGAGCACCAGCAGTTGCTCGAGGCTCTGGGTGAGCTGCACGAGGACGAGGTGCTGCCGGTCGCGCGCGCCTTCACCCAGTTTCTGAATCTGGCCAATATCGCCGAAGAGCACCACCGCGTGCGCCGCCGTCTGGACAATGTCGCCGCTCAGGATCTGCCCGACGAGCTGCGCGATCTGCTCTCCCGTCTGCGTGAACAGGGGTTCGGCGCCGATCAACTGATCGAGACGCTGACCTCGCTCAATATCGACCTGGTGCTGACCGCGCACCCCACCGAAGTCAATCGTCGCACGCTGATCCAGAAATACGACGCCATCACCGAATGTCTCAAGAAGCTGGATCGTGGCGTGCCCTGTCAGACCCGCGTCGATGAACTGGTCAGCCAGATCTGGCATACGGACGAGATCCGCAAGCAACGACCGACACCGGTGGACGAGGCCAAGTGGGGGTTCGCGGTCATGGAGAACTCGCTCTGGTCGGCGGTGCCCAGCTTCCTGCGCCGGCTGGACAGCGAACTGCGCGCCTCTCTCGGCAAGGGGTTGCCGCTGGACTGCTGCCCGGTACGCTTCTCCTCCTGGATGGGCGGCGACCGTGACGGCAATCCCAATGTAACGGCGGAAGTGACCCGGGAGGTACTGTTGCTGGCGCGTTGGGAAGCGCTGGATCTCTACATCCGCTCAGTCGACGAACTGCGTGGCGAGCTGTCGATGTTCAGAGCCAGTGCCGAGATGCGTGCGGTGGTCGGCGAGGTGGCCGAACCCTATCGGGTACTGCTGAGTTCGCTCAAGCATGATCTGCTGATCAGCCGTGAGGGGATAGAGGCGCAACTCGACGGCTTTACCCCCGAAGCGCCGTTGCCGATGACCGCACCGGAGCAACTGCTGGCGCCGTTGCAGCTGTGTCACCGATCGTTGATCGAGTGTGGCATGTCCAACATCGCCGCCGGCAAGCTGGAGGACCTGATCCGCCGCGTCTCCTGCTTCGGCCTGACCATGGTGCGCCTGGATATCCGCCAGAACGCCGATCGTCATGCCGCGGTACTGGACGAACTGACCGGCTTTTATGGTCTGGGCCGCTATACCCAGTGGAGCGAGGCGGACAGGCAGGCTTTCCTGCTGCGTGAGCTGAACTCCCGGCGTCCTCTGTTGCCGCGGCAGTGGACACCCGGCGACGAGGTGCAGGAGGTGCTGGATACCTGCCGTGTCGTCGCCGAGGCGGACCCGGCCGCACTGGGCTCCTATGTCATCTCGATGGCGAGCCAACCGTCCGATGTGCTGTCGGTGATACTGCTGCTGAGGGAGCAGGGCATAAGCCACAACCTGAGAGTGGTGCCGCTGTTCGAGACCCTGGACGATCTGGACAACGCCGCGGGCTGTGTCGAGGCGCTGTTCGCCATCGACTGGTACCGCAGCTATGCCGGCGGCGATCAGGAGGTGATGATCGGCTACTCCGACTCCGCCAAGGATGCCGGACAGCTGGCGGCGGCCTGGGGACAGTATCGGGCGCAGGAAGCGCTGACCGCACTGTGCGCACGGCATAAAATCAAGCTGACACTGTTCCACGGTCGCGGCGGCACCGTAGGCCGCGGCGGCGGCCCCAGCCACACCGCGATCCTGGCGCAGCCGCCGGGCTCCGTGGCCGGCAGCCTCAGGGTGACGGAGCAGGGCGAGATGATACGGTTCAAGTTCGGCGTACCCGAACTGGCGGTTCGCAATATGGAGCTGTACACCGGCGCGGTGCTGCAGGCCACGCTGGCCCCGGCTCCGGCGCCCGACGGTGAATGGCGGGCCGAGATGGATCGCCTGGCCGAGGCGGGGCTGGACTCCTATCGTGCCGTGGTGCGTGAGGATCCCCAGTTCGTGCCCTATTTCCGTGCCGCTACGCCGGAGCAGGAGCTGGCCAAGCTGCCGCTGGGGTCGCGTCCGGCCAAGCGACGGGCCGATGGTGGGGTCGAGTCGTTGCGGGCGATTCCGTGGATCTTCGCCTGGACCCAGATTCGGTTGATGCTGCCGGCCTGGCTCGGCTCCGACACCGCTCTGAGTCAGGCAATCGATGGCGGAGAACTGCCGCGGCTGCAGCATATGTATCGTAACTGGCCCTTCTTTCGCACCTATATCGATATGCTCGAGATGGTGCTGGCGAAGAGCGACATCAGCATCTCGGCCTACTATGAACAGCGGTTGGTGTCGCCCGAACTGACGACGCTGGGTTCGGTATTGAGAACACGCCTGCTCAGGGCGGTGGAACAGGTGAAACAGGTCAAGAGCGTCAACCAGCTGTTGGATCAGAACCCGGTAATCCGCCAGTCGATCGATGTCCGCAACCCCTATATCGACCCGTTGCACTTTCTGCAGGCCGAGCTGCTCTACCGCGATCGCAATCAGCCGGATCAGCGGCTGGAGCAGGCACTGATGGTCACCATGGCGGGTATCTCGGCCGGTATGCGCAATACCGGATGAGGCGCGGATGAAGCGGATAAGTTGAACTGGCGGGGCCTGATGGCGTAACCTGCTTGTTTCGGCCCGACCGGAGCCACCGTTTTGTTAGTGCTAATGTCGAATTGTGGTGGAGCCAGGAGACAGGCTAAGGTTCTTGCACTCAAGGGGCAGGCACGCCAAAGAATTTTATCCATACCCGCCGGCCAGACGGCGGGTATCTTGGTTGACAGGTTTTTGACAGCTTAAGAACAATTATCAGGAGACGATCTTCTCATGCGTATTATTCTACTTGGCGCCCCGGGTGCCGGTAAGGGGACTCAGGCTCAGTACATCACCGAGAAATTCGGCATCCCGCAGATCTCCACCGGTGATATGCTGCGCGCGGCCGTGAAAGCCGGTACCCCGCTGGGTCTGCAGGCCAAAAAGGTGATGGACGAAGGCGGTCTGGTCTCCGACGATATCATCATCGGTCTGGTGAAAGAGCGTATCACCGAAGCCGATTGTGCCAACGGTTTCCTGTTCGACGGTTTTCCGCGCACCATCCCCCAGGCGGATGCGCTGAAGGAGGCCGGTGTCATGATCGATGCCGTGGTCGAGATCGACGTTGCCGACGACGAGATCATCAAGCGCATGAGCGGACGCCGCGTGCATCCCGGCTCCGGCCGCACCTACCACGTCGTTTACAATCCGCCGAAGGTCGAGGGCAAGGATGATGTCACCGGCGACGATCTGGTGCAGCGAGAGGACGACAAGGAGGATACCGTACGTGCACGACTGCGTGTCTATCACGAGCAGACCGAACCGCTGATCAGCTACTACCGCGGCTGGACGGAGACCTCTCCGGACACCGCACCCAAGTACGTGTACGTGCCGGGTGTGGGCAGTGTCGACGATATCCGTGACAAGGTGTTCGACGGTCTGGCGTAAGACCGACGAGAAGTACCGAGAAAGTACCGAAACGGACCGAAGATGCGGCCCGTTTGCGTTTATGTACAGGAAGTACGGTATGCCGCGGGCGCATGGATGCGCAGGAGCGGCGATGTCTGGGATTCCGCGCCGGTTTTGGTAATAATGTGCGCCTTCGTTCCAGGGTCACCGATTCGTCACGGGGTTGTCATGAAAGCGGATATCACCTTCGGCATCCATGCCGTCAGCGCGCTGCTCAAGCGCGATCCCGGCCGGGTGCGCCGTTTGCTGCTGCTCCAGGGGCGACTTGACAAGCGGCTGCAGGCCCTGGTGACCGAGGCCGAGCAGGCCGGTATTCCGATCAAGTCGGTACCGCGGGCCAAGCTCGACGAACTCGCGCAGGGCGTTCATCAAGGGGTCGTGGCGGAAACCGCTGCCCTGCAGGCCGGCAGCGAGCAGGATCTGGAGCGGCTGCTGGAAGGTTTGGACAAGAGCGCGCTGCTGCTGGTGCTCGACGGCGTGACCGACCCCCATAACCTGGGAGCCTGCCTGCGCACCGCCGATGCGGCCGGCGTGCAGGCGGTGATCGCGCCGCGGGACAAGTCGGCACCGCTCAATGCGACGGCGATCAAGGTTGCCTGCGGCGCGGCGGAGTCCGTGCCCTACATCCAGGTCACCAATCTGGCTCGCACCCTGCAACTGCTGCAGCAGTACGGCATCTGGATTACCGGGACCGCGGGCGAGGCCGAAGCGGAGCTGTATGACGCCGATCTGTCGGGGCCGATGGCGCTGGTGATGGGGGCCGAGGGCAAGGGGATGCGGCGTTTGACCCGCGAGCACTGCGACCAGTTGATCCGCATCCCGATGGCCGGTGCCGTCAGCAGCTTGAACGTGTCGGTGGCCACCGGCGTTTGTCTGTTCGAGATCACCCGCCGTCGACGCACGTTAACGTCATAGGACGCCATACCAAGCGACAGGATGTCAGATCATGCCCACCCAATTTCTCTGTGATCAGTGTCGGACTCTGAGCGAACAGGCGCAACCCTTGCCTGCGCACAGTGGCCTGCGCCCGATGCTGGAGCTGGGGGGCGATTGGCTCTATCGCTGCCGACACTGCGGCGCATTTGCCGGCGCACCCGACGACGGCGATAGCGGCTGGAGCTTCAACGTGCATGGCCAGGCGGTACCGCCCGGCGAGGCCGGCTAGCGCGCGAGCAGCGCCGCGACGTGCTGGGCGATCATCGCCTCCTCATCGGTCGGAATCACGCACACCTGTACTCGGGACCCCTCCGCATCGATACGTTCGGCATGTGTCGCATTGGCAGCGGGGTCGACGGCGACACCGAGCCAGCCGCAACGGGACAGGATGCGTGCTCGCACATCGGCATCGTTCTCGCCGACGCCGCCGGTGAATACCAACTGTTCCAATCCCTCCAGCGCCGCACTCAGGCGGCCCAGCTCCAGCGCGGCGCGGTAGCAGAGAAGATCGATCGCCTCCTCCGCCGCCGGCGTGTGGGCCCGATGCAGCTCGATCATGTCGGAACTGATGCCGGACACGCCCAGCCAGCCGCTCTGCTTGTAGATCAGGGTTTCGACCCGGTCCAGGTCCATGTCGTGTTCGCGCATCAGATAGAGCAGCACGCCGGGGTCGATATTGCCGCAGCGACTGCCCATCGGCAGCCCGTCGACCGCGGTGAAGCCCATGGAGCCGGCGATGGATCGTCCCTCCTTGATCGCGCACATGCTGGCACCGGCACCGAGATGACAGACCACGGTATTCAGCCGACCCCAGCCCCGTGCTTCCAACCGATGCTGAATGTAGTCGTAGGACAGCCCGTGGAAACCGTACTTGTGCACACCGGCTTCGGTCAGTTCGCGCGGAATGGCGTAGAGGCGCTCGAGGTGTGGCTGGCCGCTGTGAAACATGGTGTCGAAGCAGCCGATGAGCGGGATCTCCGGTGCCAGCCTGGCACAGGCTTCGACCAGGCGCAGATTGTAGGGCTGGTGCAGTGGCGCCAGCGGGATATAGCGGCGCAGCTGCTTCAGTTCGGCATCGCCGACCCTGATCGGCGCACTGTATAGGTTGCCGCCATGTACGATGCGGTGTCCGGTAGCAATCAGGTGGAACTCGCTCAGGTTCTGCTCGAGCCAGCCCAGCACCCGCTTGAGTGCTGCCTGGTGGCGCTGCTCCGGGTCGATATCGGCAAAGTCCAGATCCAGATGCTCAAGCGGCGTATCCCGCTCATCCAGAACATCGAAGCGGACTGCATCGCCCAGCAGGTTGCTCAGCTTCAGGTGGTAGAGGCGATGCAGGCCATCGGGCTTGATGGTGTAGAGCCCGCATTTCAGGCTGGAGGAGCCGCCGTTGACGGTCAGAAGGGTATCCACGCCTATCCCCGTTTTTCCGGGTGCAGCACCATATGCGAGGCCAGGGCGCAGGAGGCCAGGCGCGCAAGGGGGCCGTCGGAACGGCTGGTCAGGATGATCGGTACCCGGGCGCCGACGGCGATACCGGCGGACTTGGCGTTGGCCAGATAGATCAGCTGTTTGGCGATCATGTTGGCGGACTCCAGGTCCGGCGCCAGCAGGATGTCGGCCTCGCCGGAGACCGGGGAGTCGATATGCTTGTCGAGTGCGGCCTGTCGGGAGATCGCATTGTCGAATGCCAACGGGCCATCGATGATACCGCCGGTGATCTGTCCGCGCTCGGCCATCTTGCACAGCGCGGCGGCGTCGATGGTGCTCGGCATGTTGGGCTTGACCTTCTCCACGGCGGCCAGGATCGCGACCTTCGGCTCACGGTTGCCGAGCGCGCGGCAGAACTCGATGGCGTTCTGCACGATGTCGCGCTTGACCATCAGGTCCGGTTCCACGTTGATCGCGGCATCGGTGATCACCAGCGGCTTGTGGTAGTTGGGTATGTCGAACACGAACACGTGGCTCAGGCGCCGCTCGGTGCGCACGCCGCGGGTCTTGTGCACCACTGCACCGAGCAGCTCCGAGGTACCCAGGCTGCCCTTCATCAACGTTTCGGCCTCGGCCATGCGTACCAGCTCACAGGCGCGCTCGGCAGCCATATGGCTGTGCTCGGTGGCGATGATTCGATAGGGCGACAGATCGATCCCCTCGGTTTCGGCCGCCGCCTGTATCTTGTGCGCCGGGCCGACCAGCAGAGGCTCGATCAGCCCCTGCTCGGCCGCTTCGATGGCGCCGCGCAGGCTGTTGTGGTCCACCGGGTGGACCACGGCGGTGCGGATCGGACGGGCACGACGTGCCTGCTCGATAAAAAACTCCAACTGATCGTGAGCCGGTGGTTGGGCGGTTTCGATCATTGCCATCTGTAGCTCCCCAGACCCATCGCACAGGTCCAATGTGTTGTGAACTGCTCGGGAACAGTATGCGATTTATAGTGCCGCAGAATGCTGCGCTGCATCAAAGTATAGAACCCGATCGGCCCGGTCTGTCTATCAAGCCCAGGACGATCGATGGCGGGGAGTCTGAATCAGACCGGTGTCTTGAGCTTTTCCTGATAGGGTGGCCAGCCCATCGGCTTGCCGCCGAGCAGGTGCAGATGCAGATGGAATACCGTCTGTCCGCCATGGCTGTTGCAGTTCAGCACGGTGCGGAAGCCATCTTCCGAGAACCCCTCTTGCTGTGCGATCTTGCCTGCCGCCTGCACCAGATGGCCGACCAGTTCGCGGTCGGCGTCGGCGATGTCGTTGATCGTGGCGATATGTTTGCGCGGGATCACCAGGGCATGGAAGGGGGCCTGGGGATTGATGTCCCGGAATGCGATTGCCTGGTCGTCCTGGTACAGGATCTCGGCCGGGATATCTCCATTGACGATTTTGCAGAATAAGCAGTCCATCGGCTTCTCTCGGGTTGCTGGTTGGAGGGCTCAGTATAGCCGGCGCGGTTGCGCCGCCTCAAGCGAGCTCGATCGAGACCTCTTTGGGTGGGCAGTGGTAGACCTGGACCAGCTCGTTCTTGGGCGTGACCGATTCCAGCTGCACATCGAAGCCCCAGAGGCGATGCACATGCTTGAGCACCTCGTCGGTGGACTCGCCCAACGGTTGGCCGTTATGTATGTAGTGGCGCAGGGTCAGGCTGCGGTCGCCGCGCACGTTGACGTTGTAGACCTGAATATTGGGCTCGCGGTTACCCAGGTTGTACTGGGCCGACAGCTCTTCGCGCAGCCTGCGGTAGCCCATCTCGTCGTGGATCGCATCGACTCTCAGCGTCGGCCGCTCGGCGTCGTCGAGGATCGCGAACAGGCGCAGCTCGCGCATCAGGCGCGGCGACAGGTACTGCATGATGAAGCTCTCGTCCTTGTAGTTGCGCATGGCGTTGTCGAGCGTTTCGATCCAGTTGCTGCCGGCGATATCGGGGAACCACTCCCGGTCCTCGTCGGTGGGGTGTTCGCAGATGCGGCGGATATCCTGGAACATGTTGTAACCCAGGGTGTAGGGGTTGATGCCGCTGAAGTAGGGGCTGTCGAACGGCGGCTGATAGACCACGCTGGAGTGGGAGTGCAGGAACTCCATCATGAAACCGTCGGTGACCAGGCCTTCGTCGTAAAGTTGATGCAGCAGGGTGTAGTGCCAGAAGGTGGCCCAGCCCTCGTTCATCACCTGGGTCTGCTTCTGCGGATAGAAGTACTGCGCGATCTTGCGCACGATGCGGATCACCTCGCGCTGCCAGGGTTCCAGCAGCGGCGCGTTCTTCTCGATGAAGTAGAGCAGGTTCTCCTCCGGTTCCTTCGGGTAGCGAACCACCTTCTCCTCTTCCGAGACCTCCTTGCGCGGGATGGTGTTCCACAGGTCGTTCAGGTGGCGCTGGATATACTCCTCGCGCGCCATCTGCCGCTCGCGCTCTTCGGCCGCGGTGAGCGGACGCGGACGCTTGTAGCGGTTGACGCCGTAGTTCATCAGCGCATGACAGGAGTCGAGCAACTGCTCCACCTCGTCGAGGCCATAGCGCTCCTCGCACTGGCTGATGTAGTTCTTGGCGAACAGCAGGTAGTCGATGATCGCGGTGGCGTCGGTCCAGGTCTGGAACAGGTAGTTGCCCTTGAAGAAGGAGTTGTGGCCGTAGCAGGCGTGCGCGATCACCAGCGCCTGCATGGTGATGGTGTTCTCCTCCATCAGGTAGGCGATACAGGGGTCGGAGTTGATGACGATCTCGTAGGCCAGCCCCATGCGACCGCGCTTGTAGTTCTGCTCGGTCTCGACGAACTGCTTGCCGAACGACCAGTGGCTGTAGTTCAGCGGCATGCCGATGGAGGCGTAGGCGTCCATCATCTGTTCGGAGGTGATCACCTCGATCTGGTTGCGATAGGTGTCGAGCCCCAGCTCCTTGGCGATACGACCGATCTCGCGGTCGTAATCCTCGATCAGATCGAAGGTCCACTCGGAACCGGTGGAGATCGGCGTGCGCTTTTTGCTCCCGCTCATGCGGCCCCCTCCGTACGCTTCTCGAACAGCTTGCGGAACACCGGGTAGATCTCGCCGGCATCGGTGATGTGCTGCATCGCGAACTCGTCCGGGAAGGCGTCGTGTACCTGCTCATACTCGTACCAGAGATTCTGGTGCGGACCGGTGGTGATCTCCACGTAGGCGAAGTACTGCACCTTCTTCAGTATGCGTTTCATCAGCAGGTCGGAGCAGGTGGCCGAGTCGCCGTCCCAGTTGTCGCCGTCCGATGCCTGGGCGACATAGATGTTCCAGTCCGCCGGCGAGTAGCGCGCGTCGATGATATCGGCGGAGAGCTGCAGCGCGCTGGAGACGATGGTGCCGCCGGTTTCGCGGGAGTAGAAGAACTCCTGCTCGTCCACCTCCTTGGCGTGGGTGTGGTGGCGCACGAACACCAACTCGATCTGTTTGTAGTTACGCTGCAGGAACAGATAGAGCAGGATGAAGAAGCGCTTGGCGATATCCTTGATGGTCTGGGTCATCGAACCGGACACGTCCATGACGCAGAACATCACCGCCTTGCTCGAGGGCAGGGGGACCCGAATCAGGTTGTTGTAGCGCAGGTCGAAATCGTCGATGAACGGCAGCCGGCGCGCCTTCTTGTCCAGCTCCGCGATCTTGTCCCTGAGCGCTTGAATCTCCTCGTGCGGCACTTCGCCGACAGGCAGTGCTTCAAGCTCCCAGAGCTGCTTGCGCAGCTCCCGGATCTCCTTGCGCTCCTCGCCGCCGAGGGCGATGCGCCGGGCGTGGGCGGCCCGCAGCGAACGGACGATATGCAGCTTCTCGGGCGAGCCGCTGGTGCTGAAACCGGCGCGGCGGGTCTCGAACGAGGTGGCATCCTTGAGCTGCTTGCGCACCAGGTAGGGCAGCTCGAGATCCTCGAACATGAAATCGAGGAACTCGTCCTGGCTGATGGTGAAGGTGAAGTTGTCCTCCCCCTCGCCCTGGTTGCCGGCCTTGCCCTGACCGGCGCCGCCACCGCCGCCGCCCTGCGGGCGCTGGAACTCGTCGCCGGTGACGAACTCCTTGTTGCCGGGGTAGATGCGGGTGTTGCGCCCCCCCTTGCCGTGATGGAAGATCGGCTCGGAGATGTCGCGGCGCGGAATGGTGACCTCGCCGCCGCGCTCGATATCGGAGATCGAGCGGTCATGAATCGCGTCCTCGACGGCACGTTTGATGTGCTGTTTATAACGCCGTAAAAAGCGCTGCCGATTGACAGTGCTTTTCTTTTTGGCGTTGAGGCGGCGATCGATGATATAGCTCATACAGAAAACTCCGATGGGCGACTCCGCCGGGCGGGAGCCCGGCACGCCGATGCTGTGTTTACTGGGACTTGCGTACGCGGATATACCATTCGGAGAGCAGGCGTACCTGCTTCTCGGTGTAGCCGCGCTGGATCATGCGTTTCACGAACTCCCCATGCTTCTTCTGCTCGTCGGAGGAGGCCTTCGGGTTGAAGGAGATCACCGGCAGCAGATCCTCGGTGTTGGCGAACATCTTCTTCTCGATCACGGTGCGCATCTTCTCGTAGCTGTTCCACTTCGGGTTCTTGCCCATGTTGCTGGCGCGGGCGCGCAGCACGAAGTTGACGATCTCGTGACGGAAATCCTTCGGGTTGCTGATCCCGGCCGGTTTCTCGATCTTCTCCAGCTCCTCGTTGATCGCCTGGCGATCGAGAATGTCGCCGGTCTCCGGATCGCGGTACTCCTGATCCTGGATCCAGAAGTCGGCATAGGTGACATAGCGGTCGAAGATATTCTGGCCGTACTCGGAGTAGGACTCGAGGTAGGCGGTCTGGATCTCCTTGCCGAGGAACTCGATATACTTCGGCGCGATGTACTCCTTCAGATAACCCAGGTAGCGATCCTGAATCTCCGACGGGAACTGCTGCTGGCCGATCTCGCGTTCGAGTACGTAGAGCAGGTGCACCGGGTTGGCCGCGACCTCGGCGGCATCGAAGTTGAACACCTTGGACAGGATCTTGAACGCGAAACGGGTGGACAGACCCTCCATCCCCTCGTCGACCCCGGCGGCGTCCTTGTACTCCTGCATCGACTTCGCCTTGGGATCGGTATCCTTCAGGTTCTCGCCGTCGTAGACCCGCATCTTGGAGTAGACGTTGGAGTTTTCAGGCACCTTCAGCCGCGACAGCACGGAGAACTGCGCCAGCATGTTGAGCGTATCGGGGGCGCAGGGCGACTCGCGCAGCGAGCTGTTTTCGAGCAGTTTCTCGTAGATATGGATCTCTTCGGTGACCCGGGTGCAGTAGGGCACCTTGACGATGTAGACGCGGTCGATGAACGCCTCGTTGGTCTTGTTGTTCTTGAACGTCTGCCATTCCGACTCGTTGGAGTGCGCCAGCACGATACCGTCGTAGGGGATGGCGCCCATCCCTTCGGTGCTGTTGTAGTTGCCCTCCTGGGTTGCGGTCAGCAGCGGATGCAGCACCTTGATCGGCGCCTTGAACATCTCCACGAACTCCATGATCCCCTGGTTGGCACGGCACAGCGCGCCGGAGAAGCTGTAGGCATCCGGGTCGTGCTGCGGGTACTCCTCGAGCTTACGTATATCCACCTTGCCGACCAGGCTGGAGATATCCTGGTTGTTCTCGTCGCCGGGTTCGGTCTTGGCGATGGCGATCTGGTTCAGGATCGACGGATAGAGCTTGACCACCTTGAACCGGGAGATGTCTCCGCCGTACTCGTGCAGGCGCTTGACCGCCCAGGGCGACATGATGCCGCGCAGATAGCGCCGGGGGATGCCGTACTCCTGCTCCAGGATGTCGGCGTCCTCCTTCGGGTTGAACAGCCCCAGGGGGGACTCGAACACCGGCGAGCCCTTGATCGCATAGAAGGGGATCTGCTGCATCAACGCCTTCAACCGTTCGGCCAGCGATGACTTGCCGCCGCCCACCGGACCGAGCAGATAGAGGATCTGTTTCTTCTCTTCCAGCCCCTGGGCGGCATGACGGAAGTAGGAGACGATCGCTTCGATCGCCTCCTCCATGCCGTAGAATTCGCCGAAAGCGGGGTAGCGCTTGATCACCTTGTTGGAGAAGATGCGGCTCTGCCGAGGCTCCAGCGAGGTGTCGATCAGTTCGGGCTCGCCGATCGCCTTCAGCATGCGCTCGGCCGAGTTCGCGTAGGCGATCGGATCCTCCTTGCACAGGTCGAGGAACTCCTGCAGGGGCATCTCCTCCTGCTGGATCGATTCATAACGCGCTTTGTAATGATCAAAGATACTCATTGCTCACCTTCCTGTACTCGGCCGCTGATTGTTCGCTTAACAACCTGATTTCTAAAAAAGTTGTCGTTATCGCGTACTCCGCCGCTTTACATTCTCAGTGTAGTCCAAAGTCGTGCCTGCAAAGGTGCGATCGACAAACTTCTTCGACACATCGTCCCTCGTTCCGGTTACCGATTGGACAACCTTGTCCGGCTTAGGTTGCCGGGTCCGACCCGGTCGTTTCCTGCAGCCTTGTCACGACAAGCTGCATGAAATGTGCCGCTTCCGCACCGGTGGCGGCACGGTGGTCGAAGGTCAGCGACAGCGGCAGGCGTCGCCGGGCCTGGATCACGCCTTCGAAAACAACGGCTTCGGTCCGGATTCTGCCGGCTCCGAGAATCGCGACCTGGGGCGGCACCACGGTCGGGGTGGCGTAGCGCCCGCCGAACATGCCGAAGTTGCTCAGGGTCAGGGTGGCGCCCAGCATCTCCGCCGGCGGGATCGAGCGGCGGCGCACATCCTTCCGCAACCGGTCGAGACCGGCGCGCAGATCCTCGGCGCTGCGCTCGCCGACGTTGCGCAGCACCGGCACGAACAGCCCCTGTTCGGTATCCACGGCGACGCCGAGATCCAGTTGTCGGTGCCTGCGTATCGCCAGGTGCTCGCCGTCGAACCAGGCGTTCAACGCCGGTTCGTGTCGGCAGGCGTAGGCCAGGGAATCGATCAGCCGTAGCGTGATATCGGTTCCGGCGGGCCAGTGTTCGATATCGGCATCGTCGTGCAGCGTAACCGCGACCACCTGTTCCCAGGCGGCGGCCAGGGTACGGGCCATCTGCTTGCGCACACCGCGCAGCGGCTCGAACGGGCCGCGGCGTTGCGCGCGCTCGGCGGCCAGTTCCACCTCCTGGGCGGTGACGCGCCCGTCGCGCTGCGGCACCGTGCCGAGATCGATATCCAGACGCCGGGCCAGGGCGCGTGCGGCGGGGCTGACCTGACGGTCGCGATACTGTCGGCTACTGGGTGAGGCACCGATAAAGAACTGCTCGCCACCGCCGTTGTCCGCCGTCGCCTGCTGCTTCAATTCGCCGACCACCGTACCGGTGTCCTGCTCGCTTTCACCGGCGAACTCGAGCAGCGGCTCTCCGGTATGGATGGTATCGCCGGGTGAACCAAATAGGTGCGCGATGGTGCCGTCCTGGGGCGAGGGGACCTCGATGATCGCCTTCGCCGTTTCCACCGACAGCAGGATCTGATCGACCTTGACCTCGTCCCCCTCCTTGACGTTCCATTCGAGGATCTCCGCCTCGGGCAGACCCTCACCCAGATCCGGTAGCTTGAAGTATCTCATCGCGGCCCGCCTCCAGTGATTTGTCCACGGCATCCAGTATGTCGCTGACGCCGGGCAGATAGTGCTGCTCGTTGCGGTAGTACGGCATCACGGTGTCCAGCCCGGTGACCCGTATGACCGGGGCACGCAGCCGGCCCCAGAGCTGTTCGCCGAGCAGCGCCGAGATATCGGCACCGACACCGCCCTTGCCCGGTGCCTCGTGCACGATGACGGCACGACCGGTCTTGCTGACCGAAGCCAGCAGGGTGTCGTAATCGATCGGGTTGAGGGCGGCGACGTCGATCACTTCGCAGTCGATGCCGCGTTCGGCGAGCAGTTCCGCGGCCGCCAGACACTCCGGAATCATCGCGCCATAGCCGATCAGCGTCAGGTCGGCGCCCTCGCGCAGGGTGAAGCAGCGATCGATCGGCAGCGCCTGGCCGTTGTCCTCCACCCGCGTGCGGCCGGCGCGATAGATACGTTTGGGCTCGAGAAAGATCACCGGATCGTCGCTGCGGATCGCACCCAGCAGCAGGCCGTAGGCGCGCGCCGGTGACGAGGGGATCAGCACGCGCAGACCGGGAATGTGGGCGAGCAGCGCTTCGGTGCTTTCGGAGTGGTGCTCCGGGGCGTGGATACCGCCGCCGTAGGGCGCACGCAGCACCATCGGGCAGCTCAGTCGGCCGCGGGTGCGGTGGCGCAGGCGGGCGGCGTGGCAGATCAACTGTTCGAGGGCGGGGAAGATAAAGCCCATGAACTGGATCTCGGCCACCGGCCGCATCCCCTGGGTGGCCATGCCGACGGCGGTACCGGCGATCATGTTCTCCGCCAGCGGCGTGTCGGCGACACGGTGCGCACCGAAACGCTGCGCCAGGCCGTCGGTGGCGCGGAACACGCCGCCGTTGCGTCCTATATCCTCGCCGAACAGGATCACCTCCGGGTCATCCTCCAGCGCCCGTGCCAACGCCAGGTTGACCGCTTCCAGCAGGCAGATCGGCTCGCTCATCATGCACCTCCTCCGCGGACGCGGGCCATCTCGACCTGCTCGCGCAGTTGCTCGGGCCGTTCGGCGTAGAGATAGTCGAACAGGCTTTCCACCGGTTCCGGCGGTGTGGACAGGTACTCGTCGACCGCCCGCTGTACCTGCTGCTGCGCGTCGTCGAGACACTGACGTTCGCGTGACTCGTCCCAGTAGCCGCGGTTGTACAGATACTGGCGCAGGCGTTTCAACGGGTCCCGCTGCCAGGCCTCCCTGAGCTGCTCCGGCGTACGGTAGCGCCCGGCATCGTCGGCGGTGGTGTGGTCGCTGAGGCGATAGCTCAACGCCTCGACCAGGCTGGGGCCCTTGCCGGCGCGGGCGCGGCTCAGGGCGTGCTCGATCACCTCATGCAGTGCGATCGGGTCGTTGCCGTCCACCTGCTCCGCCGGTATTCCGGCCGCCACCGCCTTCTGCGCCAGGGTCGGCGCCGCGCACTGCAGGTGGCGCGGCACCGAAATCGCCCACTGGTTGTTGTTGACGATCATCACCAGCGGCAGATGCCAGACCCCGGCCAGGTTCAACGTCTCGGCGAAATCCCCCTTGGAGGTGGCGCCATCGCCGCAGAGGCAGACCACGGCGTGCGGCTGGTGGCGATACTTCAGTGCCGCCGCCACGCCCGCCGCATGCAGGGTCTGGGTGCCGATCGGTATCGCGTTGGGCAGGTCCCGGCCCATGGCGGGGCCTGCGTTGCCGCGCTCGTCGCCGCCCCAATAGAGCAGAATGTCGCGCATCGGCGTGCCGCGGATCATCTGCAGCGCGTGGTCGCGGTAGTAGGGCACCAGCACATCGTCCCGGGTCATCAGGTGGCCGGTGACCACATCGATCGCCTCCGCGCCCAGCGAGGAGGCGTAGGTGCCCATCTGGCCGGTGCGCTGCAGCGCGATCGCCTTCTGGTCGAACTGGCGTGCCAGTACCATCCAGCGGTAGTAGCCGGTCAGCGGCTCCGGTTCGTGGCTCCAGGTGGGCAACTCGCCCAGCGGCTCGCCGTCGACGCCCAGGTAGCGGGTCAGGCCGATCTCGGTTTTAAAGACGGTTTCACGCATGGTTCACCTCCAGGACGACCGACGTTCGTCTCAGGCCGCGTGGTGTTGCGAGGCGCGGCCGGCTTGTAGCAGGCGCTGCTCGGCCAGCCGGTCGGCCAGTTTCTCGATCGGCAGGTTCAGGCGGATCGCATCGCTCAGCAGCCGCTCCAGGGTGGCGCCGACGCCGACTATCTTGTCGATGATCGCCTGCTCGGGGGCACCTGCGTGTTGCATCGCCACCTGAATCAGGCCGCCCGAGTTGATAATGTAGTCGGGCGCGTAAAAGATGCCGCGTTCACGTAGGCGCTCGCCATCCTCCTCCCGCGCCAACTGGTTGTTCGCGCTGCCGGCGACGATCCTGCAGCGCAGCTGCGCAATGGTGTTCTCGTTCAGGATGGCGCCGAGGCCGCAGGGGCAGAACAGATCGCAGTCGACGGCGTAGATCGCTTCCGGCGCCACCACTCGGGCACCGAACTGCTGCACCGCCCTATCCAGGCGGGACTGCTCCAGATCGCTGACCACCAGATGGGCACCGGCCTCGTGCAGTTTCTGCGCGAGGTTCATGCCGACATGCCCCAGCCCCTGCAGTGCCACTCTCAGTCCGCTCAAGGTCGGGCGCCCCAGTCCCGCCTTGACGAAGGCCTGGATGCCGCTTAACACGCCGATCGCGGTATAGGGCGAGGGGTCGCCGCTGCTGCTGGTGCAACTGACCCAGCGGGTCTCCTGGGCGATCACATCCATATCGCTGACTTCGCTGCCGCTGTCCACGGCGGTGATGTAGCGTCCGCCCAGGGTATCGACGAAGCGACCGAACGCCTGCATCAGCGCCTTGCGGTCGAACGGGCGGTCGGGGCGCATCAGCACCGCCTTGCCGCCGCCGTGGGGCAGGTCGGCCAGCGCGGCCTTGTAACTCATGCCGCGCGCCAGACGGATGACGTCGGTCAGCGCCGCCTCTTCGGTGGCATAGTGAAGGAAGCGGCAACCGCCGATCGCGGGGCCGCGTGCAGTGGAGTGGATGGCGACGATAGCGCGCATTCCGGTCGCAGCGTCCAGGCCGATATGGATGTCGGTCAGGCCTGCGTCTTCCAGCTGTCTGAACATGACGGGATCCTCCGTAGCGGTCTAGACGGGAAAACGGTCGAGCCAAATGTGTGAGGTCGGTGGGTAAACCGGATCCTCGTGTATCTTCTGAATAGCACAGAGTTGGCCAAACTTCAGCGCATCGAGGCACTAATCCGGTGCGAAAATCAGGCGTTGTGCAGTCGCATTACACGAGCGGTGCGTGATCGGCCAAGGGTGGGAGAGGGTTTTGCAGCGGTGCTGTTGTGCACCGCCGTCAAGATAAAAAACTGTATCGGGTTGACATCAATCAGGGCGCCTGCCGGTTGTCGCCGGTTCAGTCACGCGGGGGGATGAGGTCGATCATATTCAGTTTCGGTGCCAGGGGGCGGGTATCGGGCAGCAACGCCTGATTGGCCGAGGTGGAGTAGAGGGTTTTCAGATTCTGCTGGATCCGGGCGAAACTCGGATCGGTGGCAAAGGCTTGCTGCAGCGTGGCAATGGCGTCACCGACCTTGCCGTTGGCGGCCTGAACGGCGGCCAGATTGTTGTACAGCTCGGGGACTCGGGGGGTCTGCTTGATCTGCCAACGCAGCAACTCCTCGGCGCTCTGTAGCTCTCCGTTCTGGAGGAGGATCCGGGATTCGATCAGCGTGGCGGACAGGTCGTCCGGATTCAGGCTCTTGTACTCGTCGATCAGCGAAAGGGCAGTGCCGTAGTCGCCGCGCTCGGCCAGTGCCAGCGCCGCTACCAGGGTTTCCTCCGCGTCGCTCTGCACGAACGGATGCTCCGGCGCCTCGGGGGCGGGCGGTATCAGGGGCGAGTCGCTTCCGGCCTGCGGTGGATCGAGAGGTTCGCCCGACAGCACGGCGCGCTGTTGCGCCAACCAGAACTTGATCTCCTCCACCCGGGCATAGAGGGCTTCGTCGTCGATCGGCAGATCGCGGATGCGCAACGGGCCGGTATAGGCTTCGGCCGTCGGTTTGTCGCAGTCGAAAGACTGCTCCTTGCCTGAACTGAGGCAGTAGTTTGCCTGCTCCTCCGGCGTGTTCCCGAATGTGCTGCAGCCGTTTAGGGTCAGGGCCAGGATCGGCGCGCATAGGGTACGCCGGACATGGCCGGTATGGCGGCTGTGGCTCATGATACGCATCTCCCTCTCCCTACCCGGATACGATTCAGAATGCAGGTGTGGAGAGTACCAGAGCCGCGGCATACCGTACATCCTGAACATAACAGCCGCCCGGAGGCGGCTGTTGCGGCACGAATTGCCTTGGCTGTCTTAGCGCTCGGCTTTTTCGCGTGCGATCGCGCGATAGGCGATATCGGTGCGGTAGTAGGCGCCTTTCCAGCCGATGAGGTCGACCAGTTCATAGGCGCGCTGCTGCGCCTCGGTGACGCTCTCGCCCAGCGCGGTCGCGCAGAGCACACGACCGCCGGCGGTCACCACCTTGCCGTCGACCAGCTTGGTACCGGCATGGAAGATCTTGCTGTCCGCCGGGCATTCGCTCGGCAGGCTGATCTCGTCGCCCTTGTCGTAGTCGCCGGGATAGCCGCCGGCGGCCAACACCACGCCCACGGAGGGGCGCGGATCCCAGTGCGCTTCGACCTGGTCCAGACGCTTGTCGAGGGCGGCGTTGCACAGCTCGACCAGGCTGGACTGCAGGCGCAGCATGATCGGCTGGGTCTCCGGATCGCCGAAGCGGCAGTTGTACTCGATCACCTTCGGGGTGCCGTCGGCCGCGATCATCAGTCCGGCGTACAGGAAACCGGTGTACTCGTTGCCTTCGGCCGCCATGCCGCGCACGGTGGGCAGGATCACCTCGGCCATGATGCGGTCGTGGATCTCCGGGGTGACCACCGGTGCCGGGGAGTAGGCGCCCATGCCGCCGGTGTTGGGGCCGGTGTCGCCATTGCCGACACGCTTGTGGTCCTGGCTGGTGGCCATCGGCAGCACATGCTCGCCGTCGACGATGACGATGAAGGAGGCTTCCTCGCCGTCGAGGAACTCCTCGACCACGACGCGGTGACCGGCATCGCCGAAGGCGTTGCCTGCCAGCATGTCGCGGATCGCATCCTCGGCTTCCTCCAGGGTCATCGCGACGATCACGCCCTTGCCGGCGGCCAGGCCGTCGGCCTTGACCACGATCGGTGCGCCTTTCTCACGCACATAGGTCAGCGCCGGTTCCACCTCGGTAAAGTTTTGGTACTCGGCGGTGGGGATGGCGTGGCGGGCCAGAAAGTCCTTGGTGAACGCCTTGGAGCCCTCGAGCTGAGCGGCACCGGCGGTGGGGCCGAACACGCGCAGCCCCTGCTCGTTGAACTTATCCACAATGCCGGCGACCAGCGGCGCTTCCGGGCCGACGATGGTCAGGTCGATGGCGTTGTCCTTGGCGAACGCGGCCAGGGCGTCCAGCGCCAGCACGTCGATATCGACGTTTTCCAGTTTGTCTTCCTGCGCCGTGGCGGCGTTGCCCGGTGCCACGTAGACGCGCTCCACCGCCGCGTCGCGAGCGGCGGCCCAGGCCAACGCATGCTCGCGTCCGCCGGAGCCGATTACGAGAATTTTCATCTGCTGCAGCCCCTGTATCAGTGACGGAAGTGGCGCATGCCGGTGAACACCATCGCCAGACCGTGCTCGTCGGCGGCGTCGATCACCTCCTGGTCGCGCATGGAGCCGCCCGGCTGGATCACCGCGGTGATACCGGCTTCGGCGGCGGCGTCGATGCCGTCACGGAACGGGAAGAAGGCGTCGGAAGCCATCACGGATCCCGGGACTTCCAGCCCTTCGTCGGCGGCCTTGATGCCGGCGATCTTGGCGGAGTAGACACGGCTCATCTGGCCGGCGCCGATGCCGATGGTCTGGCCGTTCTTGGCGTAGACGATGGCATTGGACTTGACGAACTTGGCCACTTCCCAGCAGAACAGCAGGTCGCGGATCTCCTGGTCGGAGGGCTGCTTTTGGGTCACGATCTTGAGCTGCGAGGCGTCGATCATGCCCAGATCGCGATCCTGCACCAGCAGGCCGCCGTTGACACGCTTGTAGTCGAAGCCCTTGATGCGCTGGTTGTCCCACTCGCCGCAGGCGAGCAGACGGACATTGGGCTTGCCGGCGACGATGTCGGAGGCTTCCTGGGTCACCTTCGGTGCGATGATCACCTCGACGAACTGACGCTCGACGATCACCTTGGCGGTCTCGGCATCCAGCTCGCGGTTGAACGCGATGATGCCGCCGAAGGCGGAGGTGGGATCGGTCTGGAAGGCGCGGTTGTACGCTTCCAGGATGTTGGCGCCGATCGCCACGCCACAGGGGTTGGCGTGCTTGACGATGACGCAGGCCGGTTCCTGGAACGGCTTGACGCACTCCAGCGCGGCGTCGGTGTCGGCCACGTTGTTGTAGGAGAGCGCCTTGCCCTGCAGTTGGCGAGCGGTGGAAACGCTCGGCTCGGCCGGGTTGGCTTCGACGTAGAACGCCGCGCGCTGGTGCGGGTTCTCGCCGTAGCGCATGTCCTGCGCCTTGATGAACTGGGTGTTGAAGGTGCGCGGGAAGTCGGCCGGTACCTCCTCGTCGCCTTCGATCACGGCGCCGAGGTAGTTGGCGATCATGCCGTCGTAGGCGGCGGTGTGCTCGAACGCCTGTACCGCCAGGTCGAAGCGGGTCTTCAGAGCCAGGCCGCCGTCGCGCTCCAGCTCTTCGAGGATCGGCGCGTAGCTGCTTGCGTTGACGACGATGGCGACGTCCTTATGGTTTTTCGCCGCCGAGCGCACCATGGTCGGGCCGCCGATATCGATGTTCTCGATCGCCATCGGCAGATCGCAATCGGGACGGGCGATGGTCTGAGCGAAGGGGTAGAGGTTGACGACAACCATGTCGATCGGGTCGATGCCGTGTTCCGCCATCACCGCATCGTCGGTGCCGCGACGGCCGAGGATGCCGCCGTGTACCTTCGGGTGCAGGGTCTTGACGCGGCCCGCCATCATCTCCGGGAATCCGGTGTAGTCGGAAACCTCGGTGGCCGGGATATCGCTCTCGCGCAGCAGTTTGAAGGTGCCGCCGGTGGAGAGGATCTCGACGCCGCGGGCGCTCAGGGCGCGGGCGAAATCGACAATACCGGTTTTGTCCGACACGCTGATCAGCGCGCGGCGAATCGGGGTGGTGTTCTGCTCAGACATAGTCTCGGGTTCGCTTCTCTCGGTTCACTCGATTGCTCTCGATTAGAGCAGGCCGTACTGTTTCAGTTTCTTGCGCAGGGTGCCGCGGTTGAGACCCAGGACCTCGGACGCGCGGGTCTGGTTGTCCTTGGTGTACGCCATCACGCTCTCGAACAGTGGCGCTTCGATCTCGGACAGGACCATCTGGTACACGTCGGTAACCGGCTGGCCATCGAGCTGCTTGAAGTAGCTGCTCAATGACTGGTGCACGGTGTCGCGCAGTGTCTGCGCCGGCATGCCGGCCTGCGGCTGGGTGGTGTGTGCATACTGTTCCAAATCTTTGCTGTCCACTGTACTCATGTACCCAATCCTGGATTCAGGCGGCGACCGACTCTGCCAAGAGGGCAGTGACGGCGTTGACCTGATCGCTTGCTGTTTCTAGTTGATTGAAATGCTTCCTGAACCCGGCAGCCTCCGGGTGTTGCTGCAGATACCAGCCGACATGCTTGCGTGCGATGCGCACGCCCATGAACTCGCCGTAGAAGTCGTAGAGAGCCTCCAGGTGAGCGGTCAGTATAGACAGAACTTCGTCGCGGCCGGGTGCGGCCAACTCTTTTCCCGTGCGCAGATAGTGATCGATCTCGCGCAGCAGCCAGGGACGCCCCTGCGCCGCTCGTCCGACCATCACCGCGTCGGCGCCGGTACGATCGAGCACCGCCTGCGCCTTGCGTGCCGAGTCGATATCGCCGTTGGCGAACACCGGGATCGACACCTGCTCGCAGATGCGGGCGATGGTGTCGTACTCCGCTTCGCCCTGGTAACGGTCGGTACGGGTCCGGCCGTGCACGGCGAGGGCCGCGATACCGGCCTGTTCCGCCATCCGGGCGATCCGTTCACCGTTACGTTGATCGGGTGACCAACCGGTACGGATCTTCAGCGTGACCGGAATATCCACCGCTGCGACCACGGCATCGAGGATCTCGCCGACCAGTACCTCATCGCGCAACAGCGCCGATCCGGCGGCCTTGTTACAGACCTTTTTTGCCGGACAGCCCATGTTGATATCGATGATCTGAGCGCCCTGATCGGCGTTCATGCGCGCGGCCTCGGCCATCATCTGCGGATCGCCGCCGGCGATCTGAACAGAGCGGGGTTCGGCTTCGCCGGTATGGTCGAGTCGCAGCGACGACTTGCGGGTGTTCCACAGGCGGGTATCGGAGGTGACCATCTCGGAGACCACCAGGCCTGCGCCCATGCGTCTGCAGAGTTGGCGGAAGGGACGATCCGTTACCCCTGCCATCGGTGCCAGTACAACCTGACTGTCAATGGTGTAAGGGCCGATTCGGAACATCACGCACCTGCCAAAAAGGGAAAAGAGTCCTGGCCCAAGCCGTGCAGCTTGGGTCCGGGTTCGTTATTGGAAGGCGGCCAATGATACTCTTTCGGGAGGGGGGCTCCAACCGGTTTTTGTTGGTTTTTTGATCGATTTCGGGGTTGACCAAGAGCAGGTTTTGAGCTTCTTTGGCAGTCTGTAGGAATTATCCGAATGCGTTGTAGGGATAGGTCTGGAGCCTGTCGGCTGCCGCTCAGCCGGCGGGACGAAGCTTGAGTTCGTAGCTGACCGCACGCACGCCGGGATCGGTGATCTCCAGTTGCAGTTGTACCGGTGTCATCGATTGCATCGGTTCTCCGACGCGCTCCCGAGGCAGATATTCCCGGGGTTGAAACACCCGGCCGGCGACCGGGCGCCCCTTCAGGTCGGTAAAGGTCAGCGCCAGTGCCGGGTAGGGCTGAGCGAATGCGGCATCGTTGCGCAACCGGATGTCGACACTCAAGGCATCGGCAAAGGCCGGATGCGGGCGCACCACCAGATTCTGGTTGACGATCGAGCGGTAGCCGTCGCGACCCAGCTCGCAGGGGATCGAATCGCAGGCCAGGGTATAGAGCGGGTGCAGGTCGGGATTGTGCGCCAGCGTGGCGCGCTCGAACCAGAGGTACTGCCCGGCGAGCAGCAGCAGGGCCACCAGCGATGCCAATGCCCAGCCGGTGGCGGCATAGGGGTCGTTCTGCTCCCGGCTCACCTCCAGCAGGATGGGTTCGGCGTAGAGCCTGGGGATCAGGGCGTCCGTGGTGTCCGACACCTCTTCGTCGCGACGCGTGTCCTCCTCCTCGTGACCGATGCTCGCGATCACGCCCTGAGGCCACAGGTCATCGCCGGGCAGCGGCGCGTGCTCGGCCGGTCCCGCGGTCGGCTCGGGCGGCGGGGGTTGCCGGGGGGCGGGTGCGGCGGGCGGTGTCGATCGGGCGGCGGGCCGGGCGGCGCCGTCAGCGGCAGAGGGGGCCGGCGCCGGCGGGGCGCTCGGGCGGCGGTTCTGCCTGGCCGCCTTGATCGAGCGCTGTTTGCGCTCCAATCGATGTGCTTCGGCGCGGGCGTCGAACACCAGCAGACAGGCACCGCAGCGCACCTGTCCCTGCGCCAGGTGAAGCTGCCCCTCGGTCACGCGGAAGCGCGAGTGGCAGCCGGGGCATTCGGTGATCAGTAACTCGCTCATCGATCCTGGCGTTTGGTGCCGGTGAGTCGGATCCAGTCATCCTTCTCGACCGCCGGGTTCATCTCGAACCACTGTGCATAAGCGTCCGAAACCGCCTCCGCCTGATCCGCCAGCAGACCGGACAGCAGGATCTGTCCGCCGGGGCGCACCAGGGCTTCCAGGGTCGGTGCCAGCTCCACCAGAGGTCCGGCCAGAATATTGGCGACCAGCGTGTCGGCCTGTACCGCCGGTGTCGCACTCGGCAGGCCGGCGCTCAGGCGTGACGGCTCCAGCCGGTTGCGCTCCAGGTTGTCGCGGGTCGCGATCAGCGCCTGGGGGTCGATATCCACGGCAACCACCCGTTCGGCGCCGAGCAGCAGCGCGGCGATCCCCAGAATGCCGCTGCCGCAGCCGTAATCCACCACCAACTGACCATCGAGCGCCTGACCGTCGAGCCACTCCAGACAGAGCGCGGTGGTGGGGTGGGTGCCGGTGCCGAAGGCAAGGCCCGGATCGAGCATCATGTTGACGGCGTCGGCATCGGGCGCCTCGCGCCAACTCGGGCAGACCCAGAGCCGATTGCCGAACCGCATCGGATGGTAGCTTTCCATCCACTCGCGCTCCCAGTCCTTGTCTTCGAGGATCTCGGCCCTGAACTCGGGGATGGGGTAGTGGTCTTCGGACTCCGAGATCTGTTGTTGCGCCTGGCGCAGCAACGCGAGTGTCTCCTGCAGATCGTGCTCGGCGGCAAACAGGCCGGTCACCACCGTCTGACTCCACAGCGGCGTGGTGCCCAGGTCCGGCTCGAAGATCGGCTGGTCGGCGGCGTCCTGATAGGTGACCGCGGCACATCCGGCGGCGAGCAGCAGGTCTTCGTACTGCTCGGCCTGCTCGGGGGCGGTTTCAACCTTTATCTGTAACCAGGGCATGGGGGGCTCCATCAATGCGTATGTCGAGAATATGTAATAAAGAAGGGGGTCGCAACCAGGACTGTATTATCTACACAAAAGCCCGCGATTGCGGGCTTTTGACTGCAGGGAAACCGGCTTCGGTCAGAGGCCGAGTTTCTTCTCCAGGTAGTGGATATTGACACCGCCGCGGGCGAAGTTGGCGTCGCGGACGATATCGTGATGCAGCAGGATATTGGTCTTGATCCCCTCCACCACCATCTCGTCGAGTGCGTTCTGCATGCGGATCAGCGCGGTATCGCGATCCTCGCCCCAGGTGATCAGCTTGGCGATCAGCGAGTCGTAGTGCGGCGGCACGGTGTAGCCGCTGTACAGGTGCGAGTCGACGCGTACGCCGTTGCCGCCCGGTGCATGGAAGTAGGTCACCTTGCCCGGGCTGGGCATGAAGTTGCGCGGATCCTCGGCGTTGATGCGGCACTCGAAGGCGTGGCCGTTGAGCTTCACGTCCTCCTGCTTGATCGACAGCGGCATGCCGGACGCGATGCGCAGCTGCTCCTTGACGATATCGACGCCGGTGACCTGTTCGGTGACCGGGTGCTCCACCTGGACGCGGGTGTTCATCTCGATGAAGTAGAAGCCGCCGTCCTCATACAGGAACTCGAAGGTGCCGGCGCCGCGATAGCCGATCTCGATGCAGGCATCGACACAGGACTTGAGTACGGCCGCACGCGCTTCCGGGTCGATACCGGGGGCCGGGGCTTCCTCGACCACCTTCTGGTGACGGCGCTGCAGCGAGCAATCGCGGTCGTACAGATGGATCGCGTTGCCCTGGCCATCCGCCAGCACCTGAACCTCCACGTGACGCGGATGTTCGAGGAACTTCTCCATATAGACGGTTTCGTCGCCGAACGCCGCCTTGGCCTCGGAGCGGGTCACCTGTACCGCGTTGGTCAGGTGCGCTTCGGTATGCACCACGCGCATGCCGCGACCACCGCCACCGGCAGCGGCCTTGATGATCACCGGGTAGCCGATGCGCTTGGCGGTCTTGTGGATCGCCTCGTTGTCATCCGGCAGCGGGCCATCGGAACCGGGCACGGTCGGGACACCGGCCTTTTTCATCGCCTCGATCGCCGATACCTTGTCGCCCATCAGCCGGATGGTGTCCGGACGGGGGCCGATGAAGGTGAAGCCGGAGCGTTCGATCTGCTCGGCGAAGCCTGCGTTCTCCGCCAGAAAGCCATAACCGGGGTGGATACCGACGGAGTCGGTGACCTCGGCGGCGCTGATGATGGACGGAATATTCAGGTAGCTGTGCGTGGAGGGCGCGGGGCCGATACAGACCGCCTCGTCGGCCAGGCGAACGTGCATCAGGTCACGGTCGGCGACGGAATGCACCGCCACGGTCTTGATCCCCAGCTCCTTGCAGGCGCGCAGGATACGCAATGCAATCTCGCCGCGGTTGGCTATGAGCACTTTATCGAGCATCGTTCAGAAATCCTCAGGTCGAGTTCGAGACGGGGTCAGGCGATGACGATCAGCGGCTGGTCGAACTCGACCGGCTGTCCGTCCTCGACCAGGATCGCCTCGATCACGCCGGACTTGTCCGCTTCGATCTGGTTCATCATCTTCATCGCTTCGACGATGCAGATCACATCACCGGCCTTGACGCTCTGGCCCACTTCGATGAACGGCCCGGAGGTCGGGGACGGAGAGCGGTAGAAGGTGCCGACCATCGGCGAGCGGACGGAGTGACCGGCCGGTGCTGCCGGAGCGGCTTCCGCGGCGGCAGGTGCGGCAGCGGGCGCGGCCGGCTGGAACTGTGCCGGAGCGGCAGCGACGGGCATCGGCGCATAGGCGGCCTGGGGGACCAGGCTGGAGGTCCGGCTGATGCGGACAGACTCTTCACCCTCTTTGATCTCGATCTCGTTGATGTTGGATTCTTCGAGTAGTTCGATCAGTTTTTTGACTTTGCGGATATCCATCGGAATAGAGTCTCGGAGCTGTTGGGTTTGAGGATGGCAACTTCGCCTGAGGGCCGATGCGACGGCTGGGCGGACAGCCAACAGGTGGCCTGCGCCCGATCAGGCGATCAAGAATAAAAGTGCGCATAAGTGTGCATTAAAGGAGTCTGGCTGTCCAATTGGATGCTAAATTTTCCTGCATTAAGCCGTAGTTTACCGACGTTTGCCGCTGTTTTTACTGTATCTTGGTCGATTTTTGAACGGCTGTTTACCGTGGGCGTCGGCCGTGTGGGCCGTTCCTTAATATAGCACTGCGCTTCGTTGACCGGTGCGGGGAAATTCGCCATAGTGCAATGCAACAAAAAGGGGAAGCGAGCAAGGGCGAAGGTGTTGGAGAATCTGCAGCGTATCTGGTTCAAGGTATGGGATCCGATCTGGGGCCGCGTGTCGGGCGGCAGGGTCACCAAGGCTGTCGCGGCACTGCTCGCGCTCTATCTGCTGGGGGCGGGTGCGGTCGGCATCTACTGGAGTCTCGAACCCTCGCGTTTCGACGTCGCCGAGCTGGCGCAGATGCAGGCGCAAGGGCAGGGGCAGACACCGGTTGTCGGCTACCATACCAGCGCCGCCCTGATTCATGTCACCGAAACCCTGCTCGACAAGCCCGGCGGCTACCTCAGCAACGATCGCCTGCCGCCCGGTATCTGGCTCGACAACATGCCGAACTGGGAGTTCGGCGTGCTGGTGCAGGCGCGCGACATGGCGCGAGCGTTGCGCAAGACCTTCAGTCGCTCCCAGTCGCAATCCACCGAGGATTCCGATCTGGCGATCGCCGAGCCGCAACTGCATTTCGACTCCGACAGCTGGATACTGCCTGCCACCGAGGGCGAGTATCGCAAGGCGATCAAGGCGCTGCGGGCCTATCAGGCCGGGCTGGCCGAGACCGGCGAGGACTCGGCCCAGTTCTATGCCCGCGCCGACAACCTGCGCGACTGGCTCGGCGATGTCTCGACCCGACTGGGCAGTCTGTCGCAGCGTCTGAGCGCCAGTGTCGGCCAGCGGCGCTTGAACACCGATCTCGCGGGCAGCCCCGGCGCGACCCAGTCGACCGCAACCGCGCATGAGTCAGAGATCCACACCCCCTGGCTGGAGATCGACGACGTTTTTTACGAGGCGCGGGGTACCGCCTGGGCGCTGATCCACCTGCTCGAAGCGGTGGAGGTCGATTTTGCGGCCACGCTGGAGAAGAAGAACGCCCGAATCAGCGTCGATCAGATCATTCGTGAGCTGGAAGCGACCCAGGCGACGATCTGGAGCCCGATGATCCTCAACGGCACCGAATTCGGATTACTGGCCAACCACTCGCTGGTGATGGCCTCCTATATTTCACGCGCCAATGCCGCGATCATCGACCTGCGCGAGCTGCTGTCCCGGGGCTGAGGTCGAACGTCGGGTGGGCGCCACCATGCGCGAGTAGAGGAAAGCAACGATGCGTCGAGTCGTGTTCAATCAGAAAGGCGGTGTGGGCAAGTCGAGTATCGCGGTCAACCTGGCGGCGATCAGTGCGGCGCGGGGCAAGCGTACGCTGGTGGTGGACCTGGACCCGCAGTGCAACTCGACCCACTATCTGCTCGGCGACGAGGCAAACTCGCCACAGACCGATATTCGCGACTTTTTCGAGGCGACACTGAGCTTTCAGCTCAAGCCCGCCGACCCGCAAAGCTATGTGCACCAGACCCCGTTCGACAACCTCTGGCTGATCCCCTCCCATCCCGATCTCGGCGATCTGCAGTCGAAGCTGGAGTCCAAGCACAAGATCTACAAACTGCGCGAGGCGCTGGAGACGCTGCTCGACCGCTACGATGCCATCTACATCGACACCCCGCCGGCGTTCAACTTCTTCACCCTGTCCGCGCTATGCGCCGCGGAGCGCTGCCTGATCCCGTTCGACTGCGACGATTTCGCCCGGCAGGCGCTGTACAGCCTGCTCAACAACGTGCAGGAGACGCGTGCCGATCACAACGAGGCGTTGACCGTGGAGGGGATAGTGGTGAACCAGTACCAGCCGCGCGCGTCGCTGCCGCAGAAGATCGTCGCGGAACTGTTGGCGGAGTCGCTGCCGGTGCTGAAAACCCGCATTCCGGCCTCGGTGAAAATGAAGGAATCTCATACAGCGGCACGACCGCTGATTCAGCTTGCACCGAAGCACCGGCTGACCACCGAGTTCGTGAACCTGTACGAGGAGCTGCATCCGGAGTGATCCGGTTGCAGCCAAACAGTCTGCTACAGCCCCTTGGGCTTAGCGCGGCAGGCGCCGCGAGGCGGGAGCCTTGCGCCGCAAACTCATCAGCCAGATGGCCAATGCCGTTGCCGATACTGCCAGAATGACGAGCTCCGTCATGCGTGACCTGTCCGTTGTTGGGGAATCTCGATTTTAACGCGCCAGGGACGTCGGGCAACTGAAATTTTTACCCGTTTCGGCCGGCGTTCGAATCACATCCCCTTGACGGCAAAGATCCCCGGCGCGTTGCGCCAGTAACCCTGATAATCCATGCCGTAGCCGAAGACATAGCGGTCTTCGACTTCGAGCCCGACAAACTCGACCTCGAGATCGGGACGCGCCTTGCGCGCGTGCAGCTTGTTGACCAGCACCGCACAGTGCACGTCGGTTGCGCCGCCTTGACGGCAGTGGTCGATGATCGCGGCCAGGGTATGCCCCTCGTCCAGAATATCGTCGATGATCAGCACCGGGCGCCCCTTGAAATCCACCATCGGCGGCACCTTCCACTCCAGCTCATGGCCGGAGGTGGTGTTGCGGTAGCGGGTGGCATGCAGATAGCTTGCTTCCAGCGGGAAGTTGAGCCGGGTCAGCAACTGCCCCGCGATCACCAGTCCACCGTTCATCACCGTGAACACCACAGGGTCGGCATCCATCAGGCGCTCGGTGATCGCCCGCGCCATGCGCTCGATGGCGGCTTCGACCTCGGCCTGGCTGAACAACAGGTCCGCCTCGATATAGACCCGCTTGATATGTTCGAGATCGACACTGCTCATCTATATGCCTCTTCCTTCAATCCTGCGTGGCAGCCGTCCGCTGCGATAAAAGGCCAAAACGATAAAGTGCTTTGGGGAATAGGGCAACTCCCGTTGATGACTCCCAGTGATGACAGGCCGACCGGCTTTCGCTAGTCTTTCGTCTGATTTTGATAGATCGGTCAGTTTCCCGGTGCGGAACCGGGTTCGAGAGAGGATTCAGTCATGAGCGTGCACGAGATCCGGCATCCGCTGGTGCGTCACAAACTGGGGCTTATGCGCTCCGTCAACAAGAGTACTCGCAGTTTCAGGCAACTGGCGGCCGAAGTGGGCTGTCTGCTCACCTACGAGGCAACCAAGGATCTGGAGCTGGAGGAGTATGAGATCGAGGGTTGGTGCGGGCCGATTCAGGCGGAGCGGATCAAGGGCAAGAAGATCACCGTGGTGCCGATTCTGCGTGCAGGTCTGGGGATGCTCGATGGCGTGCTGGAGCTGGTGCCGAGCGCCAAGATCTCGGTGGTCGGCCTCTACCGCAACGAGGAGACGCTGGAACCCGTGGCCTACTTCGAGAAGCTGGCCAACGATATCGACGAGCGGATGTCGCTGATCGTCGATCCGATGCTCGCCACCGGCGGCTCGATGATCGCCACCATCGACATGCTCAAGAAAGCCGGTTGCACCAGCATCCGTGCGCTGGTGCTGGTGGCCGCCCCGGAGGGGATCGCCAAGGTGCAGGCGGCGCATCCCGATGTGGATATCTTTGCCGCGGCGATCGATTCACACCTCAACGAGAACGGCTACATCATTCCGGGGCTGGGTGATGCCGGCGACAAGATCTTCGGAACCAAATAAGGAATAGCGGATGAACGACCTGAATACGATGGCGCACGGCGGCGGCCGGAACTGGCGCACGATCCTGGCCGGTGCGCAGATGCTGTTCGTGGCCTTTGGCGCCCTGGTGCTGATGCCGCTGCTGACCGGACTGGACCCCAGCGTGGCGCTGTTTACCGCCGGTATCGGCACCCTGCTGTTCCACCTGGTGACGGGGCTCAAGGTACCGATCTTCCTGGCCTCCTCCTTCGTCTTCATCGCGCCGATCTCCTATGCCAGCCAGACCTGGGGCGTGCCCGCCACCATGGGCGCGCTGATGGCGGCGGGGCTGATGTACATGCTGCTGGCGCTGCTGGTCAAACTGCGCGGCCCGGCGTGATCCACCGCATCATGCCACCGGTGGTGACGGGGCCGGTGATCATGATCATCGGCCTGGGGCTGGCGCCGATCGCGGTCAACATGGCGATGGGCAAGAGCGGCGACGGTTCGATCGAGCTGTTCCCCTATGCCGACGCACTGCCGGTATCGATGATCGCGCTGCTGACCACGCTGTTGGTCTCGGTGTTCGCCAAGGGGATCTTCCGCCTGCTGCCGATCCTGTCCGGCGTCTTCGTCGGCTACCTGGCGGCGTTGGTGACCGGCATGGTCGATCTGAGTGCGGTGCAAGCGGCGCCGCTGGTGGCAGTGCCCGCGTTCGTGATGCCGGAGTTCAACTGGCAGGCGATCCTGTTCATGATTCCGGTGGCGATCGCCCCGGCGATCGAGCATGTCGGCGATATCATCGCCATCGGCAACGTCACCGGGCGCGACTATATCCGCAAGCCCGGCCTGCAGCGCACGCTGTTCGGCGACGGTCTGGCGACCAGCGTGGCGGCCCTGTTCGGCGGCCCGCCCAACACCACCTACTCCGAGGTGACCGGTGCGGTGATGCTGACCAGGGCGTTCAACCCGGTGGTGATGCTCTGGGCCGCGGGCTTCGCGATCCTGCTCGCCTTCGTCTCCAAGTTCGGCACCCTGCTGCAGACCATCCCGGCACCGGTGATGGGCGGCATCCTGATCCTGCTGTTCGGCTCCATCGCCTCGGTCGGGCTCAATACCCTGATCAAGGCGAAGGTCGACCTGGCGAAGCAGCGCAACCTGGTGATTGTCTCCACGACGCTGGTGTTCGGTATCGGCGGCATGGCGATCGGCGCGGGGGAGTTGAACCTGCAGGGCGTCAGCCTGTGCGGTATCGTCGCGATCCTGCTCAACCTGCTGCTGCCGGACGCCGATCCCGTCGTCAACGATCTGCATGAAGAGGGTGAGGTGGTGGAGGACCTGCTCAGCCACAGTCGCTGAGTGTCATCAACCGCTCGAAGATCCGGGCCGTTAGGCTGCTCCGGCCCGGATTTTCGTGGATGACCCGTTATTGATGACCGATGCCCTGAACCGGGTTAGGCGTCTCCGTCGGCACTTGGCATGATGCGTTTCATAAACTCATCGAACAAGGGTACCGTGAAGGCGGTATCTCCATGGTTCGGGCTCCAGATCATCCCTTTTGAAATCAAGGTACTGCGAACAGGTCCTAAAGATCTGACATCCCGCCCCAGCTTATCGGCGATATCACCCGATCGGTGAGGTCCCGGGCCCAGTTCGGCCATCGCACGAAGGTATCTCTTTTCGGCCGGTGTCAGGCGGTCGAGGCGAACCCTGAAGAAGCTTTCATCGAGAGCTGCAATAGCCTCTGTAGCGGCGTTATGCACATCGTCGGCACTAATGGGACTTGTATCGGCCAACTCCCAGGCATGCTTCCCCCACTCTTGCAGGAAATAGGGATAGCCTTTGGTTTGGTCGACGATCATGCCTACGGCATCATCCTCATAATCGACGCCTTCGTCCCGGGCCGGCTTGACGATAGCGCGGGCGGCCTCCGGGCCTGCCAACGGCCCTACTTCCGGGTAATCGAAAAGCCGCTCGGCATAGGATTTTGCATTGCCGGCACGACCGCGTAGTTGGGGCAGACCGGCACCAACCACCGTAACAGGCAGCCGGCTTTGCGCGCAGCGGTGGAGGGCAGAGATCAACGCAGCCATCTGGGGTTCTTCGACGTATTGGAGTTCGTCAATGAAAATGACCAGTGCCGTTTCAGCATTTTGAGCAGCGTATCCGACTTGCTCCAGCAGATCCGTCAAGTCGCTTTCGAGATCTCCGTTGTCGGCGAGTCCAGGCTCGGGTTCCAAGTCCAGCCCCACCTCGATGTCGCTGTATGTAACCTTCAGCGCACTGGCGAAGCCTGCCAGTGCGCGCAGGCCGCGTTGTGCCATCTCCTTTGCTTTCTCCACACGGCTAAGCTTAAGCAGAGCCAATCGAAGCTGAGGCGCCAATAGAGCAGGCAGAGATCTGTTTTCGGGGGCCTCGATTCGGACTGTATATACACCTTCGGCTTCCGCGTCCCTACGCATCTGTTCGAGCAGAACTGTCTTGCCCACACCGCGCAATCCGACCATCAGCACACTCTTCGCAGACCTGCCTCTTCGCAACCTGGCGATCGCAATTCGAACACGTTCACGAAGCTCATCACGACCTGCCAGCTCCGGTGGTGGTGTACCGGCGCCAGGAGAGTAGGGATTGCTGATGGGATCCATACTTATACCTAATTTAGGTTGTTTATGAAAAAATAATAAACTATATAAACTTGGTAGAGTGTGCAACCCCAATAAGCTTCCGGCTTTGCTGGAGGTTATTTGGCTGATGGCGTCGACCACCGGGTTTCCACCCTCTTGCTCTCCAACCTGTTACCCGAGGGGGCATTGCGTGAGCGCTTCGTCCAGGAACTCCCTTGCGCCGTGCAGGATGTGGACGACCGCCACTTGGTCACCGTCTATACGGTAAAAAATCAGATAGTTGCCATGGACCCGGCGGCGAATGCCGTAGCGCTCATATCGAGGCACCACGGGAAACCCATAAGGCGTATCCGCTAAGTTCAGGCATTTGTCACGCAGTTCCAGCACGAAGGACAGCGCTCGTTCCGGGTTGTCTTGCGCGATGTAATCACCGATTTGCTCTAGATCTCTTTCCGCTTCGGCCGTGAGGTGGACGATCATGAGGACTTTTCGGCCATCGCTCTGTATTTATCTTCCAGCCGCTTGAACACATCACCCGCCGGCACCGTGCGTCCAGCCTCAATGTCTGTGAGGCCACGCGCGATTGAGGCATCGAGCGCGGAAAGGCTCGTTTCCCGATCCTGAACCAAGCGGATGCCTTCGCGCAGCACTTCGCTTTTGGAGCCGTAGCGCCCGGTATCCACAAGCTGCTGTATGTAGGCTTCCAGCTGTTTGCCCAACTCTGCACTGATCATCGTTTTTGCTCCCATCTGGCTATGCGGCCAAGATAGGCCATTTATCAACTATTATCAAATTGGGCCTTCTGTCCGCCGTCGCATGTCATCACGCGACGAGTCATCCCGTTCAGTCGTCCGCAGATGATGGTGGTCCGGCTGCCGATGGCATCGTCGCGATCCAGCTCAACCTGCTGTTGCCGGACGCCGATCCCGCCGTCATCGAGGCTTGGTCACGGTAGGGCGTAGCCGATTGTCGCGTTCCTTGTGAAGTGCTAGATTGTGTATAGATAGATTGATTTATACACATGGGTGCAGTATGAGAACGAACATCGTTATTGACGACCGCTTGATGGCCGATGCTCTGAAAGCCTCCGGTTGCGAAACCAAGAAAGAGGCCGTCGAGCAAGGTCTGAAGCTCCTGGTGCGACTGAGCAAGCAGCAGGAGATTCGCAAGTTGCGAGGCAAGGTCAAGTGGGAAGGCGACCTGGATGAGATGCGGAGTACCGGATGATATTGGTCGATACCAGCGTCTGGATCGACTACTTCAACGGAGTCGTAAACCCGCAAACCGATCTGCTTGACTCCGCCATTATCGACGGCTCCGTCGCTATGGGCGATCTCATTTTTCTGGAGATCCTGCAGGGGATTCGTAACGACAAGGATTACCGAAAAACCAAACAAAGTCTGCTGACGCTGGATCAGTACGAGGTGTTCGGTAGAGGGATGGCGGAGAGGTGCGCCGACAATTATCGAGCACTCCGCAAGAATGGGATAACGATCAGAAAAACCGCCGACGTCATCATTGCGACGTTCTGCATAGAAAACCAAATACCCCTTCTATTCATCGATCGAGACTTCACCCCCTTCGTTGAACACCTTGGCTTGCAGTCGGTAACGCACTGATCCGGAGGTTATTTGGCCGATTAACAATAAATAAGTTGTTTATACGTATTAAAACATCGTATATGATGTTTTTAGGGTTCAATGGGTACAGGGCAATGAAGACACTTCAGCAAATCGCCGACACACTGCGCAAAGCGCGTGTGGATCGCGGTTTGGACCAAAAGGATATGAAACTGCTGATCGGCATGACCCAGCAGCAGTATCAACGTCTCGAAGGCGGCATCGACCACCGGGTTTCCACCCTCTTGCGCATTCTCGAAGGGCTGGGCCTGGAACTGTTGGTCGTACCGAGAGAGCTTGCATCCCGGATAGAGTCGGTTCTGGAGTCCGAAACCGCTCTGGAAGCCTTGAAGAATCTGGATATATCCAACGACACCCCGGATGAACAGAGTCAACCCTGGCAAGCGCTGCTGGATGATTTGAGCGACGATGATGTCTGATTCACGGAAAGGTCTACGAAAGGAGCAGGTCGAAGCACTTGAACTGAGCCTGCAGGGCCAACGCGTTGGCGTACTGGTGCACTATAGCGGCGGCAAGAACATTCTGACCTTCGACCCGGCGTTCGCCGCATTGCAGCAGCGGCCTCTGCTCACGCTCACGGAACGCGCCAACCCCGACTACCTGTTCAAACCCCAGCTTCGTACCCATCGGCTCCCCCCCTTGCTCTCCAACCTGTTACCCGAGGGGGCATTGCGTGAGCGCTTCGCCCAGGAACTGAAGGTTGATCTGTTCGACGAATTTCCGATGCTGGCAGCCAGTGGTCGTGACCTCCCCGGCGCTCTGGTCGCCACGCCGCTGAAAGGCGGTGAAATTCCGGGCTGGGCACTGACCGGTCGTGAGCGGGTGGAGCCGGTACAGGTCGATATCCGCGAAACGGCAAACCGTTTCTCCCTGGCCGGGGTACAGATGAAGTTCTCCGGTGTTCGGCACGACAGCCGGTTTACGGTGGGCATGAGCATCGACGGCACCGAAGATCACTGGATCATAAAAACATCCTCTCCGATACACCCCCATGTACCCGAGAACGAGTACACCGCCATGAAGTTGGCGCAGACTATCGACGTCAGGATCCCCGAGATTCAGCTTGTGGATATCGACCGCCTGGATGGCCTAAAGGGTATCAACCTGCCCGACGAACCCTATGCCTACGCGATCAAACGCTTTGACCGTGGCCCCCTTGGCCGAATGCACACGGAAGATTTTGCCCAGATACTGAATCTCTACCCAAACGATAAATATGACCATGCCAACTACGAAGTAGTCGGCAGATTGATCTACCAATACGGTGACGACCCTCTGGTCGACATCCAACAGTTCGCGCGGCGCCTGCTCGCCAATATCCTGCTGGCCAATGGCGATGCCCACCTGAAAAACTGGTCGATCTGCTACCCGAAACCGAACCGGATCAGACTGACGCTCGCCTACGATATTGTCTCCACCCTGGCCTACATCCCGAACGAGAACGGCATGGCACTCAGGATGGGGGGACGCAAGGAGTGGGCAGCTCTGAGCTTCGATACGTTCGAGCGCTGGAGCACCCGCGTAGGTGCTCCCTGGCCCGCAATCAAGGTGCATCTGCAGGACGCCGTCATGGCCGCAAGGACGCACTGGCCCAGGCAGCTTGATGGACTGCCGATGATCGAGGAGCATAAAGAAGTGCTGAGGAATCACTGGCGTCGGTTGCCCGAGGATTTTCGGATCGAGGCTTAGTCCTGGCAGGGCGTAGCCGATTCATCGATCGAGACTTCGCCCCCTTCGTTGAACACCTTGGCTTGCAGTCGGTAACGCACTGATCCGGAGATACAGCGCTTCTTCGGTGCCTCATGCTGCCCGCGGGTGTCAAAGGTTCAGGCTTGCAGCAATCGCCGTTGCAGCAATGCCTGCATATCGCGGCGACCGTCGGCGATCACCATGACATAAACATTTTTGATCAGGACCCGGTAAATGATGCGGTAGGGCTTGAAAAAAATCTCACGGTACTCGCGAAGCCCGACGGCCAGCAGTTCCTTCGGATAGGCTCCTCGTTCCGGATTTTCAGAGAGACTCGAAAAGGCATTCGCTATTTGATCGAGAACGTAATCCGCTTTTCCCGGTGCGTCGTGAGACTCGATATAGTCGTACAACTCCTCCAGATCGCGAGACGCATCGTCGGTCAGCAATACCTGGAAAGCCATCAGCGACGCTTGCTCCGGTCTCGTAGCCTCTGGATAACATCACCGGCGGGCTGAACCTTGCCCTCCTCGATCTGACGCGTGCCGAGCGCTAAAATCTTCAGAAGAGCCAGGGTCTCCTGGGTTTGCTCATAGCTTTCGATGCCCTGCATCACAACCTTGGCTTCGCCATTCTGAGTGATGACCAAGGGCTCGCCTTGCCCCGACAGGTTACGCACGATTTCTGCAGCATGGGCCTTCAGGTAACTGATCGGTTTGATCTGACTCGATAGTTTCATAACCACCCTCCTTTGTGTCCAAATTTAGTCCGAAAACAGGTCAACCGTCAATCCGAAGCGCAACATCCGTTTTGCTGCCATAAGCGCGTTTATTTTTTTCGTCGTTCACCCACGCGAATACAATAATTTTTGATGCTGAATCAAAGCGAAAAAACAGCCGGAACTGCTGGAAGAATTTCGCGCGAAACCAATGCTTATGGTCGTTACCCAGTGTACCGCCTTGGCGATATTCTGGAAGTGATGGGTCCTGAGGTATGACCTCAAATGCCAATTTGGCAATAGCGGCAAGGCGTCTGGTGGCGTTTTTCTTCCCAAAATTTTGAGGATCCTTTTCTTTAAGGAGTTCGACCTGCTCGAGGAGTGAATCAAGCTCATCGAGAAATAACGGGTGGCAAAAGACTATCCACCCGTTGATAACGAGATTGGTTTGATCCGGCAAAATTATTCGTCCTCATCATCCAGCGGTGCGTCCAGATCGACTTCGATACCGCCGACAAGAGTTTGGATACGGGAGACGAGTTCGGGTGTTGCGACCTTCAATCGTTGAGGGTTGGCTTGAATGTCATTTGCCAGAAAGGTCAAAAGGCTACCCAGCACCGGGTCAGTCTCATCCTGATCGGCGCGTGACAATAGGACATTGCCATCGGGCTGTATGGTATAGCGAATTTTTTCCCGCTTGCCCAAGTGCAATGCTTTACGGACGGCGTCAGGAACGGTGGTCTGATAGCGGTCAGTCAGGGTAGATTCTGTGATGAGTATGGAGTTCGCCATAGTGAGCCTCTTTGTACGTAAAATCAGCACCTGCCTGAAAGGTAATGCGATTGCATTGCCGTGTCAATCTCTGGCCCGCAATCAAGGTGCCTCATGCTGCCCGCGGGTGCACCTCTTTATCCAGCCTGTCGCCCAGTTCCCGTTCTGCCGTCCGCAGATCGTAGTCGCTCTGCAGGTTCAGCCAGAACTGGGCTGACGTGCCGAAGTAGCGTGCAACGGGCTTGGCCAAACGATTCATCACGCGACGAGTCACCCCGGTCGTCGGCTACGGCTCCAGTTGTCCGATACCTGTTGTGGCTGGGTGTTCAGGTTGGCCACGGCATAGAGGTTGGCTTGGCTCTTCCGCTGTTGGGCGTCGTTGCTCTTGTCGTTGCTCTTGTCGGAGTTCTGCGAGAGCAACTGCTCCTGATAGGTTTTCGGCGTGATGCCGAGGTACTTCTTGAACACCCGGCAGAAGTAGGAGTGGTCGCGATAGCCGACGGTCAGCGCCACGTCGAGGATCTGCAGGTCGGGGTTTTCCAGCAGCCGGGTGGCCTCCTGTATTCGCAACTGCTGCAGCATCTCCTGAAAGGTGACGCCGTAGGCTTTCTTGAACAGGCGGCTGAACTGCAGGGGGCGCATGTTGCAGAACCGGGCCAGCAGTTCCTCGTTGATGTGGTCGCCAAGGTGCAGCTGCATGTAGGAGAGTGCCGGATGCACTGCCCGGGCTTCGGTGCTGGTGCCGTGGAAGCGGGACTCCTCCGGGATGCGCGCCATCGGGCTTGGTTCGAGCAGCAGGTCGGGGTTGCTGTCGGCATGGTCCAGACAGTTGTGCAGCGTATCCACTTGGTACTCGGCGCTGGAGGGGGGGAGGGGTTTCAGGATGATCTCCCACACCCGGACCCGCAGTGCCCAGACCATCAGTGCCTCCGAGTGCTGCTCGGTCATCATGATCATCGGCAGCAGGGGGTATTGCTCGTGCAGCTCCTTGAGCAGGTTCAACCCGTGCAGATCGGGGTAATCATAGTCGAAACAGATGGCGCAGGGTGTCGGCAGGTGGTTGTCATAACGGGGGTTATGGATGTTCAGTTCATGAACATTAAACTTCCGGCTGAACAGTTCATGCAGGGAGGCGGAACTGTCGGAACTGCGTAGATCGACCCATAGCAAATAGGGCTTATCCAGAACAGACATAATGATGGTCCAAAAAATCTTGTTATTAAACAATAGGCTACATTGGACCTCCCTTCCCCTTTCGGTAGTCCGATTAACACTGAGTGTAGTCGACCTCATACAGGACCGTAAAACAAACGTTAATACATTTTTTCAACGGGAACAGAAAACGCGACACTTTTGTGCATAGCAGCATAGGACCTGTTTCAGGCCCTTTACAGCGACCGTCAAGATATTCCTACCTTTTGCGCAAGATAGTCCCAGCGCCCTTTTTTCCCTCTGCCTATAGTCAACCACGTACCGGTGCCGAGCTGCCGTAAAGCGCTCGAACCGGAGTATTCGGCCTTTAGGGGCTTAATCAAAGAGGGCGGAACCATGAACGTTATGACTCGAAAAATGGTGGCACTCGTCAAGGAGGAGGAGGGGCTTACGACGGTGGAGTATGCGATTGCCGGGAGTCTGGTGGCTGCTGCTGTAATTGTCGCGTTTACCGATCTCGGCTGCGAGGTAGGTATGACCATTCAGTATCTGGCTGATGTCATAGAGAACGATACGACTGGAGGTGCAGTTACTCGCGGCACTTGTGCCTAAGCGAGTGCAGTAGCCGGTAATTGAATAGAGTTGCAGTGTATAGGAGGGGAATATGTTGTCATTCCAAACCTACGACGGCTCGACGCTCCTCCTGCTGCTGATTCTGGCGTTGGCGGCACTGACGGACTGGCGCCGTCACCGTATCCCCAACTGGTTGACCTACGGCGCTCTGGTCGTGGGTTTGCTGCTGCAATACCTGTTTCTGCATGGCGATGGAGTGCTTACCGGGCTTAAGGGGGCCGGGGTCGGCCTGGCCGTCCTGCTGCCCTTCTACCTTACCGGAGGGATGGGTGCCGGTGATGTCAAGCTGATGGCGGCCGTCGGCTCCTTTATCGGCCCGATGGCCGCGCTTACGTCGGCCTGCTTTGCCTTGGTGGCGGGCGGTTGTGTTGCTCTGTATATGATCCTGCGCAGCGGGGAGTTGACCAGTCTGTACCGCCGATACCTGGTCATGATCACCGCGCGCACACTGGTGCCGGCGGAGCCCGGCTCGGTGGCCCGCCGCCGTTTTCCCTTCTCTTCGGCGATTGCCGTCGGCACCCTGGCCCACCAGGGCACGACCGGCAATCTGGAGTTCTACCACCTGACAACCCAGGTCGCCTATCAACTGCAGGCGTGGGGGGTTCTGTAATGAAAAGTGAAACGAACGGCGTAACGAATGCCGAATCCGATATCCGCATTCTGCCGGAAGTGGATGGCGAACCCTGCGCCACTCTATCAAGGCTGCGCCAGTTGGCGCCGCGGCCGCTGACACTGGCGGACAGCGGCCTGAGCCGCCATTTCCTGACCGAACTGACGGTCAAGCATCTGTACGATGCGGGGCTACTGACGCTGAAGCAACTGATGCAGCGCATCGCTCTGGCGGGCCCCGTGCTCGAGGAGTTGATCGAGTTCCTGCGCAAGGAGGTGCTGATCGACGTGCACGGACAGGGGTTCGACAAGCGCGAACTCAGTTACGGCCTGACCCAGCGCGGGAGGGAGGCGGCGATCGACGCCTATGCCCGCAGCGGCTATCTGGGGCCCGCCCCGGTGCCGATCGAACAATACCGACAACTGGTTCAGGCGCAGAGCGTGCACGGTTGCAAGGTAACCGCCGACTCGCTGAACCGGCTGTTCGCCGAGGTAGTGCTGCGCGACTCGCTGAAGCAGCAACTGGGCCCGGCGATGAACTCCGGCCGCGCCATCTTTATCTACGGCCCGGCCGGTACCGGCAAGACCTATATCACCCAGAAGCTGACCGGCTTGTTCGATGACAGCTGCCTGATCCCCTACGCGATCTCGGTCAACGAACAGGTGGTGTCGCTGTTCGACCCACTGCTGCATCAGCCGCTCGAGGAGTCGATCCACACCCCGAGCCTTCTATTCGAGCAGGGCTACGATGCCCGCTTCGTCAACTGCCGCCGCCCGCGGGTGGTGACCGGTGGCGAACTGGGGATGGATATGCTGGAGATCCACTTCAACCCGGTAACCAAGGAGTACCAGGCACCGCTGCAGCTCAAAGCGAACAACGGCATCTTCATCATCGACGATATGGGGCGCCAGCGCGCCACGCCGATGGAGATCTTCAACCGCTGGATCGTGCCGATGGAGGAGAAACTGGACTACCTGACCCTGGGGGCAGGGCGCCACTTCCAGACCCCCTTCGATCAGATCCTGGTGTTCTCGTCCAACATCAATCCGCTGGAGCTGGCCGACGAGGCGTTCCTGCGCCGTATCGGCTACAAGGTCTATTTCGGCTATCTGGAGGCGGACGAGTACAGCCGGATCTGGCAGCAGGTGTGCCTCGAAAAGGGGATCAGGTTCGATCCCGACCTGCTCGATTTCGTGTTGACGCAACTGCACGCACGGCGCGGTGTCGCGCTGCGCCCCTGCCACCCCCGCGATCTGCTGGGGATGGCACGGGACCGCGTGCGCTATCTCGGCGGCGATGCCGCATCACTTGACGCTCAAGCTCTGACCTGGGCCTGGGACAGCTACTTCGTCAGCCTCGACGCTGAAGTGGAGATGTCACCAAGTCCTGCGGCCAGGAGGAGGAATGATCATGTTTAAGGGCAGAACCTTTCTATTGCTGATCCTGTCGGTACTGTTCGCCGCCGGTGCGGCTATCTATGCCAACACCTGGCTGCAACAGCAGTTGCCGGGCGGTACGGCCGTGGCCGCCGAGGGGCAGCCGGTGGTCTACGCGGCGATGGATATCCCCTATGGCCAGACGATCGAGCGGCGGCATCTGAAGATCAAGCTGATGCCGGCTGATCTGGTGCCGGCCAACAGTATCTCCGACCCGGCCGAAGTCGAGGGGATGGTGCCGATACAGGATATTCTCGCCGACGATGCGGTGCGCCTGGAGCGGCTCAGTAACCACCGGGAGGGCGCCACCCTGGCCGCCCTGATCGACCCGGACAAGAGGGCCTTTACCGTACGTGTCAACGATGTGGTCGGGGTTGCGGGCTTCCTGCTGCCGGGTAACCACGTCGATGTGATCGCCACCAAGAGTGAAGGCAACGGTGTAAAGGCGAAAACGGTATTGAAGGATATCAAGGTGCTGGCGGTGGACCAGAAGGCGCGTACCGACAAGAACGACCCGATCGTGGTGCGTGCGGTCACGCTGGAACTGACGCCGAAGGAGTCGGAAGGGCTGGCCAAGGCGCGTGACGAAGGGAAGATTCAGTTGACCCTGCGTAACCCGCTCAGCGAAGAGATCGCTAAACCGGTGATCGAGCCCGAGCCTGTGGCACAGGTCGAGCCCGCCCCGGCACCGGTCAAGAAGAAAACACGGAGCTACAGTGCCCCGCCGTCCGTGATCGTGATCAAGGGCGTCGAGTGGGAGCGCAAACAGGTGCCGATGTAGTCGATCGGACAGCGAGCGAGGAGATTGGATCATGGCTAAGCGTATAGAACCCATGAGCGCCGGAGTGGAGGCAAGCGAGAGTTGGCAGGCGTTCCTGCTGCCGGCTGCCCTGCTGATTCTGCTGCTGGCGGTGTTGATCGGGCGTGAGGCGAACGCGGCAACCGCCGTTGAAACCAATGCCGACTCGATGGTGCAGCACTTCTCGGTGCCGCTCTATAAATCGAAGGTGGTGCAGTTGAATGGACCGGTGCACAAGGTCTCGATCGGCAACGAAGAGGTGGCGGATATTCTGGTGATGCGCTCCCAGCAGATCTACGTGCTGGGCAAGGGGATCGGTACCACCAACGTGCTGCTCTGGGACAAGAGCAACAAGCTGACGGCGTCGATCGATGTCGAGGTAACGCCGGACATCAACAGCCTGAAGGCGAAGCTCTACGAGATGGCGCCGAACGAGCGGATCAAGGTCAACTCCTCGCAGGGGTCGATCCTGCTCAGCGGTGAGGTGACCAATGTCGGCACCATGGATATGGCGGTACGCCTGGCCGACAGCTTCCTGCAGAAACCCTCGGAGGAGGGCGCGACCCAACTGGGTGAGGTGGTCAACCTGCTCAAGGTGGGCGGTTCTCAGCAGGTGATGCTGAAGGTGACCGTGGCCGAGATGTCGCGCAGCGTAATGAAACGGCTGGGGGTCAAGTTCCACGCCCTGGATGACAGCGACGACCGCTGGCTGGTGGGCGGCAGCAGCGAACCCGGTT
>Ga0214472_10000334_pt1 | contig 60153 bp, 78 predicted proteins | sample RVTome_6_FD_207662 | JGI IMG/M metagenome (GOLD analysis project Ga0214472, IMG submission 207662) | Soil microbial communities from uranium-contaminated site in the Upper Colorado River Basin, Wyoming, United States - RVT140D175 | ecosystem: Environmental > Terrestrial > Soil > Contaminated >...
CGCGGCGAGCGGCTTCAGGGTTCATGGGAACGATCGGTACCATGAACGATCTCTGAAACACCATCTTCCTTGGCCGTGAGCCAATGGATCCGAACTCGCAGGAATACATTGACCTGTACGCCTACGTAGCGTCGTTGACGCCCGAGGTCTACAAGTCAATGAAGGCTTGGGAGCAGAAGCGGTTGGTGGCGGAGAAGAAGATGGCTGGGGGAAATCCGTGCGGCGGAGGTAATCCTTGCGCGGCAAAAAACCCTTGCGCCGCGAAGAATCCTTGCGCAGCTAAAAATCCCTGCGCAGTCAAAAAGAAGTAGGCGGACATCGGAGGGGATATTCTGCCACTTCCAGGGGAGGGCGGGTTTTCTTGCCCTCCCCTGCTTTATCTAATGGTCATTTTTGAGGAACTGAAAGAATGCTGACGAAATTGGTGATGATATTGTGGGGGGCCGTCATCGTCTGGATGTCGCTTGAAATTTCCGCGGAAGCACAGACGGCGGCCAAAAGGGGCGATCTTGCAACGGGGAAGAGTGTTTACAACGAAATCTGTTTTGCTTGTCACGGTGAAAAGGGAGACGGCAAAGGACCGAGCTGGTTCAACACGAAGCCAAGTCCCCAGGTATTTATCAATTCTGTGTACATGTCTCGGCTTACGGACGAATACATTTTCAATGTCGTCAAGTACGGAAAGCTTGCGGTGCTCAATGGACAGATTCCCGACAAGAAGCTTCCAGCTCTGGCGATGCCCGCCTTCGGTGCCGTGCTCGAGGATCAGCAAATTCGCGATCTGATTAAATTCGAGCGCGCATTCATTCAGGGCGGTCCCCAATCGGCCGAGATGAGGGAGATTTTTGACGCGGCCTGTGTGGTATGTCACGGCAAGAACGGGCGTGGAGACGGCGAAAGGGCCTACACCAACCAGCCCGCGCCGAAATATTTCGTTAGCGAAGGCCAGCCGTCGCCCATGAATCTCACGGACCCTCAACTTATGGCCCGGTTTAATGATGATTTTCTTTTTTCATTGATTAAAAAAGGAAAAATCGGATCGATTGTGGAAGACGGGTTCGATACGATGCAGCCCTTCGGACAGGTGCTGAGCGACAAGGAGATCTGGAGTGTGATCCGTTATGTCCGAGAAACATTCGTGAATCCCAATAAAGAGAAGGGCTATGTGGCTGGGCAAAAGAGGTAAGAGCTGGGTGATGTTTCTGTGTGTGATGGCGGTTTCCGTCGACGCCTTCGCCCAGCAACCGAAGGAAATTCGCATAACAGCCACCGAGTTTTCTTACAAGCCCTCTACCCTTCAAGTTCCTCAAGGCGAAGTCAAAATCACAGTCACCAATCGCGGAAAATTCCTCCACGGCCTTGCCATCGTGGGTCGGGACGAGAAGATTGCATTCATCGAATCCGGTGAGACCCAAAGTCTTACCCTGAAGTTCAACAAGGCCGAGCAAGTAATATTCTACTGTCCGCAACCAGGACATCGGAACAAGGGGATGGAGGGAAAGCTGACCGTCGGGAGATAATGGCCGTCACAAGTCTAGATCTGAGGCGCAGCGAAAGCCGATCAGAATGTGCTTGCTTTGCGGCGGCCGGCCATGCCTCATGGCAGTCCGACAGGTCCCGGGCAAATCATCCCAAGAGCAGCCTTTTAAGACACCGTTTTTCTTATTCCATTGAGATGCGGTCCATTCGAATACGTTTCCTGCCATGTCGTAAAGACCGTAAGGGCTTCTTCCCTGCGGAAAGCGACTTACGGGCGTGGTAGCGCCAAAGCGATCGCCGCTATTGAGATAGTCCGGATTCCACTCGTTCCCCCACGGAAATTTGCGCCCGTCGGTCCCGCGCGCAGCCTTCTCCCACTCTACTTCAGTGGGCAATCGATACCTGCGCATCGCTCTCTTGCCCATCCACGTGCAGTAGGATGCGGCATCGTCTACACTAACCAAGGTCACCGGATGATTTTTTCGGCCAGGAGGATAGGATCGCTTGCGCCAGAGAAATTCTGCGGCCTTCTCATAGGGATGGACCAAAAATCCCTGCCGTTGGTAGGCTTCACGAGAGATGAAAGGTTCTGAGCGCCCGGTTTCGTCGATAAAACTTTTGTAGTTGGAATTGGTCACCGGAAAACGATCGATGCAAAAACCGCCGGTGCCTGCTTTACTTCGTGTCTCCTTCTCGTACCAGCCATAGGCTCGGGTAACTTCTTTGTCTAGCCGGTAGGCATATTCTCTTTCCTCTCTCGTGCTACCCATCCAAAACTCCCCCGCGGGGATATAAACTTGTTTGGAGTCATGGGGGCAATCTTTTCCGTGAGGAAATTCCCTGCGCTTCTCCGCGCCGGCGGCCACCAGAATAAGGGCAGTGAATGCGACAAATATTGTAACGCGATAACGTAACAGAACTTTTGTCTCCGCGAGTAAAAAAATCGCTTGCAAAACCCCGAGCCAACAGGAAGGACACTAAGCCCACAAAGCTGCGGTGCGTCTTCTCTCCAAAAGCGCCTTTGCATCATCAGGCAATGAAGGGGCTACTGATTTACAAACCCTAATTTACCGCCAAATTTGAGCTATTGATCGATCATTCGAATTAGCGCTGGTGCAAGTTGAGCTACCGAAACGCGTAGAACGGAATAGCCTTGGGGTCGTAGGAGCCAAGCCGGTTGTTATCTAACTGCCCATGCTAATTTGCTGGGCGAGAGTGAGGAGTTTCTCCTTTGGAAGAGCGGAGGCGATGATGCATAGCAGGTCCTTCTCTTTCCAGGCGATCAGATTGACACCTTCCTGGCTGTAACTTACAAACTCCCGGCTCGATGTCCGGATGGTTTTGGCGCCAGAAGGAAGCGAAAAATCTAACCCATCAAATTCTTGTGCCAGGAGATACTCGCTTCCCTTTCCCTCATAGACAAAAATTCGCCCTTCTCGCCCTTTGGCGTCCTGGGTTTGCCGCGCCAATAAGCGATATCCCCACGGACTCAGATCCAGGAGCCGAGCAGGAGTAGTGGAAACCGGCTGTGAAGTATCCACGAGTCCCCGTGTTACCTTCTGGTACTGGGCTATCGCATCCGAAAGGATCTCGTCTTGAACTTTCTCTTGCCAAACAAGATAGGGGACAGCCACTATAAGCAGAAGCGCAACGGCGGCTACCAAACGATGAGACATGTAGGACCAGCCGAAAAATCCCTCTTTGCTTGTCTCTCCCAATTGGTCTAAGAGTTTTTCCTTTAAACCGGGTCTGGCTGGAATGAGAGAAAGCTTTGGTTTAAGGGATCTTCTCACCTTAGTCTCCCAAAGATACTTTTGCTTGCACTTAGGACATCCATTAAGGTGAGATTGCACTACCACCCCCTCCACCGACGAAAGAGCTCCATCCACATGGGCCGCTATGATTTCTCTATATTCTTTGCAATCCATCGTTTTCTAATTCTTTTCCGGCCTACCAGTGGCCTTGCTTTTTAAACAATGATTTGTTGGGAAAAAGTTCCCGCAACATACAGTAGCTATTCCTTTATCAACCCTCTTTTCACGGCATACTCCCTTAGTGCTACCTGTAGCATTCGGCGGCCCCGAGATAGCCTTGATCGGACCGTACCGACAGGGCATTCCATCACCTTTGCGGCTTCCTCGTAGCTCAGTTCTTCGACATCGACAAGGACGATAGCCGTTCGAAATTCCTCTGGCAGCGCCTTGAGAGCGGTTTCTATTTCGGGACTCATGACTTGCGAGCAGAACAAGTGTTCCGGATCACACTGTTCGGCTTGCTCGTGTTGCAACACCATCGAGTTGTATTCCTCGTCGATTCTCTCCCAGTTAACAAATTCAGGATCTCGTTTTCTTTGCCGGTAGCGGTTGATAAAAAGATGCCGCTGGATGGATAGAAGCCAGGCTCTGCAGTTGGTGCCCGGCTCAAATTTATGAAAAAACCGATACGCCCGAAGGTAGGTTTCCTGGACTAAGTCCTCAGCTTCATGCTCGTCTCTGGTGAGGTAGAAAGCCGCAGTATAGATATACGACAGATGAGAGATGGCGACGCGTTCAAAATCTTTCTTGAGGGCCTTCTTACCCTTGAGCGAAAAGGTAAACAACTTGCCCTGCGAGATCAGTTGAGTTGTTCCTTCCATCTAACTGTCCGGCGATTTGAAAATTCACTGAACAAAAGGTTTAGGACCCCGCTCGTTCACTCTATAGAATAGCTGTTTGCAGCGAATCTGTCTCAGGTTCTTTTCCCCATACGCTACGCTTTCAGCGCCAGGTATCAAAAACTGGGCGAATGAACTACCCTGCCAGGGCCGCCCTACTAATAATAAACATCCTGCCTAGACAAAAAGTTCCCTAATGCGGTTATTTGCGTTTTAAATAAAATCTGCCTATATTTACGGCGATTTGCCATCGTCTACAAAAATACCGCTTACTATTCTCTTTCTGCTCAGCCTGAGTGCGTGCCTGGGCCAGATAGCGCAAAATCCGGAAACTCTAAGCCGTGACTCGATCAAAGTAGTCCGTGATCGGCTAAGCGAAGTTCGGGGACTCGCATTTACCGCCGAAGTTCCCATCGTATTTGAGCGGAGCTTGAACGACCGTCTGGAGGCTGTCTTCCAAGCGGATCTAGGTGCGGGTGATAGAAAGCGAGAAGACATATCGCTCGCCTATGTAAAGTTGGGACTCTTACCCTTTGGAGTTGATTTAAGTTCTACTCTGCTTAGTTTCTACTCATCTCAAGCTTTGGCATTTTACGATTCGAGAGCAAAAGAGATTGTAATAGCAGCCAACCCCGATGGCCCCTCGGGCACGCCGGTTTTTGAGGAGGCTAGGGAGAAAGTCATAGTCCATGAACTCACCCACGCTCTGCAGGACCGGGCGTTCTCGCTGGGCACCATGTTGCGACCTTCAGGCAACGGAGACGCGACAATTGCTCTGCGAGCCGTAGCTGAAGGAGATGCGGTGTTGACTGAATACGCCTATTCTTTCGGAGGGTTGAATGAATGGCTGCCTGATCATCTCAGTCAAATGCTCGACAGCGCAATCGATGATCCGATCTTGCCGAACATTCCGAGGTTTGTAGCGGATAAGGCGCGATTTCAGTATTGGGCTGGAGCGCGGTTCGTTTTGCGTTTTCTTGGTCAAAATGGTTGGCTCCCGGTGAACCTTCTTTATAAATATCCTCCGTTATCCACGGAGCAGGTTCTCCACCCTGAAAAATATCTTGACCTACCTGACCCCCCTATTCGTATCAAACTCAATAATCTCTCGGGTCTCTTTTCTTCCCAATGGAGAGAGATTGAGAACGATACCTTGGGAGAATTGTCGGTCCAATGCCTCTTTAACCAGTTTCTAGGGCCGGCGGACGCAGCCCTGGTCGCCAGCGGTTGGGGCGGCGATCGCTTCGTGGCTTATCGGAATGGGGATGAAGTTGCTTTTATCTGGGCTACGGTTTGGGATTCGGCGAAGGATGCCGAAGAGTTCTATGAAAACTATCAAAAGATTCTTTGGACGAAATATGGTACGCCGTCAGTTGACACCCGTTTCTACATCGAGAAGCGGGATCGTTCAGTGATGGTTATCGAGGGTTTTGAGCAAGACCGGATCAAAAGAAATATCGAAACCGTTTGGAATGCCATGGTATTCGAAAAGGAAGATTTTCAGCCGCCGCCATTCAGTTCCTCAATCGGCAGCCGCTAAAGCACTCCCTTGAGCCTTCTCTCTCGCGCTTCTTTTAATAAAACCAGTCTCTTAAGGGTTTCCCGACGCAGTCCCCGTCCTCGGGGAACGATTCTCTCTTTTTGAAAAATCCCAGTCTTTCGCGAACGGCCAAAATTTGCTCTTAAAGCTGCACCCCCTGGGAACCTTTTTCTCCTCGTTAGTGTTTTAAAAGGTAGGAGAGGAAAAAATAAATAAAAGGAGGAAAAGACAATGAATTTCAAAAAGCTAACGTTAGCGGCGTTATTCTCGGTCGGTGTATTGGGGATAGACGGGCTCCCCGTTAACGCTCAGGAGGGCATTCTCTTTAAACAAAGAGCTGGAGACAGCAATTACTGTCACCTGAAGTTTCCGGCAATTCGAGAAGACACATTAGCTTCGAATCGTCCTGTCCTTAAGGATGCAAGGACAGGCGACATCGTGGACTTCTACGGCCCGTGCGATTTTGATCCGACGGGGAGAGTGGCCGCCCAAGCCCAAAAACTTGATGAGTGGAACAGGGACACCCGCGACGGCGAATGAGTTTGCGTTATAGATTATCAACCCGACGATGTCTTGTTCGAGCCCTGCAACAGGATGCAGCAGCAAACTGCTGCTGCATCCCACTTGGGCTGAAAATGAAATTCTGATGCCGTGTCAACGAGCCGCAAACGCTAAAGCGGTATGGCACCGGGAACACGCAGGGCCACATCACAGTATGTGCCCCCTGTGTGGAAGAGGCAAGCAAGTTGACTTTCAGGATCAATCCTCTGAGCGGAAAACGCCTCATCGCAGAAAAGAAGATCCAGGCGGTTTACTGATGACGGGCGAATGAGCAAAAAAGTCTTGACCAATGCGCAATCGCGCCTGCATCAGGAGCAGCGCGGCTTTCGTGCGGGTGTCCACGTTCAGCTTCCTGAATATATGGGTGACGTGCAGTTTCACGGTTGGCACGCTGATGAATAGCTTCTTGGCGACTTCTTCGTTTTTGCCGCCTCTTGCTATTTGATGAAGTACCTCCAGCTCTCTCTTTGATAGCAGGTCGAGGGGATTTATCTCGACTCCGACTTCATTGCCTGTTTTCGCTCGATGGGCGAGTAGCGCAAAAGTGTCCGCGCAGCCGACTTGCCTGTCAACCCAAACCCTGTGTCGAGACATGTCCTTAATAGCTTCGGCAAGTGTTCCGCAAGGTGTGGACTTGAGTATGTAACCGCGTGCTCCAGCCCTTGCGCAATTCAGAATTTTTGATTCGTCCGGGGAATGCACTAGGACCAAAACTTCGGTGGATAAGCTTTGCTCTTTGATCGCCAACAGGATCGGGATTGCTTCAAGTTTGGGGATATTGAGATCGAGCAGCAAGACGTCCGGTTTAGCTTGTTCGACAACTTCCATTGTCTCAACATCGTTCGCTGTTTCGCCTACAACCAAGAAATCCTTCGTATCCTGCAGGAGCCGCTTGAGACCCTCTCGCAAAAGAGCGCTCGCATCGGCAATGGCTACCTTCGTCACCGCATCCGTATTTTCTTCTTTATTCTTCATAGTTTTATCCTCCCGATAACAATCTTTCGTTCGACCGAAGAACAACAGACATTTGAAGATCATCTACATTAGCTTAAACCAACCAGACCTAAGCATTAGTTCCCGTGGGGTGGCCGAATTGAGCGAAATACCCAAGAAATAATCCTTAAGTATAATTTTTCGCATTTTTTGGCAGGAAAAAACTAACTTTTGGATAATTGTTAGAATTCGCGAGCCAGGTTATTTATCTGCTGTACTGAGTGATCGAGACGTGTGCAGCGAAAATTGTGAACTGAAAGGAGATCATGATGACAGCAAAACGAAATAACTGGCGAGGCGTAATTGCTCTGGGAGGTATCCTCTTTCTGTGCCTCGCGGTGAGCCGAGCGTCAGCGGGTGATGTTGAGGATAGAATTCGCGCGCTCGAAGAAGTGCAACGGGCCAACGCCGCCGAGCTGGAAAAGCTCAAAGGAGAGCAGATCGAGCTCAGGAAAGAGGCGACAGCAGCGGCGGCGGCTATGCCCAGCTTCACCTATCGCCCTCGGCGCGGGCTTTTGATCGAAGCCGGTGATAAGAGCTGGGCGATCAGGACTTGGGCGAGGATGCATTATCGGGCGTTATTTTTCCCCGATGATGATGGAGTAGCCAAAAAGGGCTTCTCTCAGTTTGACATCGCTCTAAGACGTTGGCGGTGGGGATTCAATCCTGAGTGGGACAATGGGCTCTACGAACTGTTTTTTGAGATGGATGGCGGCGCTGATAGAAGTATCCAGATTCAGCATGGAGAGTTCGATGTCCATTTAGATAAAATAAACGCCTATCTCCCGAGTATTATCATTGGCCCGCGGGTGTCGGGCTTTTTCAACAGACATGACACCAACTGGGGCAGCTCTACGGGCGGTCTTTTCGACCGTTCGATGTTCCAGGACGGGGCCGGTATCGGCGCAGGGTCGCAAAACAATGCCATAGGTCTTTTTTGGAACGGCCTGAGAGTTGGACCGTCTGAACTTCTTTTTCAGGCGATCTTCTCCAACCAGGGGTTAAGAAACATAGCGGATCAAGAAAGACCTAACTCCGATAAGCGCGCTTTACATATAGGATTCAACATTGAGCCCTTCAAACGAATCAAGAATAAGTGGATTCAAGGGATAGATTTCGGGGTAGGCTACCAACTCGATCAACTTGGTAATCTCAAAAATGACGAGGGGGGGGGCGATGGAACTCGTGGCTTTTTCCGCGTGAGGACGACAGAGCGGCAAAGGCTTGCGCTAATCGAAGTGAACCGGGATCTTGGCGGTCAGCGGCACTATATCACTCCTGGATTCGGTTGGAAGATCGGCCCTTATTGGCTGAGAACGGCAGGCGGATTTAACTTTGGTCATTTTAATAGCAATCAAGCCGGCCAAGAAGGTGGTCTGGTTAGAGGAACTATGTTTCGCATTGCACATGAGTTGTTTGTGTGGAGTCCTAAAGGGGTTCTCACGGGTTCCACCAGCACTCCGGGAAGCGTCATGCTCTTCGTGGGCTACGAGCGCGACGACTACAAAGCGCCGTCAGGAACGGGCAACGGTGGAACCTTCGGCAGCCTGCGCGACTGTAGCAGTACTGTGCCTGGAGGCGAGTGTCAAGGCGCATACGCCTACAACTCCAATTGGGGATTGTGGTATATCATCCGGCCTGGGCTGCGCGTGGGGGCAGAGTACGGTTTTTATCATGTCAACAAGATTGGCCGGGGTGGAGGCAGCATTACAGAGCTATCTTCCACGAGCTGCACGACGGCTGGAAACAAGTGCGGTAGGGAGAGGGACTTCAACACCCTCGAGCTGGGCATCACAATGGACTTCTAGCTCTAAGGTCGCACAGTCCTAACAAAAAGAGGGAGCCTTTCGGCTTCCTCTTTTTTTGTGCTGAGGCTTGGTATAGTTGTTTTTATGGGAGAACAGGTCTTGCGGACTGTAAGGAGCAAAAAATTCTCATGAGTAGAAGAACAGGACTTCCTCGGCACCTTTTAGCTGCTACCAGTTTGCTGTTCGCTGTTGCTGTTCTTGGTTGCGGTAGTTTTGCGGGATTTGGAGTGTCAGGGCAGTATCTGGACGGCAAGCGGGAGGTGACGCGGGGGAGAGGTGGCAATATCGATCTGGGGATAGTGAAGTTGGAGAACGTGGTGAAGCAGGATCCGCTCTACCAGGATTCCCTGACTCTTTTGGGAAGGGCGTATTACAAGCGGGGGAGGTACAAGGATAGTTCTCAGATCCTTCTGCGGGCGGTAGCGGTGAATAAGGACGATGAGACGGCGTGGATAATGCTGGGGCTGACCCAGATGCAGTTAGGAGACGACCAGAGAGGCTTGGAAAGCCTCAAGGGCGGGTTGAGTTTATTGGTGCGCGCGTCGAAGAACGGATTTAAAGGAATTGAATTTTGGGATCGAAATAAAATTGTTGCTACGGCATTGCGAAGGACGATCTTTTTAGCGACAAAGGGACTGGAGGAGAAGGTAAATTTGATACGGCAGACCGAGGAGCTGCTTCAGAGAATCGACGATGAAGAGCGGCGCGGAAAAGGTGAGCAGAGCTGGGAAGAACCAGGAGGATACTAGCCCATCGCCCATACCGTCAATGTCCTGATGATCCGTCTCCGTCTCTTTTGTATAGGTCTTCTACCTTATCCCGTCGCGCGAGATCGATTTCCTCTTCGAACTTTTTCCCGAGCCGCTCACCGCTGCCGATGAGCTGAGGCCAGCTGATATCTTTCCCAGAGATCATGGTGAGATTTTTTTGAATCTCCGATCTGAGGTCGCTTCCCGGATCCCAGAAGGCGCTGTCGGGGCTGTACTGGTCGATGTGGTTAAGCCAATCGTTTAGTCCAGTCAAGCCCGCTTGGATCTCCTGCAGACCCTGTTGTTGACTGCCGTCACGTGCGAGGACCAAACCTAGGTAGAGCTTGGCGAGATTGTCGTCGGGGTGCCGTGAGCGGGCCTTCTCGAAAGCGTTACGGGCTTGCGAGAATTGCCCCTGCGCATAATAAGCGCGGCCGACGTAAGTCCAAACCCCTTGCGGCAAGTAGGAGAAATCCAAAACGTAGTCGGGGTTAAGTTCCGCTGCCCGCTGGAAATGCGCAAGGGCGACTTTAGGCTCTCCGGTTAGCAGCGCCGTGCGACCTTTTTGAATATCGCTTCCGACCTGAAAAGCAGTGCAGCCGATGATTAAGAGAACCGGGACTATTATTCCACCGATGAAAAGACGCCGAGACGGTTGTTTTTGCATGACTGCCTTCCTCGTAACCTGAGGTAGTTCTTTATTCTGTTAGACAGGTGCCTCGATGCGTCAGTCGAGTGTTGTCGTTACGCTGAAGAGATCCTATAACCAATAAAACCCATCGCAGACAAAAATAGTTCCCTCTCTCGTATTGGCCAATCTGCCTGTCACTCTCGGCGATAATGTATTCTACAGGATTGGACTTCTTCCGCAATGATTTTATCTGGGAACTTTTTCGTTTGGCGGTTGGTTAATCTTTTGCAGCCATAAATTGGTTGCGACTCGTGATAGGGAATCCGATCTGAATCGATTGAGGATCGCGACAGGTCGGGAGTGGATATTACGACAGCAACCTTTTTCGCCTTATTATGCGATGCCAACGTTGTCTGAAAGGTGATGAGGCCCATCACCGTGTCCATAGCGAAACTCTGGACATGGCCGTGTGTGACACCTGCGCCGACGAAGCAAGGGGATTGGGTTTAGCAACCGAGGTGCTTAACGCCTTCGAGTACGCATCTGACGATAATGAATTATCGGCGCGGATTCGTGATCGGGCGCGATAGCATCCGCGGTTCGCGCAGTCCGGCATGAAAGGAATTCATGAGTGGCTTGAGTATATCACCGAGGCGCATCGATTTTCCTTGGGACAATTTTGGGACCCAAGGCGGGAGATCCGCACGGTCATTGAAAGCGATCTCGCCATGCTTTCAAGTAAGGAGATTGACTGGCAAAAACTCATCGCCGACGGCGAGTGGGTGGGGAAAAGGATGGAAGAAGAGGGCGACCTCGCCCGGCGCGATGAACGATCCGATCTTGACAGAGACTCGGGGGGAAATGACGGTCAGCGCTAGTGGGTCTCCTCAATTCTCTCTTCTTGGGATAGCTAACCGCCTTTCATAGCTAATCGGCGGAGTAACCCCTTAGGTTTGACGGGAACTTTCCCCCCCCTTGTAATGTTTACTATCTGTTGAGCAAAAAATTAGCCCCTATTGTCGGAGCGGAAAGGAGGTCTTATGAAGAAAAAGCTCACTTATCTCATGGCATTAGCCATAACAGTTCTTTTCTTGGGAAGTGCCCCAAGCTTCGCGCAAAGCAACCCTTGCGCAGCTAAAAATCCCTGCGCGGCGAACCCTTGTGCCGGGAAAACAGATAAAAAAGCGGAGAAAAGTAAAAAAGGGAAAACTGCCAAGAGCAAAAAAGGCGCGGAAAACCCCTGCGCTGCCAATCCTTGTGCGGCGAAGAACCCGTGCGCCGCGAAGAATCCTTGCGCAGTGAAGAAGTAGTAACGCGCTCATTTTACGGGGGAGTTGGGTAGTCCCCTGCCCGGCTTCCCCGTTTGCCTCTTGAATCTCTGTTAGCTTGCCAGTCCATGAAAAAGGTCTAGGTGGGCGTGCCCCGGAGGGGATTGTTGAGACTGCTCCCCGCCTTAACGCTGTTCCTTCTCTTACCCGGAGCCACCTACGCGTATGACGATCTGGTACCGTTGGCGAGGCCTGGTCCATGGGCGGGAGTTTCTGAACTGATCGGCTATAGCGGTCGGATATGGTTTGTCAACAGCGTTAAGTTTCGCGACCACAATTCGGCTGACGTCTATAGCTACGATCCGGTCGGCGGAGAAACGCGGTATGAGCGCCATCTGTTCAGCCAGGATGCTGGTGAGCCTATGGTGGCAGGCGGTCTCTTGTACTGGCCTTTCGAGGATCCTCGATTCTCAACCGGTCACGGCGAGTACATGGTTACGAATGGCCGGGACTGGGAATGGCGCCTTCTGCCCGACGGTGAGGTCTTTCACGTACACGCAATGATCGCCCACGGCGGCACCTTGTTTGCTGCGACCGGGGCCTGGCGCGGGGGTCTCCAACGTTCTAAGGACGGCGGCATCACCTGGCAGATGATTTATGATCATCCGACACCGCCTCGCTCGGTAAGCCGCATCACCGCTCTGGCTATCTTGGCTGATACGCTGTACGCGGGCCTGGCGGACTATCGTTCAGAGGGAAGCAAGCTTCTCAGGTTGGTCGGTGATTCGCTGCGGCCCGTGGTCAACTGGCCTCCAGGGACGATGGTGACTTCGCTCACGGCCTACCGTGGATGGTTATATGGTGTGAACACGACTGACGAGGGCAGTGCAGTCTGGAAGACCGATGGCAACGGGGCGCAACGCGTCACGGCCCTGGACGGCCATCGCATCCGCGACATGGCTGCCGGGCCGGATGCGTTGTGGGCGGTGAGTGCCGATGCGGGCAGCGGCATTCTCTGGCGCAGCGCCGATGGGCTGAGTTGGACCGTTGTGCAGCGCTTCCAAGGCGCCGAGCCGCTCGACGTTTTAGTTTACGCTGGGAAGGTGTATGTCGGCACAGCCGGTCCTGACGAACGTGGAACGCTTTGGGGGCCGGGTGCGTCCTCGCCTGTCGAGTCCCAAACAGTCGCACCGAAACCGGTTGCAAAATCACGCCCGCTTACAACCGACCAGCTGCACGGGGCACTCGGCGATTTGGATCGTGTCCTGGCAGACAAATCAACTTATCTGGGTCAGCGGGACCGCCTATTCGCCACGCTCTTGCCGCTGGGACTCAGCGGGATGAGCGAAGCTGGAGCAGCTCTTGTCCAGCGTCTGCGCACGCCATTTCCCGATATCAAGGCAAAGTTGTTCGGTGGGCAATTAGCTGTATCAGCCGCGCAAATGGCGCGGTGGTATATCTTATGGGCGATCGGACTAAACGGTCATGGCAAGATATCGCCAGCGCTCCTCTCCGAGCCCTGGACCGAGCGGCCCAACCGTTCCGAAAAATATTTGCACCCTAGTCCAGCGGCAGCGTGGACTATTGCGCAGCTTGGACAAGCGGATGATGCGACGATCGGGGCTCTGATTGCTGGCCTTGACAGAACCGACTATCCTGAATGGTTTGCGGGTGATCTTGTTGGTGCACTTAGCGTGCTGACGGGTGAGCGATTTGGTTACGATAGGGTTCGCTGGCGATCGTGGTGGAAGGAGCGAAAGAATGGACGTCGTGACACGATGGTGGATATTCCCGGTGGCACGTTTCTCATGGGTTCCGACCGCGGTGAGCCCGCTGAAAAACCCGTGCACCGCGTTGCGCTATCGGCTTATTCTTTCGATCGCTATGAGACTACCAACGCCGAGTTCGCTGGATTCGTAACGGCTACCGGCCACGTTACCGATGTAGAACGCAGTGGCGTCGGGTGGGACTGGGATGGTAAGTGGCGCGAGAAAAAGAAAGCCGACTGGCGTCATCCTCACGGCTCTGAATCGTCTATCCAGGGGCTCGATCGACATCCGGTGGTGCAGGTCAGTTGGAATGACGCGCAAGCTTACTGTCGCTGGCGCGAAAAAAGGCTCCCCACGGAGGCAGAGTGGGAGCGCGCTGCTCGTGGCGATGGCCGGCGCACCTATCCGTGGGGCGATGAGCCGCCAAGAAGTGAAGCGCAGAGTAGGGCTTCCTACGGAAGCGATCGCTGTTGCCGCGCCGATGAGGGCGACGGATATCTCTTCACGGCTCCCGTTGGAAGTTTCCCCAGGGGGCGCTCACCATTCGGAGTTGAGGACTTGGCCGGCAACGTTTGGGAATGGGTGGAAGATTGGTTTGCACCCGAATTCTACCGGAACTCGCCGTCATCAAATCCTGTCAACAATACCACGGCCGAGCGCAAGGTGATCCGCGGAGGGGGTTGGGGAAATGATGCCTATGGATTACGCTCAACGCTTCGGCATGCGAATACCCCTGGGATTGGTCTCAGCATGGTAGGATTTCGCTGTGCTCGCTAGTCTTGGGTGGCCCCTGCATTTGTATGTTATGGCCGTACCAGTGGTTGTGTCAGCGGAGGGGCTTATAATGAACTCGACGAGTCTGGATTTTTCGATAGATAGAATGGGATAGACGTTTTTGCAAAGGGCACGGAGGTGCGATGAGTATCGCAGGCAGCTTTAGGTCGCTTTTCTTTTTCTTGTTGATCTCCCTGTTCCTGCCAAGGTTGGCTCATCCGCAAGAGAAACCAATCAAGCTACGGGTCGCGTGGACAGCTTTAGATATCGTCCAAGCCCCCATTTGGATGGCCCATGAAGGAGGTCTCTACCGCAAATACGGGCTCGACGTCGAATTGATGTATATCGCTGCTACGTCGACGGCTCTCCAGGCGCTGGCTGCGGGAGAGGTGCAGTTAACTGCTGCGGCTGCGGAAACTGTTCTTCGCGGAAACCTTAAGGGCGCTCCTTTCGTTATGATCATCGGAGCTCTGAGGAAATTTCCGTTCTCCTTCATGACACAACCGGAGATCACGGATAGGAATCAGCTTAAGGGAAAGAGGGTCGGGGTGAGCCGCTTTGGCTCTCTAACTCATACGGCCCTTCAGTACCAGCTCAGGCAATGGGGAGTTAGGGATGTCACAGTCATCCAGGCCGGAGGGATGCTCGAGGCACTCGCAGCGATGAAGTCCAAGCAGCTCGACGCAATGCTTTTCCCCTCGCCCGTGAATACCATGGCAAAAAGGGCGGGCTTTCACGATCTCTTTAACTTTATGAAAGAGGGCCCGGACTTTTTGACTCTTAGCGTCGCAACTACAAAGCCCTTTTTGGCTCGAAATGAGGAAGCGATTCGGAGATTTGTCAAAGCGTATACGGAAGCCACCGTTCTAGCAAAGACCGATAAAGAAAAGACTTTGCGCGCGGCCCCGAAATATACCCGAGTCACGGACCGGGAGGCGCTCGAAGACGCCTACGAACAGAAGATTCCCTATTTGCCATCTGTCCCGGATATCAAAGACGAGGAGATCCGGCAGATTTTGGCCGTCATCGCTGAAACGGAGCCAAGCGCGCGTCAGGCTATCCCGTCCGCACTGTATGACGCTAGGTATGTTCGCGAACTGGAAGAAAGCGGGTTTATTCGATCGTTTCAAGGATCAAAATCAAGACAATGAGATCGGGACGGCGAGAAAATGCTTATCTTAATCCCAAAACGCCGTGTTCAAGAGGATGGGGAAGAAGATCGAGTAGGTGAAAAAAATGTGGTCATAAAACTCCGTACTATAAGAGGAACAAAGAAGAGGTGATCGAGGTCTTCCAGAAATATACCCGCGGACAGAGCCGGCCCATTCTGGACGGGGCCTATGCGGCCTATAAAGAGCTTTTGGTTGAAGATCTCTATCCGACGCTTGAAGGGCTGCGAAATACCCTAGAGATCCAAGCGTCGCTCGATCCCAAGGCGGTGAAAGCTAAAGCAGAAGATTTTGTCGAGCTGCGGTTTGTCGACGAACTCAGAAAGACGAAGTTTGTCGATCAACTGTATGGTCGGCGCTGATCCGTTACTAATTTTGCGGCTGCAAAACCTTATGAGGCAACTCATGTTTAAATGGATTCGATGGTGTAAACCGGCAATGTTGCTTTTACTTCCGTCCCTGTGGGCGGCTAGCGCGAATGCTGAAGTTGCCTACAAGGGAGAGTGGGTCAAGATCACCGACCGCGTCTATCATTTTCAGAGAAAGGTTTCATCCAACTCTGGGGCCATCCTCATGAAAGATTATGCGATCATCGTTGACGCGGGCCAGGAGCCGGAATCGGGTAAAGAGGCGGTCGAAAAGCTCAGGAATATAACCGACAAGCCGGTCAAACATGTGGTGATCACCCACTACCACGACGATCATATCATGGCGATTCCCTGGTTTAAGAAGCAGGGCGCAGCAGTTATCGCGCATGAGGAGACGAACCGGATCATCAGGGAAATGGGAAATAAGTTGATCGATCAAAGGATCAACATTTTTGGCCGAGGTCGCCCTGAGCTTAAAGAGATTCTCAAAGATGCCGTGATCGACGTCGCTGATTTGACATTCGAGAAAAAGATGACGATCGGTTCAGGGGATGAAAGGGTCGAGCTACTATACTTCGGCCCAGCCAGGACCCCGAGCGATATCTTTCTGTGGCTGCCTAAAGAAAAAATCCTCTTTACCGGAGATGCGATCAACAAGTCGGTACAGCCGATCAATTACGATTATCCCAATATCCGACAATGGACCGATGCGATGCGGTCGGCCATGGGGCTGGGGGCCGATCTCTATCTGGCCGGTCACGGAACGCCTTTTAAAACGGATACAGTGAGAGAGATCATCGATTACTACAACGATCTGAGAAAAGGGGTACAGGCCTACATTGATAAAGGCGTGCCCCTGGAAAAGATCCAGACAGAGTTTCAGCTTCCCAAGTACAAAGAATGGCCGAACTACAAGGAGCGGTTCAAGACCCATATCATGGTGATGTACAAGGAGCTGACTGGCGAGACAAAAAAGTTTTACGACATCAAATAGGGAGGATAACCAATGGAACGAATGGATTCGTATAATCATCAGTCTTACGGGCAATGCGATGTCGACGCGCCCAGTTTCCGCACCGTTGCCCAGGTCGGGACGAAAGCGCCGGGCACGTACACTGACGTTACGTTCTTACATAAGGTTCTCCAGGAATTAGGCAAAACGAAGAAGGTCGAGTAGGCGAAAGACTTTTCGCATTCTAAACTGGCGTTAAGGAGGGTGTATGCGAAGGTTCAGTTTGCCGGTTACTTTGTTGGGTTTCTTCCTTGCTCTCGTAATCGGGCCGGTGCGGGAAGCCGAGGGGACGAGCTATATGGCCTATATCTCGGACGCCCCTAGCTCTTCGGCTGCTTATTGGGTGGCTAAGGAGGCTCGATTCTTCAAGAAACATGGGCTCGACCTAGATTTGATCTTTATTAACGGCAGTACCCGGGGCATTCAAAGTCTTATCGCCGGAGACCTAACCTTTGCGGGTGCGGTGGGGACCGCGGCCATCAATGGGAAGCTTGCGGGCGGGGATATTGCTATCATCAACAGTCTGGAGAACACGCTTCCCTACTACATCGTCGGGAACGCCAGAATAAAATCTCCGGAGGATCTCAAGGGAAGATCTGCAGCGGTGCATATACCGGGAACGTCGGCGGACTTCGCGCTGCGGCTGGCGCTCCGGGGGGTTGACGTCTCTTACAAAGATATTAAGGCGGTTACGGTTGGGGGTTCTCCGGCGAGGATTGCCGCGGTCATGACAGGGCAGCTCGACTTCACGGTTGTGACTGAACCAGGAAGAATCGAAGGAGAAAGAGCAGGCCTGAAGGTCATTATAGATATGGCCAAGCTAAACATCCCGTTTCAATTTACCTGTACGGTCACGACGAGGAAATTAATCCGGGAAAATCCCGATCTGGTCAGGCGCATGATCAGGGCGATGGCCGAAGCGGTTCACTACTACAAAACCCATAAGGAAGAGGTCATCAAGATCATGGAGAAATATACTCGGGGACAGAGTCGGGCTGCCTTGGAAGGAGCCTTTGCGGCTGAAAGTAAGCTTTACGTTGAGGATACCTATCCCACTTTAGAAGGCTTAAAACGCACGTTAGAGATCCAGGCATCGTGGGACCCTAAGGCTGCGAAGGCAAAGGTAGAGGATTTTGTGGATCTGCGCTTCGTCGACGAGCTAAAGAAGAGCGGGTTTATCAATGAGCTCTACGGCAAACGCTAGGGAGCCTAAAACTGCATCTATCCTGTGATGGCGAGAGAAGGGATTATGACAAGGGCGGCGAGAAAGAGGCTTGGCGTGATAGCAGCATTCGTCCTTTTTTGGCCTGTGGCTTTATCGAGTGCCGCCGCTGAGTCCCTCAAGGTCGTTTATCCCACAATCGGCGCCACCGCGACTCCCTTGTGGATTGGCAAAGAGTTGGGCTTCTTTAAGAAAAATTCTCTTGATGTGGACCTTGTCTTTATTGAAGGCTCGCCGCGCGCGACGGCAGCGCTTCTTGCAGGCAGTGTGGACCTCATTATGGGGTCTGGAAATGCTACCGTGCAGGCAGTCCTTGCAGGAGCCCCTCTGACTTTGGTCTCCAGCTTGGCCGGGAAAATCGACTATCAACTGATGGTGCCGGCAGAGATTAAGAGCGCTAACCTGCTCAAAGGAGGAGCCATTGCGAGCAGCCAGTTTGGCACTTCACCCGACTTCGCCGTGAGATATGCCATGAGAAAGTTGGGATTGGACCCCGAGCGAGATGTCACCATCCTCCAGATGGGGGATCAAGCGACGCGTCTTGCGGCCCTGACATCGGGAAATGTGCGGGCAACTATTCTCAATGCTCCTGCCACCGTGTTGGCACGGAAAAGAGGATTTCGCGTGTTGGTCGATCTAGCTGAGGAGGATGTCAATTTCCAACAATCGGGCATTGTGTCCACTAAATCTTTTATCAAATCGAGACCCGACACCCTCAGAAGCTTCTTGAAGGCGCTCATGGAAAGCATCCATCTTTTCAAAACAAATAAAGAGAAGAGCCTTCAAGTGATGGCCCTTTACACGAAGACCAAAGACCTAGAGGCCCTGGAAGAAGGGTACCAGATTTTTGCTCATAAGATGATCGATAAAAAACCCTACGTCCGCGACGAGGCCCTAAGGCCCATATTGGATCAGGTGGCTTTAAAAAAGCCTGAGGCAAAAGGGGCCAAGCCATCGCAATTCTATGACAACCAGTTTATCGAAGAGCTGGATAAGAGCGGATTTATTGACTCGCTGTACCGGCGCTAAAGCGACAGTGACAGCGCGCAAAAAAGCGAGGCGTGGTTGAACACGCCGACGCGGAAAACTAAGCTCGGGTTCGGGCGTGAGCGCGGTCCAGGTTTCGAAGAAAAGAAGTCAAGTGTGTGGAAGGGCTAAGGAAGCGAGAATGAGACAAAGAGTGATCGAGAAGGGCTGCCGTACGATAAATACAATCAAGAACCCGATCCCTGTAACGGGGCGGGTCGTCCACAATGGCCAGGAGTTTCAAGTAAGGCCCTGAGACGGGAAATGCCCCCAGCGCGTGTCTAAAAGTTCTCCGAGAGGACAGCAATGAAAAGGCTAGTGCGTATTTTAGTGCTCTTTTACATCTGGAACGCCTGGGCAAACGATGGGTTGGCTCTCGCGCAAAGCCAGAAGGTCCGTCTGGCCTGGGTTGCCGTTGGCGGAGCTATGGCGCCCATGCGCTGCTGGTGGCCCTAAAGCATCTTAATTTCTCGCCCGGAGATGTCCGGATTGCTCCGGTCGGTCCACCGCCAACCGCTCTTTCCACGATGGAGCAGGGGTTGGTGGACGGGGGAATCCTGAGCCCTCCAATCTCATTCCGGGCAGAAAGCTTAGGTTTTCACAACCTGGTGGATATCGCTGCCACTGGGATTTATTCCCAAGGAGTTTGTATCACTACAACCCGACGATTTATTAGAGGCCACCGGGAAGAGGTATACAATTTCACAAAGGCAATCGTCGCAGCTATTAATGTCTATAAGAAAGATTCAAGTGCTTCCCTGCGAGTTTTGGAAAAATATACCAAGATTAGAGATCGAGAAATGTTAGAGAGAACTCGTCGCTATTATGCCGAGAAGATCATTCCCGACGTTCCCTACCCCTCAAGAGAGGGGCTCCGGGCTGTGATCGAAGACCAGGGAGCCAGCAGCTCTGCTGTCGCTTCAGTCAAAGTTGACAGTCTTATCGATAACAGTTTTATAACGGAGATCGAGAACTCAGGATTTATTCGATCGCTCTACGGAAAGTAGGATCTTGCAAGTCAAAAATTAATAACGCAGGTCAGATTTATTAAGAAAACAGAAAGGAGATCTGATGGATTCTTACAATTACGAGTCTTTCGGGCAGTGTGATTTAGCTGCGCCCGACTTTCGCGCCGTAGCGATGGTCGGAAGCAATGCTCCGCAATTCACGCTCTGCAACTTGGATGGAGAGAGAGTGTCACTCTCTGACTTCATCGGAAAAAAGCATGTCCTGCTGGAGTTCGGCAGCATAACCTGACCGCCTTTCGTGGGGGAGGTTCCTCCACTGACCGAGCTCTATCAAGAATACCGCGGGCGGGGTTTTGAGTTTTTTATCATCTATACGCGAGAAGCCCATCCCGGAGAAAACTATCCGCACCATGTATCATCGGAGCAGAAAATATCTCATGCGAAAAAGCTAAGAGATCTGGACGCCGTGAAAATTCCTATTCTGGTAGACGATATCCAGGGTAGCACCCACAACGCCTATGGGGCTTTGCCAAATATGATTTATCTGATCGATCGTGACGGTGTCGTCGTTTACAAGTCCGATTGGACAGACGCCCACGAGCTCGAAGAGATGTGCGAAAGTCTCGTCCGTTTAGACGACATGAAAGCTCGCCAAGTGCCAATCATCCGCAAAGGCGTGTCGGAACGACTCCATTGGATTCCCATGGATCCGAGGCACCGGGAACGGATATACCGGCGTTCCGGGGAAAAGGCGATTCGAGACTACAAAAATGCCCGAGGAAGTCTTCCTTATGCTACGGACGCTGAAAAGTCGGGCTCGTGAGTGACGGCGGCGCAATGAGGAACACTATGAGTATCTTCGTTTCGGTAATCCTTGCTCTGGTGTTTATCCCTTTCCCGATGTTTGCCGCAGAGTCGCAGCTCGTCAAGGTTCGGGCGGTTTATCCCTCGCCCAATGTGCAGTATCTCCCGGCTTACCTGGCCAGGGCAAACGGGATTTACCGAGACGAAGGCTTAGAGGTGGAGTTGATCGCGGTGCGCGGCGCGAAGGAAGGGGTCCAAGCCCTGCTGGGAGGCGACGTTCAGTTCGCCATGATGATCGGTCCAGTTCTTCCGGCGATATGGCAAGGAGCCGATCTTAAACTTTTGGCTCAGATGGTAGGGATGCCCACTTTTTCTCTGATCGTCCGGCCAGAGATCGGCAAGGTCGCCGATTTGAGAGGGAAAAAGATCGGAGTGAGTTTTGGCGGCATGACCTCCGTATTGGTTCATGATTTGGTTAGACTTCACGGCCTCGATCCAGAGAAGGACATCGAAAATATTAATATCCCTGGAAGCGGACCCAAGGTCGCGGCGCTGGATAAAGGCATGATCGCCGCCGCTCTGATCGCGCCGCCGTCGGAATTCGCAGCGATTAAAGCGGGCTTCAAACGGTTGGTTTTCCTTGGCGACGTCATGCCGGATCTTCCTTTGACGGGGATTATCGCCTCCTCTCGCTATATCAAAGAAAATCCCAAGATAGTGGAGAAAATGGTTCGGGCGACAGTCCGCGCGGTTTATGTTACGCAAGAGAATCCCGAGGCCGCGCTAGCGGCAATGAGGGGTGATCTTAAAATGACACCCGATGAAGCGAAGGATACCTACAGCCTTGTGCGGAAGTCGTTTTCACCGATTCTTACCGAAGTGTCTGTCAAAAAAGTCGCCGACGTTGTCGCCAGGTCGACGGGTGTGAAGCCGACGAAGGCGCCTGGAGATTATACGGATCTTTCTTTTTTGAATAAGGTTCTTCAGGAACGGGCTAAAAGGTAACGTCGGAAGGGTTTACCACACCTTCGGTTCCATGATGGCTATTTTTTCTGGTGGACGCATCATTACGGGGACACTTGGTGCGGTAAGAAGATGATTATTTCTTTTGATCTAACGATCCAAACTTGTGTGAGGTAAAGAAAACTATGCAAACGTACCGGGTCCGAGGAATCTGTTTGGCGACGGACGCGAATGGCAAAGGCTATGTCGCTTACGCCTCAGACTCTCCCAATTCATCCGCGGCATACTGGATCACGAAGGGACGAATATTTACAGTGGTCCTTTGGAGCGCTTTGCTTTTGTGCGTTTTTCTTGGCCCGGCCTACGCGCAGAGCAAATCGGGGTTGCAAAAGGTCCGGGCGGTCTTTAGCGCTATCGGCAGCTCTCAAAGCTCCCTCTGGATTCCCTACGAGGCCGGGATTTTCCGCAAGCATGGCCTAGATGTAGAACTTCTGTACGTGGCCGGGGGCTCCCGCGGTGCCCAAGTGGTTGTTGCAGGCGAGGCGCCGATCGCCATGTTCAATGGCGCTTCGGTTATCAGCGCCAATCTTGCAGGCGGAGACTTAGTCAATATTGCTAGCGGAATGAATGTGATCCCTTTTTTTTTGGTCGTGGGTCCCGGGTACAAAACAGTCGAAGAACTCAAGGGAAAAAAAGTTGGGATCACCCGCTTCGGGTCTGCTACTGATTACGCACTCCGTTATGCTGCTGAAAGATGGCCGATCAAACCCGATCGAGACTTCGCTGTACTTCAACTTGGCGGGCAGCCGGAAATGATCACGGCCTTGAGGAGCGGCGCAGTTCAGGCGGCGATGCTCAATGCAGAGTTTACCATACTGGCTCGCAGAGAAGGTTATAGGGAGCTTTTGGATGCTGCCTCCCTCGGACTTACGTTCCCAACGTCCGGGCTCAATACCAGCCGTTCATTTATTCGCAACCGGCGCGACACGGTGCTGCGCTTTGTGCGCGCCTACGTGGAGGGAATCCATTATAGTCATACTCAGCGCGGCTTCGCTGTCGGCGTATTAGGAAAGTATCTTAAAAACAAGGACGAGCCGTTTCTGGAAGCGGTCTATGATCTCTACGTCGGGCGGTACATTCCGAAGATCCCCTATCCATCGACGGAAGCCATGCGGACGGCTCTCGATCAGCTCGCAGAGAGAGATCCCAAGGCGCGCAGCGCGCGCGCCGAACAGTTCATCGACGCGAGTTTCATGCAGGAACTGGATAAGGAAGGCTTTATCAAACAGCTATGGCGCTAAGCCAGGTGTTACATTCGCGTATCTCATCGATCTTTCGATGTGCAGGGAAAATGCGCCTGCGCAACTATGGGTTACGTACAAGGCCATGGAAATGTCGCAGTGCCCGTCATGCAAAATCTACGGGTAGCACGCCCACAAAGGCGCCCGCGAAATATTTGGATCTCAGGTTTTTAAGAAAAGCGATGGCGGAGCTCCGAAGGAAATGACGACAGTCGTTTTTTAGAGCGAAAAGGAAACTGAGCATAAAGGAAAACAATGTACGACTCAGATGAGTTAGAAGAGTGTAATATCTTACTGGAAGAGCTGACGCTGATTACGATAAAGGCATCATAGAAAAGGAGGAGAAAAATGAAACGAATTACCATATCCCCTATGTCTACAGCCTCCCTTATGTTAGCCCTGCTCGTGTTGGGAGCGCCAAATTTACCGGCTGCCCCAGCACCCAAGAAGTTAATCCTAGCGATGGCCGTCACCCCGCCCAACCTCGTGCACATCCCGCCTTACCTGGCTAAAGACCTCGGCTATTTCAAAGAGGAGGGGTTGGAGGTTGAAATCGTCTCTTTTGAGGGAGGAGTTGGTTCCTTACGGGCCATGATGGCCGGCTCCGCAGACTTAGCCCTAACCAGTGGTGATCCCCCTGTTTTGGCCCGCGCCCAAGGCGCTCCTATTAAAATGATTCTCTCCACTTCTCCTTTGCTTGAGGCAGTGATGACCGTTCGGGAAAATATCAAAGAGATTAAGGACCTCAAGGGGAAAAAGATCGGTATCCAGGAGCCCAACGGCTTTGCCGATATTTTCAGCCGCCGCCTGCTGGGCATGGCCAAGATAAAGCCTGATGAAGTCCAGTTCATCGGCACGTCGACAGCCGGTCGAGTCCCGGCGCTGGTCACCGGTCAAGTAGATACGGGAGTGCTCCACGTGGAGCAAGCGATCCGGGCGATCAAGCGTGATCCAAACCTGAGAAATCTGGTAAATTTTTGGGAGGTATTTCCTGACGCCTTCTATAACGTCATTGTGACCCAGGAGAAGACCATAAAGGAGAAGAGGGATCTCGTGGAGGCTTTTGTCCGCGCGCTGATGAAAACCAACCGCTACATCTATAAAAACAAGAAGGGTACCCTGGACGCGGCGGCGGAAGTCACTGGTTACTCTCTAGAAGAGCTGGGATCTGCCTATGATCAACTGACCAAGGGGCGGGTCTGGAGCGTGAATGATGGTATGCCACGGAAAATGGTCCAGTTTAACATCGACAACCTGGTGAAGCTTGGCCGGCTTCATGCAGAGAAGAAACCCACATACGAGAACATAGTTGACACTGGCCCTGGAGAGGCCGCGCTCAAATCCTTGGGCAAGTGGACGGATGACCCAGGCTGGCGCTAAAACGAAGGGAACAGCTAGCGGCTTTTTGGGCAGAGAGTATCCAAGTAACGTCTTATGTCCACCTGAGGCTGACTTTAAGGTCATCGAGCAAATCTGACTGGACCGATGCCGCCGAGCTAGACGAGATGTGCGCTAGCTTGCTGCGCCTCGAAGAGATGAAGAAGCAGGGCATTCCGATGGTTCGCAAAGGGGCCTCCGAGAGGCTTCACTGGATTCCCTTGGATCCGACCTTGCGTGAGCGTGTCTACCGACGCTCCCGCGAGAAGGCGATCCAGGATTACTTCAAAGTGTTTTGGTTTCTACCCTACGCGAGCGATGCCGAAAAAGGAAAGATGAAAGAGCTAACCCCAAGGCTGGATCGCTGATGGCCGAAAGTTTGGTCGATGCTAGTTCGTTCAGAAATTGGATCAAGCAGGTGTGATAGACCGGATGTACCCCTAAAGGCGCCCGTACGCAGGGTGCAGCGTCGCGTGCGCCACGCTCGATGCATAAGAAACAATAATAAGGATTCTCACCGGTCAGCATGACGAGAGACGAGATTAATATGAGAATTTTTGCCGCGCGTGCTAAAAGAAGTGAATCTTTACAAGCTCAGCGAAACAGCAGCGGTGGTGATCAACGTAAGCGTTCTGTTGCGATTTCGTCGGGGAAGCTATAACGGAAGAAACCAATTAACTCACGGCTGAGTGAACAAGGAGAAAACGATGGACGAGCAAGCTGAGATCGAGAAATATAACTACAGCGAATTTGTTGGTTCGGAAGAGTTCATGGCCTTTCGGACGCACTTGCCGGTGGGAACGTCGGCGCCCGACTTTGAGGCGACTTTGCTCGAGACGAACCAGAAGGTGCGACTCAGTGACTATTGGAAAAAGAGCGACCTGTTAATCGAATTTGGGTCTCTGACCTGACCGTACTGCGCGCTGGCGGCGCCGGCGCTGGAACCGATGGCGCGAGAGTTCGCTTCGAAAGGCGTGGAGTTTGTTTTTCTTTACAGCCGAGAGGCGCACCCAGGTGAAAATTATCCGGCGCATCGCAGCTTCGAGCAAAAACTTGCCCACACCCGCGCTTTCAAAGCAGAGTTTAAATTCGAAAGGCCAATTCTGGTCGACGATCTGACGGGCACGGCGCACAAACTCTATGGTTCTCTCCCGAATATGACTTACTTCATTGCTCGCGGTGGCAGGGTGCTTTTTCGTGCCGATTGGACCGATCCGCTGACGATTGAATACGCGATCAAATACGTTTTGGATTCCAGAGCGCGCCGCCGCGAAGGACTCAGACCGGCGCCGTTTTACGCCGAATTTGTGGGTTACCGTTGGAATGATCCCGCTAAATTCCAGGAAGGTTTGGTTCGAGCTGGACAGCAAGCCGTTGACGATTTTTCCCGAGCAATGGAGAAACGACTCAAGCAACCACTGCGACCAGGACGAATTGAGCTTCCGGAATAGATGAAAGTTCAACCCCCACCTGTTTCCTCCCCCACGTCGTTGGGGAGGATGAAGGAGGGGGAACGACTTGAACCACTTGAACGGTTTAAACGCTTTGAACGGCTGCTATGGAGTCTTCACAATGAAAGTCACTATTCTTGACGACTATCAGAATATCTTCCTAGGCTCATCGGCGATCGACCGTTTGCGGCAGAAGGCTGAAGTCCAAATCCACACCGAAAAATTTAATTCAGAAAAGGCGCTGATTCGCGCTCTCAAAGGTTCACAGGCCGTCATTCCGATCCGTGAGCGGACTCAGTTCCCGGCCAACTTGCTTCAGTCCTTGCCTGATCTAGAAATTATCGCTCAGACAGGAAATCAGTTGTACCACATCGATATTCCTGCAGCCACGGGGGCCGGAATTCTCGTCACAACGGCTCCTGGCGGTTACGGAGTCACGGAACTCGCAATCGGACTAATGATCGCTGTAATGCGGCGCATACCGCAGAGCGACCGGGAGACGAGGCAGGGAAAATGGCCTCCAGTTCTCGGCAGAGTTTTGAAAGGCAAGACGCTCGGGATTCTGGGACTGGGTCGGGTTGGCTCGGAGGTCGCGCGAATCGCTTTGGCCTTCGGCATGAAGGTTGTCGCCTGGGGTCCCACGTTAACTCGGGAGCGGGCAGAGGCAGCCCAAGTAAATTACATGATGCTGGAAGAGGTTTTACAAAATGCCGATGTGGTATCGATTCATCTAAAGCTTTCAGATCAAAGTAAAGGTCTTCTTAATGAGCCGCGCCTTCGGCTGATGAAAAAATCAGCCTATCTTGTGAACACAGCTCGCGGGGCGATTGTCGATGAAACGGCACTCATCAAAGTGCTCCGGGAAGAAGCTATAGCCGGCGCCGCTCTGGATGTTTTCGCCAAGGAGCCGCTGTCGCCTGGTAGCCCCTTACTTGAGTTTGACAATGTTGTCTTGACGCCGCACATCGGCTGGCCCACAGACAAAGGGTATGAAGAGTTTGCTGAAAACGCAGTGGAGAATATTCTTAGCTACATGGAAGGGAAACTTACGCGGGCGGTTAACCCCGAGGCGGTGGAAAAGAGAAAGTTAGCGCAGTGAACAACGCTAAAGAAACGAGCAATACTTGCATGGAAGAGGGGAAAAGTGCTTTTGCTCCGCGGTGAAAATCAACCGCGCTTTTTTCTCTCCCCGCTTCCCTTCCATGTCGTTCCTTTCCTTCTTAGAACGACTCACTTCTTTACCCCATTTCTGTCTCATTAGCAAAAAAACAGTTCATTTGGATCAACGCAGTTGGAAAGATTAGTTGACCTTTATCAATCAATATATTAATAGATCTTAATATAAGAAGAGATTAATGGAGGGCTTAACGTGGCAAGACTAAAGCAGAGCGCTGTGGCACTGGCAGAATCAGACGAGATTTTGATGAAGTTTTTTAAAGGTTTGGCGGATCAGACCAGGCTTCGTATCGTAGCGGCTCTCTTGGAGAAGGAACGAAACGTATCGGAACTCATTAAAAGTATAGGAGCCCCGCAGAGCAATATCTCCAACCACTTGGCATGCCTGAAATGGTGTGGGTACATCACCTCGCGCAAAGAAGGAACTAGCGTCTACTACCAAATTACAGACGACCGAGTGAGAAAAATTATCGGCTTGGCAAGAGAAGTCGTCGCTGGTCATGCGGAAAACCTCTATGCCTGCACGAGGATCAAGGGGTGAATATACAGAGTCTTAGAGCTGGCATCGTGAGCTTCTCAGCGGCGATTGTCGCCTCACTCTGCTGTCTTTTACCGCTTGCGGTTGTGCTTTTAGGGTTGGGAAGCGGAGCTTTCATGATGGTGACGATGCAGTATCGGAGCATCTTTTTGCCCGCGGGAGTTGTCGGCGTGGCCCTGGGGTATCTGCTCTATTTTCGTGAAAGACGGCGCTGTAACAGTCTTGGCTGTAGTTTCGTCCGCCGGAAAACCAATCTTGCCCTCTTGTTAATTGCCACCGTAGTCGTGGGCGTCGCTATTATTCTCGACATTTTTCCGGCGCTCACATCGGAGATGTTGCAAGGCGTCATGTAAATCTATTGAGGATCTGTATGAAAAACAAATTTATCGTTTTTGTGGGCCTTTCGATACTGTTAACGGGTTGGCTGGTATTGGTATACGCTTCCGGCAGCCACGCCATCGAGTCAAGCAGTAAAACAGTGACGCTGCGGATCGAGGGGATGACCTGAGGTGCTTGACCCATCGCGGTGAAAAGAGCCCTGGAGGGGCTCAAGGGAGTGAAACGGGCTGACGTGAGTTTTAGCAAGGAAGAGGCGGTGGTTTATTTCGACGAAGGACAAACAAAGGTTAAGGAAATGGTCCAGGCTGTCAGCAAAGTAGGTTTTCGAGCCATAGAAAAACGCGCTCAGTGAAAATCTGAGACCGGAGGGAATCATGGACGGAAACAAGTGTTTTAAGGCGGGGATATGGGGCTCGATTATCGCAGCCATTTGTTGCTTCACGCCGGTTCTTGTCGTTGGGCTTGGTCTCATCGGCCTGGCAGCGTTTACGCAATATCTGGACTACGTCTTATTCCCCATGCTGGGATTATTTGTGATCTTGGCGTTTTACGGCTGGTCAAAAAGCAGGAAGGGAATTTAAGACTAATAGTTGTGAAAGGAGGTCAGATGGAAAGAAAAATTGTGGTTTACTCCGCTACAGGGTGAGCGTCTTGCCATTCGGCGAAAGAGTTTCTTTCGCATCACAAGATACCATTTACGGATCGCAATGTGGCTGAGGACCCAACTGCCATGACGGAGCTGGTCGAGAAAATCGGTAGGCGGGCGACGCCGGTCATTATAGTGGATGGCGAAGTCATCGTGGGATTTGACCGGGGAAAACTAGAGCGGATCTTGGGTCTATGAGGTAATGGAATGAGCGAGCTTCTTTGTCCTGGATGTAGCGAAAACGTATCTCTCAACGGTTTACGGGTCGGTGACAGGATTGATTGTTCCAATTGCGCCAACCTGACTTTGAGACTGAAGGAGAATGACGGGAAATATTTTCTCGAAGAAGTTCCCAAGGTGAGCTGTCCCAGTTGCGAACGAATCATAGAAGTACCCGAGGACCTAGGTCCGGGAGCTACCTTGACCTGCCGTGAGGAGAATTTCCTTCTTACTTACGAATTTGGCGCCTATGCTTTGGAAAAAACAAAAAGCGAAACGGGCGGAAAGTGAGATTCTCTTCGCCGCCGGCTGAGATGGAATCTTTCTAATGTCAAACGGGATAAAAAGGACGTTTCTCCTCGTTACGGGGTTTTTTACATGCCCCTGTCATTTACCTTTCGTGCTCCCGGCCCTTGCCGCCGGTCTGGCGGGGACGACACTAGGTACGTTCATATCGGAAAATACCGGTCTGCTGATTGCGCTGGCCACCGTCTATTTCATTGGAGTTGTCGTTTATTTCCTCCGGTGGAACACGAGTAATGGAAAGGAACAATCGTCAGAGAGTCCGGAACGCCTTCATGAATAAGTCGGGAAGGGAAACCGATCGTTGTTGCGAGTAGACTTGGCTTGCTCGGTCTTGGCGGATTGTAATTCAAAATCTTCTCAATGGGTAAAAGTAGAAGCGATCTTCATTAGAGAAAAGAAAGGAGGTGGTTAGGATGTTGCGGAAAAAATGGATGCTCCGTCCGGTGGCACGTTGCAAAGAGGGATGCGAACTAAAGTCCTGGGCACGACGTTAAACTACCTCGGTAGCTCTGCGGAACGTTTACTCGTTGCCTCATGGGCGCCTTTAGTATGGAGATTTTTCTGTGGCAATCCGTAAACTTCGTTTGACCATTCGGGACATGACGTGAGAGAAGTGCGTCTCCCGTGTGGAGAACACTTTGAAAAGCCTTCATGGCGTGCTGGATGTGAAGGGAAGGCTTATCGGTAAGAATCTAGGGGAGTCTGAGATCGTTTATAACCCAACGGAGGTTACCATAGAGGATTTCAACCGCATCGTTTCCACAGCAAGCGGCGAGAAACACGACTTTTCCGTAGTCGCTGTTGTAGAAGAGACTCTCTGACATGGGGGATACGAAGTGAAAACTCCGATTTGTCCTACTTGTGGTTGTTCTCTGGTGCGATTGGGGATCAGCAAGGAGAAGGCGGTCGTGTACGCTTACGAGAGCAGGGAGTCTTGACGAACCAACAGCAACGATCACGGTGAGCTTTGATCCTTCAAAGACCAACATCAAAGCCATCGCTGAGGCGGCAAAGGCAAGTTTGAACTCAGATCATGCTGCGACTATGAGGGGATCAATGGCAGAGATAGAATACGTAACGGGAAGATAATTGCTCAATGAAACGCCCAAGTCTTCCTGAAATTGTCGAAGCTCTTCATAAAGCCGGCATTCCACCACAACTTAGCGCGGACCAGTCGCGGCTTCTTATAAAAGTTTTGCAATTAGTAGCCACCGATTACCCGGTGTCTCCTGGGCGATTAAAGGAAATAGCTTCTGAGCTTCACATGCCGCTTGACGATGCTAATCTGTTTCTCAGACAGATGAGTGAGATCGATGAAGTTGGAAATGTCGTAGGCATACTTGGGTTATCGCATAAGAAACATTTGCACCGATTTGAAGTCGATGGTCATATTTTATCTACATGGTGCGCATGGGATACATTATTTCTGCCAGCCCTGCTCAAACAGACCGCTAAGGTAGAATCCTTCTGTCCCACAACGCGATCTAAAATCTGTCTCACATTATCGCCTTATAAAGTGGAAGGCTATGAACCAGCTAACACGGTACTTTCCATGGTGCTACCAAAACCGAGAACTGAGGGTCCGAAATCCGTCGAGGAGATTTGGATGATCCTTTGCCACTATGTATTTTCCTCAGTTCCACGGAGGTGGTCGCAGAATGGTTCAAAGGAAAGGGCTACGATCCTGTTATTCTCTCGGTCGAAGAGGGCTTTGAGCTTGGTCGTAATTCGTTTGAGGAAGTTCTCAAATACACCTGAAATATAGCTCCAGTTACTGAATGAATCAGGGGCCTTTTTTTGAAGGTCAAAGCGGTTAACAGTCTTTGAGCTCAACGGTCAGAACTATGGACAAGTGCTGCGCTATCGAACACGAAGGAAATCCGCCGCTTTGTCCGATGAACGCGCAGGTGTGTAAACCGGTGGGGAGGATAACATTGGAGAGTCTTCTTAAGCCAGACGTGAGGGCGTCTCTAACTCCGCAGCCGTATTATTTCTGCGACGCGCTTGATTGTGACACCGTCTACGTCTCGGCACTGGGAGATCATTTTATTACCAAAGATCAGCTCACGGTTCGTGTGGGTTTAAAGGAGACAGAAGATCCAATCCCCCTGTGCTACTGCTTTGACTTCGATAGAAAAGCCGTGCGGGAAGACATCCGCTCTAAAGGCGCGACCGACATTCCTAAGATCATCACGCAACGTGTAAAGGCCGGCGAGTGCCGCTGCGAAGAAACCAACCCTAGCGGAACATGCTGCCTGGGCAATATCTATAGAGCTATCAAACAGGCTCAGGCTATGAAGTCCCAAGGCTTGCTATAACTGCAATAAATTATGGAGAAGGCCAGAATTCTTTCTCAGAATGTTTTGCATGCGGAAGAATCATTGACCGCCTGCCTTACTTCGCTAGACACGCTGGAACGTATTTTGGACAGCGTGTCCGATGGCATCATGACCATAGACGGGAATCTAAAGGTGATGACATTTAACCGGGCGGCTACCGACATCACTGGTTTCACCAAAGAAGAGGCCCTGAGCGGTTCCTGTCTGGATGTTTTCCGACAGATACTCTTTGGACAGGAGTGTCTGGTATGCCGTGCCCTGGAGAAACGAGAGTATGTCCATGACGTGGAGCGGGAGATCCTTCGCAAAGGTGCGGATCGCCGGCTGGTCCTAGTGACGACAACTCCGTTGGTGGAGGCCAGGGGTGAGCAGCCCGGCATCGTGGTTGTCTTTCGCGACATCCAGGAAATCCGGGAACTCAGGGAGCAGCTAAAAGGCCGGTCCCGCTTCGACCAGCTCGTAGGCAAAAACCATAGGGTACAAGAGATTTACCGCCTCATTGAGCAGGTGGCGGGGTCCACTGCCTCGGTTCTGATCCAGGGAGAGAGCGGCACCGGTAAAGAACTAGTTGCGCGCGCTATCCACTATAACAGCCGGAGGGCGAACGGCCCTTTTGTTGCTGTTCATTGCTCAGCGCTAGTGGAAACTCTCCTTGAAAGTGAACTCTTCGGCCACGTGAAAGGAGCCTTTACAGGGGCGACCTATACCAAGGTCGGTCGCTTTGAACTGGCCGACGGCGGAACCATCTTTCTGGACGAGATCGGCGATGTAAGCCCCATGATCCAGCTCAAGCTCCTGAGGGTGCTCCAAGAAAGGGAGTTCGAGCGGGTGGGAGAAAGCAAACCGCGCAAGGTGGATGTACGGGTTATTGCCGCCACCAACAAGAACCTGTTTCATCTGGTCAAAGAAGGGCGCTTCCGAGATGATCTTTACTACCGTCTTAAGGTAGTGACCGTCGATTTGCCTACTTTAAGAGAACGGCGGGACGATATTCCACTGCTCGTCGAGCACTTTGTGGAAAAGCTCAATAAGGCTGTGGGGAAAAAGATCGTAGGCGGCACGAAGGAGACTATGGTAGCCTTCATGTCCTACCCATGGCCGGGCAATATCCGGGAGCTAGAGAACGCCATTGAGCACGCCTTTGTTTTGTGCAAGGGCTGTTGGTTGACTCTAGAAGATCTCCCGCCAGAGATTGCTAAAAGCGAAGGTTCTGACTCAACGGTAATACCGCAAGCTCCGGCCAATGAAGATGCAGAGCGGCTCAGGATCCTTGAAACCCTCAAAGCCGCAGGAGGCCGACCGACCGAGACGGCCCGACAGCTCGGGATCAGTCGAACCACGCTGTGGCGCAAGCTTAAGAAATACCGGATCATACCGGATGAAACAGTTGAAACGTCTGAAACATCCTAGCCTGTTTCGTGTAACATCGCCGTCCTCAGGTTAACACTTCTTCCCGCTTCCAAATTCCTTTAATTTCCACCAACTACAGCGCTGTCAGCGTGGGACTTCGACCTGGCATCCTTCGTGCGATCCATCAGGAACAAGACGGGATAAACGATGGAAATGGAATCCAATCATAATCAGCAAAGGATCGATACCACCTTGGGAGATCTCATAGAGGCTCTGACGGAGGCGGCCTTCGAATTCAGCGCCGGCGAAAGAGATGCTTATGTGCTTGCCGGCCTTGCCCTGGAGCAGATTCTCAAAAAGCCCCTTCTCCGAGATTTTGGTGCAGGAGAAGTCTTGGTCGAACGGCTACTAGAAAAGCAACAAAGCCACTGAGATTGATGCAAGGACAAAAGAAAGGAGTGCGCGAGGTGATCGTGCACTCTTCGCACGAAAGAGGAGGGCAAATTGAAAGGCGCTCCTCGGTTCACAGGGAATGCGAATATCGGCAAATGAGCTTATGTCCGTGGTGAAAACAAGAACCCTCCGGGAACAGGAAACAAGGTGCGAGCGATGCCTTAACGGCGACGAGGCGCGATACCGCGTCTATACCGACGCCATTGAAATGAAAGTATGCCAGTCCTGTGCTGAAGAAGCTCGAAGAATAGGAATTAAAGTTGAACCGCTCGGTGTCTTAAAAAGGACGGAGATAACCCAAGGGAGGATTTCCTCGGCCACACGTGGGAAAGGGGGAAAAATCAATGGGTTTAATGGGTTTTAGAACTGCCATCTCCAAAGCACGTCGGGAAGAATTTGAGCATGAAGCACTTCCGCATCTTTCTCATCTTTACACCGCTGCTTATTACCTCACAAAGGACAAAACTGAGGCTGAGGATCTCGTCCAGGACACTTATCTCAGGGGCTTTCGATTCTTCGACAAATTTCAACGCGGGACGAATTGCAGGGCATGGCTCTTATCGATCCAGAGACATCTCGCCATCAACCGCTATTGCCGTAAGAAACGGGAGCCGGAGATCGTAGACTGGGCAGAGGTTGAGCTGGTCTATGAGTCCATGGTGGAGCAAAGCGAAAAGCAAACGTATGTCGATATAGAGCGTGCTCTCAAAAAATTACCTGAAGAGTTCCGCACGGCTCTTGTCCTTGTGGCCATTGAGGAGCTGACCTACGAGGAGGCAGCTCAAGTGACGCGATGTCCCATTGGGACGATACGATCCCGAGTCTCTCGGGGCCGGAGAATGTTGCAGGTTATACTGAGGGATTATGCCACAGAGAGAGGGCTCATCGAGTTAAAGGTAGGGTTGGCGACCTCTGCGGCCTGATGTCACCGGAGGCTGGCTTGGAGGTGCCTGGCAGGATTTATGTCTACGAAAGCGCGGACGGGAGAACCGTGGTGAGCTACTACAAGCCCTCGGGTGGATTCGCAAGCTACGGGAAGGAACATACCACCATGGCCGGGCAGATGATGGACAAAACCCTGGAGGAGGTCGTGGCTGAGGGCACGAAATAGGGAGGTGAGGTCATGCTCATCACGCCAATTGACATTCTTTTTGTCATAGCTGGCCTGGCGGTCATGGGGCTTGGCTTCAGGCGGCGGAAGAATGCTCCGCCGCCCGAGCCGGCCCCACACCGGCATCGGTCGGAGAGATCATCCTTACAGGCTTGGCTTTAGTGCCGGCTGCCGTGGGGCCTAATGTTCTCGTAGTAGCACTTACTCCGGGGATGCCCGGAATGCCGACCCTCACCCGCTGGGTTCTCATTCCGTCGATCTCTCTTCTTATACTTGTCTGGTTGCTAGCATTTTTCCTTGATTATAAACGGTTGCAGAATCGCATCTGGACGGGGCTATGGGTTGGAGCATCAGCCACAGCCGCACTGGATGTCTTCCGCCTCACGAGCTTCAGCCTGGGGCTCTTGCCGGGAAATTTGCCCAGAATGTTCGGGGTTCTGATCCTCGACACCATGGCACTCGGCCCCACCCCATTCTCCGATCTCGTGGGTTCGCTTTACCATTATTGGGTGAGTGCCTGCTTCGGACTGACCTATGCTTTGATCTGCGGCAAAACCCGATGGTGGGGCGGGTTGATTTGGGGATTAATCATTGAGGTCGGGATGATGATCACTCCTCCTATGGTTATCGCTATGGATACCGGTTACTTCGGGCTCAAGCTGGGGCAGGGAATTTTCAACGGTGTCTTTATCGGAAGCCTTATTCCGCACATCTCTTACGGGATCGCGCTAGGTCTTCTATTAGAGAGATATGTCAAGCATCATGGAAGCATCTTCAGCTTGATCCACTCGGCCTTGAGATCCTCCTCTTCACAACCCGCAATCACTGACGCTTATCACGGAAAGGCAGGTCGTAAACGGTCGAGAGTTATGCATCGTACGAGCGACTGGTTGAGTTTTACCGTCGCTGGACAGCTTGCACTCTTGGATCGGCTCATTGCAATCGGGAGTTCAAAGTTCTGGAACATCTCTTGGGGGCTTGGTTCTTTCAGGCTATAGTGAATCATGCGGGCTTAAATGAAAACACCAAGGGAGCATTTAACTTTTGCCGGTTCTTTGACCGGAGGCGTACATGTAAAGCAGCCGCCCTTGCTTGAGGCGCAAGAAAAACAAGTGGCCGTTCTGTTTGTAGATATTGAAGGGTGCACCCAGCTTTGTGAGGATTTGCCACCGAAAGAAATGACGGGGCTTATCGAGCGGTATTTTTCTCGGTTCTTTGATTCTGTTGAGAAAGCTGGCGGCAGAGTTAACAACATAATGGGCGATGGTTTTATGGCGCTTTTCGAAGGCAAGGAATATCGCAAAAATATTCTCGCCGCGGCTGAAGCCGCCGTAACTATTCAGCGCCGGGCCCGAGCGCTAAATAAACAAAGGTCGGGAGAACATGGTCCGGTTTTGGTGAATGCTGGCATTCACGTTGGCAGCGCTTATGTTGGGATTACAAACTTTCGAACCGTGGGTGGAGAACATTGGACCTACACGGCATCCGGCCCGGTCATCAATGTCGCAGCGCGTCTTTGCGACCTCGCAACGAAGGGTTCAATTTTCGTGAGTGCGGAGATCGCGAAAAATCTCAAAGGGATTCGTTATTCTCTGCAACGGCTTGGCGCAAAGAAATTAAAAAATGTGAGTCAACCTGAAACGGTATTTAAGCTGAATACCAAAAAGACGCGTCCTGGGCGAAGCAAAAAGGCCACAGGCCGCGGACCTTCCTCCGAGGAGTAATTCACTATGACAAAAAAGTTTGATCTCATAGCCATCGGTACCGGATCAGCGGCTGCGACGGTTGCTTCCCGATGCCGTTCTGCCGGGTGGGAGGTAGCCGTTGTCGATTCACGACCTTTTGGCGGCACTTGCGCCTTACGGGGTTGTGATCCGAAAAAAGTGCTTGTGGGAGCCGCGGAAGTCATCGACTGGAATCGCCGGATGGCGGGCAAATGCATCAAGGGAAAGGGCATGGAAATCGACTGGCCTGCATTAATGCGCTTTAAGAAAACTTTCGTTGCGACGGTCCCCAAGCACAGAGAAGAGAGTTTTGCCAAAGCGGGTATCGCTACGTTCCACGGGCGGGCGCGCTTCGCAGATAAAACCACCGTGCGGGCGGGTGAGCAGACACTTGAAGCAAAAAATGTCGTCATTGCCTCCGGCGCTTGTCCCGCCAAACTCGGCATTTCAGGCGAAAAATATCTTATCACGAGCGATCAGTTTCTAGGATTAAAAAAACTCCCGAACCAAATTGTTTTCGTCGGCGGTGGCTATATCTCGTTTGAGTTCGCTCACGTGGCTGCACGGGCCGGGGCTGAGGTTCAGATTCTTCATAGAGGACCTAGACCCCTTGCGGGTTTTGATCCTGATTTAGTGAAGCAATTGGTAAAAGCGACAGAAGCGATCGGCGTTGAAGTGCACTTAGAATCGCCCGTCGAAGCAATCGAAAAGTCTGCTAAAAAGTTCATCGTATACACTTCGAGGAAGAGCGGTAAAAAATCCTTTCAAGCGGACTTGGTCGTTCATGGAGCGGGTCGGGTACCGGAAATCGATGATCTCGATTTGGAAACGGCAGGCATCGCGCATACAAAAGCGGGAGTGACGGTCAACGAGTATCTGCAGAGCGTGTCCAACCCGGCGATATACGCCGCGGGTGACGCCGCTGCCAGTGGAGGCTTGCCACTGACACCCGTGGCTAGCATGGAGGGGCGGGTTGTGGCAGCCAATCTTTTGAACGGGAACCACCAGAAACCAAACTACGCGGGAATCCCATCAGTGGTTTTCACGGTACCGCCCTTGGCGTCGGTCGGCTTGCAAGAAGCCGCGGCTACCGAACGAGGACTTAGAATAACGGTCAACCACGGAGAAACCTCGGGCTGGTACTCATCGCGCAGGGTCGGCATGAAGTACTCTGGTTACAAAGTTCTGGTCGAGGAAGGCAGCAATCGTATCGTGGGGGCTCACCTGTTGGGCCCGCATGCCGAGGAGACGATCAATTTATTTGCTATGGCGATGCGGTTTGGGCTCACGGCGGATCAGTTAAAAGAGATGCGGTACGCTTACCCGAGCCACTCTGATGACGTCAGCTACATGGTTTAGCAACAAACTTGGCCTTATTGGCAACTCGCTCGATTAACGGACATATCGCGTTCCGCCGACTTTGCCCTGAAGTGCGGCGCAACAACAACTGGAGCTGTTGGCGCAGCAGCTTAAGCTCCCGAATTTTGAGATCAAGATCGGTAAGATGCTGACGGGCCAACTCCTTCACTTCCGCGCACGGTCGTTGACCTTTGCGTGACAGCTCCAGAAGTTTTCTTATTTCCTTGAGCGTGATCCCAAGAGTTTGAGCTCGACGCACGAAATTGAGCAAGTTAATAGCGTCCTCATCGTAGATCCGATAGCCGTTCGGAAGGCGCGCGGCCGGGCTCAGTAGCCCACGAGCCTCATAATAGCGCAGCGTTGAACTGTGAACCCCTGCCCGCCGGGCGACATTTCCTATAGTCAACATTTTTTTGGAGCCCCCTTGACCTTAAACTATAGTTGAAGGTGTAGCGTACACTTCAAGGAAAATCAATCTGCGGACGCGATCAACGTTACGCACGGTCTTGCCCGTTGGGCTGCCCGGGAAACAAAGCTTGGACACGATCAGGAAGAAAATTATGGAGAAAGTGCAGTTTAAAATAGGCGGCATGTCCTGTTCTTTTTGCGTCGAGACGATCAGGCGGGCTCTCACGCGTATGGAGGGAGTGAGCGAGGTTCATGTCAGCCTAGCTCATGAGGAAACACTGATTGAGTACGACCGCGCCAAAGTAACGCCCGAACAATTGAAAGACACCCTTGTCGCTGTCGGCTACACGGTGCGGGACCCTGAAAAGGTCCGCACGTTCGAAGAGGAGGAGGCGGAGATAGAGCAGGAAGGGGACCGCCTCATCATAGCCGGCTCACTCACCGGGATCGCTCTTCTGCTGATGATTCTTATGTGGCTCGGCCGCATGTTCCCCCACATCGAGTTGGTTACATTCGCCCTCGCCTTAGTGACGGTCTTTATCATCGGATGGCCGATCCTGAAGATGGCTTGGGGTTCTCTAACGCGAGGAATCTTTAATCAACACGTCCTTCTCGAATTTGCCGCTTTCGCCGGCCTGACTGGAGGAGCGCTGGGCTTCTTTTTCCCCGATTTCCCATCACCGGATTTCTTCGGTGTCGCTGTATTTGTAACTACGTACCATATCCTGAGCCAATATACTTCGCTGCTCGTTCGAACCCGGGCCAGCCAGGCGGTACGGAAGCTGCTCAGCCTTCAGCCGGACACGGCGCGGGTCATACGATATGGACAGGAAAAGGAAGTCCCGATCGCCGAAGTACAAACCGGCGATCTAATCAGGATTAGACCCGGCGCACAGATTCCAGTTGATGGAGAGGTCATCGAAGGCGAATCGGCTGTAAATGAAAGCTTCGTAACCGGTGAACCACTACCCCGCGAAAAGTCTAAAGGCGACGAGGTTATCGGCGGCTCAGTCAACCAGGCGGGCACCCTCGTGGTGCGGGCTACGAAGATCGGAAAAGAAAGTTTCCTCCAGCAGATCGCCAGACATATTCAGGAGGCGCGGGCACTCAAGCCGAGCATTATCCAGCTCGTCGACGGCATCCTCAGATACTTCGTGCCTGGCGTCTTGGCCTTCGCGGCGCTGGCGATCTTGATTTGGACCGTGGGAGCGTGGCTCGTTACAGGACAACCGGATGTGATCAGGGCCACTTATGCGGCGCTGGCCGTCTTGGTCATGGGATATCCATGCGCTCTCGGTATGGCGACTCCGCTGGCGATGATCCGTGGAAGCGGAGAGGCTGCGCTGAAGGGCATTCTCATGAGAACTGGTGAAGCTTTCCAGGTTTTCAAGGACGTCAAAAAGGTCTTGCTCGATAAGACCGGCACTATCACGGTGGGCAAGCCACAGGTAGCAGACGCGATCCCGTTGAACGGTGGCACCCCTGAAAGCCTCCTTGAAATAGCGGCGAGCGCGGAGAGATTCTCCGAGCATCCTCTCGCGCAGGCTGTCGTCGAAAGCGCCGAGAAAAAGGGCCTGAAGCTCAAAGAGGCGCGCGAATTCAAAGCCGTTGCTGGAGGTGGAGTCCGTGCCCAGGTGGAGAGCAAAAAAATTCTCATCGGTAATCTCCGCTATTTAAAGCAGGAGGGCGTCTCAATGGATGCGGCAGAGGAAAAGGCTGCCTCGCTCCAGGCGCAGGCCAAAACGGTTATCGGGATTTCCGAAAACGGAAAGCTTGTTGGCCTTTTGTCCATCACGGATACGGTGAAAACAGACGCGGCGGATGCCATCCGGGGAATGAAAGAGGCGGGTCTTACGCCTGTCATGATTACGGGAGACAACTGGCAGACCGCAAGAGCTGTGGCGGGGCAGGTTGGGGTCGAGGAAGTCTACGCACAGGTCTTGCCGCAGGATAAAGCAGCCAAAGTACGCGAGCTGCAGCGCGGAGGCGTGCGCGTCGCTATGGTGGGAGACGGGATCAACGATGCTCCGGCTCTGATGCAGGCAGATGTGGGAGTCGCCATAGGTGCGGGGACCGACATCGCTATAGAATCTTCGGACATCATTCTTGTCGGTGAGCGTTTAGGCGGATTTGTCGATGCCTATCACATTGCGAAACGAAGCTACCGAAAAACGGTTCAAAACCTCGCCCTTGCTTTTTCGTTCAACGGGGTCGGCGTGCCGCTGGCGACGACCGGCTGGGTCCATCCGGTCTGGGCCATGATCGCGATGGCCGCGAGCGTGACCACAGTTCTCCTCAATTCCTTCGGTGGAAGACTCTTGCCTAAAACTAGAAAGGGAAAGGAACCTGAAATGACAGAAAAAGGAGACGTCGAGAAGTTAGATTTCGTGATCTCCAGCATTCATTGCGAGGGGTGCGTGCAGGTTATCCGAGATGCCCTGAGCCGGTTGCCTGCGGTTGTTGATGTAAAGGGAGAACCACAAAAGAAGCGCATCAGTGTATCAGTTCAAAAAGGCTCCCTTTCCAGGGTCGAGGTTGCTGATCAGATTTCCAAACTGGGACACGTTGTGGAGTAAGACGAAAGCGGCTGGTGATCGCGTGGAGTTTTATCAAATAATTTTGGTGCCGGTCGCGTTCGGTCTATTGGGTTTCGTCGAGCCATGTTCCATCGGAGCCAACATCATCTTTCTCGGTTACCTGCAGGCGCGCAAGGCAGGAAAGGTTTTGGAGACCATCAAATTCACGATCACCCGAGCGCTCTTTCTGGGTCTGGTTGGCTTACTCGTGGGAGTGGTGGGTCAGCCCATGAGAACTGGAACTTATTCCTATTCTCTTCTTCTCGGAGTCGCCTATGTGGTTTTAGGACTTCTGGGTCTCTGGTGGAGCTTCCGGGGGACAGGCTTTGCACCTCTCGATCTCGGGAGGCACCTCCCCAAAGAAGGAGCGTTCCCATTAGGAGTGGTCTTTGGTCTGACCGCTCCGGCCTGTTCTCTCCCTCTCTTTTTGGCGCTCTTAGGTCTCGGAGTGATAGAGGGAGCGTGGGTTGGCTTTCTTTCCCTTTTTCTCTTTGGCCTTGCACTATCTGTTCCTCTCGTCTTGATCGCGCATTCGGCGAAGGCCGAGGATATCTTGCGCAACTTGGGCAGGAAGGCCGCCGAAGTTCCTTACCTTGCAGGGCTAGTCCTGATCTCCGTGGGCACCATCACAATCCTGATTGCCTGGCGGCAACTATCGACTGTTTAGGGAGAGCACTATGCGTAAATCAGCAATAGCAGCGGTCCTTCTCTTGATCGGCTTCGCTGGCGTCGCGATTGGCTACTATTTGAATCCGGCGGGCGTTCCTCCGGTCAAAGGCTATACAGAGGGAAAGGAGATTAAATTCATCCATACTGAAGCCTCCGACCCAAAAGTCGCCGAGCTTTTGACCGAGATGATGAGGTCTCCGGTCTTGGTGGTGCCTTCGCTTGCGCAGGCTCCAAGGGAGATGTTGGCGGATGTCTACGTCTTTAAAAATGGCGTTAAGGGCGATGGTCCATTCGGATTCCAGCCGGATGTCTTCGACAACCCTCCCGGTATGGATGGATACAGACCGTTACGATCGGTTCTCATCGTCACGTGGAAGAACGAAAACGCAGCGCGGGAACTCAGGTCCGCCGCCGACGTAAAGACAGCAGAGAAAGCAGGCGGGATCACAATCGAGCGGCCCGGAGTGGTCGTAAACATGCCGCTGCTTACGTGGCCGGGCGGGAGACGTTAGCAAGTTATGAGCGCAATTCAACGAGGGCTTAGAAATCCTTTCAGAAACAAGGTGAGGACGACAGTCGTCTTGCTTTTGTTATCTGTCGTCATAGGTCTCTTTGCGGTGATGGTTCAGGCTACGTTCCAAACTCAAGAGCAGTTGGAAAACCTTCAGGCTCGCCTGCGCACGCTCATCGAGCTTCGGGAAGCCGGGGCCTTCGGAACCGGAGGGTTTGGAGGAGACAGACCGGTCGGCGCGGACGAGTTCTCGGTCACAACTCTGGAAATGATCAAGCGGATCCCCAACGCGAAGCACATTACTAAGATCGAGGAGTATGTGCATACGCCTCAAATTGACCCTACGAAGCCGAATGCCTACGCCATGGTGATTGGTCTTAGACCGGGCGCGCCGATGCGGGCCATCGGAGAGGTTGATTATGAAAACGCTAGGATCATCGCCGGGCGGGGATTGGACGAGAAGGATGCGAGTGACAATGTGGCTGTCGTTGGCAGGCTGTACGCAAAAGAGCGGGTCGCCGTTGCCGGAGAAGAGATGAGCGCGTCCGCTCTCGACACACAAAAAATCATGCTGAATTCAGAGCCCTTACAGGTCGTTGGCGTTTACGCGACGGGAAACGATTTTGGGGACAACCACGTCTTCATTCCATTGGAGACTTTTCGGCGTATCTTCAAGCCCGGCGACAAGCTCTCGAAGATCCGGGTCACCGTGGACTCGGTTGCCAATGTCGAAGCTGTCGCGGCGCATCTCAAAAAGATTCCGGGAGTCGACGTCGTAACCGCAGCCGAGCAAGTCTCTACAGCCAAGACAACGCTGGGCACCATGACGGCTGCGACTCTCTACGGATCCATTCTCCTCTTCATCATCGGGGGCGTCTTAGTCGTCTTCGTCATGGTGCTCACAACCAGGGAACGGATTCGAGAGATTGGCACGCTAAAAGCAATTGGCGCGTCGAATCTCGAGATCACCAAACAGTTCCTGGCTGAGGTCGCCGCCCTGATCCTGATAGCCGGAGTAGGAGCTGTGCTCGTGGCCGCCTTATCGTTAGAAATTCTTCAGCGGAATCTGGGCCTGGCGGCGACGTTGGACCGAAACACATTTGTTTTGATCATCCTCGGGGGTTTCGCCTTTGCCTCGATTGGCAGCCTTTACCCCATCATCAAAGGGGTTCGTCTGAGTCCGGTCCAAGCTATGAAGAGCAATTAAGGAGTTGCTATGGGAATGATTCTTTTGGGATTACGCAATCTCATCCGCAGCAAGGTGCGACTGGTCGTTGTGGTCGTTTTGATCGCAGTACCTTTTTTTCTGCTTCTCATCATGCAAGCGATCGGTGACGCGATTCAAGGCCAGACCGAAGTTCTGAAGCGCGACGTGAATACGTTGCTCCAGCTTCGCGCCAGAGGGTCCATGGGGCATATCAACATGGTGGGACAAGACCGCATCTTGCCTCCGGATGTCCCAGCCAAGGTAAGGCAGATTGAGCATGTCGTGCATGTGGAGCCTTATCTTCTCGCGATGGCGCCGATCACGGAGCCAAACTTTGTCATGCATGTCGGCCTGGAGCCAAGCGCCGAGAAGCGCCTTGAGTCTCACGGCGAGGCCGGGAACCCGCGGATCGTAGCCGGCCGCGATTTTACGGAAGAAGACCGGGGAAAGCCCGTTGGAATCATCGGGCAGGGGTACGCGAAGTGGGCCGGTATAACCTCGCACGATATCGAAAACGGCCGTGCAACGCTCGTCATAGATCCCACGCGCTCGCATCCTGTGATCTTTCCCATGAACCGACCGACGCGCACGCTTAACATCATCGGAATGTACGCAAGCGGGTATACTTTTGGCGACCTCCAGCTATTTATACCGATGGACACCTTCCGCGATATCTATGGCGTGAACCAGGGGATTTCCTGGGTGTTTGTCCGAGTGGACTCTGTGGACAACGTCGCATCTGTGACAAAGAAGCTTCAGGAGGTGGTTGGCGATGTGGCCGACATCCTGGCGCCAAAGGGAGCTGCTGTTTTTACGGCGACCACTAGCCGGACCGTGACACGCCTGGCTGTGGGGGGAGCAGCTCTGGCAGTGGTCTTGATGACAATCGTCATCTTCTTCGTGACACTCATGCAGGTTCGAGAGCGCTCAAAGGAGATAGGTACGTTGAAGGCCATCGGGGCAAGCGACGGCGGTGTCACCGTTGAGGTTCTTACCGAGGCGACCGCCCTGACTATCCTGGGCGGTCTGGTTGCACTCATCTTATTCAGGATCCTTGGCGAGATGATTTCAGGATCCGTTTTTGCCATCGGCATCACCCCCTTTCTTCCCAGCCACTACAAGCCGCTTGTGCAAAGCCTGAGCGTCAGCAATCAGATTTCCGCATCAGGATTGGGTGGTCTGGTTTTGATTGCATTTCTCGCATCAGTTATCGGAAGCGCCTATGGCCTGTGGCAGGTAATCAAACTCTCTCCGTTGGAGGCAATGAAGCATGAGTGAGAAAAAGACGTTAATTGAACTTAAAGACGTAGCGAAGCACTACAACAAAGGTGGCGAGACGGTAAGGGCCGTGGACGGAATCAATCAGAAGATTCCAACGACAGGCATGGTCGCCATTGTCGGCCCCAGCGGGAGCGGCAAATCCACTCTGCTGCATATAATTGGCGCAATGGATCGGCCAACCCGAGGAGAAGTCATCGTGGCAGGAAAGACCTTGAACGGTCTTCCCGAAAGGGAGCTGACTGGCTTTCGACGAAAGACTGTGGGCTTTGTCTTTCAGACTTTCAACCTGATTCCCAATCTCACCGCTCTGGAGAACGTCATGCTTCCGATGGAATTTAACGAAGTGCCAAAGCCTGACAGGGTCCAGCGGGGAAAGTCTTTGCTCGAACGGCTTGGATTAGAGCAACGGCTTAAGCATCGGCCAAACGAGCTGAGTGGCGGCGAGATGCAGCGCGTGGCCATCGCAAGGGCGTTAGCCAATAATCCGCCACTCATCTTGGCAGATGAACCCACAGGCAACTTGGACTCACAGGCCGGTCAGATGATCTATGAGCTTCTGAAACAGATCTCAAATGAACGAACGGTCGTGGTCGTGACGCATGCTGAAGCTTTAGCTCAGAGGGCAGATACAGTGCTGCATATAAAGGATGGGCGTCTGGAACAAAATGGATAAGGTCGCAGTCGAAGAGAAGGCCCCGGCGCTTATGGCAACCGGCGGCCGATGACGGGGGTTCGATGTCCATGATCACGTGGTGGGAGAATCTGGTTCCGCGCAATGCCGTGGCTCTCCTGAAGAACTCCGGGCGCCGAGAACTTCCGGCGAAGGAGATACGTGAGGTCGCCGTGTTCTTCGTTGACATCGAAGGCTGCACGCGGGTCTGCGAAGACCTGCCTCCACGCGAGGTGAACGAGGTCAGAGAAACGTACTTCTCCGAATACCTGGACATCATTCGCGCGGACGGCGGCGAGGTCACCGAGGTCCTAGGCGATGGTCTTCTGGCGCTCTTCGAGGGGCCGGATATCAAGGAGAACGTACACGCCGCGCTCACGGCGGCGCGGCGAATTCAGGTTCGTACCGTCGGACTCAACCGCCGCCGGCGTGGCCGCCACGATCCGATCATCGTGAACATCGGCCTGAACGCAGGTCCGGCATTGACGGGGCTTACACGCCTGCGCGGGCGGTCCGGGGAGCGGTGGGTCTATTCGGCTAGTGGTCCGGTAACCAACGTCGCGGCTCGACTTGCCGCTCTTGCCCACGGCGGTCAGGCTCTCACGACGAAAGCGACGGTGGACCTTCTCGGATGTAAGTGCCGTTCGATCGGCCCTCACGCGCTGAAGAACGTGACGGGCGTGATCGACGTCGTCGAAATCCTCCCGATCGAGGAAAAGACGCAGGAGGCGTCAGGCGCGGGAACGAAGAGCGGGGCGGCGTGACGTGGTGAGAGTCGAGATCGTGACGGCGCCCGGAAGCTCGTGGCCATCGCAAGGGCCCTGGCCAATGATCCTCCTCTTATCTTAGCGGATGAACCCACGAGGAACTTGGACTCACACGCTGGTCAGATGATCTATGAGTTGCTGAAAGAGATTTCTAAGGAGCGCACGGTCTTGGTTGTGACGCATGCTGAAGCTTTAGCTCAGATGGCAGATAAGCTTCTCCACATCAGGGACGGCAGACTTGAAGATCATCCGTAAAGGAAAGGAGATTTTTGAATGCGTAAAGCAAAAACGATGGTTTTTCTAATTTTGACTTTCTGGGCAACTGCCCTCGTAATTTCTGCGCCGAGCCTCGCACAGGAAAAGGTAGAGGGAACGGTCGTAAAAACCAACCTTACTGCGTGCAGCGTCGTCCCAGGAAAAGTGGGGACGTGCGAAGGCACCTTGGTTTTGGAAAGCACAAAGGACGGAAAGCCGCATCAGACAACTGTGAAAATCACGCGCGACACCGTCCTCAAAAAAGGCGATGCGAAACTCTTTCTCTTTCAGCTTCAAAGTGCCCCGGTAACCGTCACCTTTTCCGAAGGTAAGAGCGAAAAGGTGGCCCAATCTGTGACGACGAAAGGCCGGTAATCTCACTAAGCGTTGACGTGAATTTGTGAACACTCCTATTCGATTGCAAATATACTTATTCCTTTTGGCTATTCCTCTTCATCTCATCTGGGAGGTCGCTCAGATAAGAGCCTATGAGTTTCCTGAAACCGGCTTAATGACGGATGTAATCGGCTGCTTGCTACCAACTCTGGGAGACGGTTTGATGACGTTAATTATTTTTTGGACTGGCTGGGCGGTTTTTCGAGATTCGCGGTGGATCTTGAAACCCGCTTTGAAGGGCTACCTTCTTATGTTCGTTATCGGCATATTTCTGGCCATAATCGTAGAGCTGAATGCTCTCTATCTGACTGGCGCGTGGCGCTACAGCGAGCAGATGATCACGATCTCGGTCCTCGGAGTCGGTCTTCCGCCTCTCCTGCAGATGGTACTGCTTCCACCCATCACGGCTGTTCTTCTGCGGTGGATCTGGAGGAAAACTGAAACGATTAAGTTGATAAAAGTATCCCACGAAGAAAGGAAGTGAAGCCGATGGCGCTACAGAAGGGAGAACGTTGCCGCTGTCCCGCCTTGAATTGTGGCTGTGCGATCGAGGTGACACACACATTACCGCTTGACCTTAAACTATAGTTGAAGATCTAGCATGCGATTTGAAGAACCACTTCTCTAATTCTCCCCCGTCAAACGGGGGAAGCGGCAAGGAGTGTAGCGCGCCCGAGTGAGGGTCCATGCACCGGCTGATTACGGCTACGGGAAAATAAGCCGAGCGAGATCGTCATACGGTACCGAAAAGGAGGAAGCATGGAGTCAAAGAAACTGTTGTTTCAAGCAGGGATCATGATGGTGCTGATGCTTGTGCATCTCCTAGCCAATTTGGAACGTGTCCATGCATTTCCCATCAACGCGCCAAACGCGCGCACGCTCTTTGGTGAATTTCGCTTGGGAGTGGCTGATTTCCGCTTCACGCATTTGTCAGGGGCGGGCCAGGAACTGGACATTTTTGAAGAGACGCTGACGGGCGTTTATGCAGCAACTGGTGATCTCAGCTTAGGCCTGACGCTCCCAAACGTGCAAAAGGAGTTGGAATTTAAAACTCCAACTGGACGAAAATCGGAGATTCGTTCCCAAGGTCTGGGTGATTTGTCACTGGTTGGCGTCTATCGCTTTTACCGCAGGGATGTCGCGCGAGCCACTACGCAGTTTTCCATCATCGGCGGAGTCAAGGCCCCCACGGGTTCAACTTCTCAGCGCGATGGAAACTCGCCCGCTCTCACGGGAACTGCGAGCACTCGGCTCCCCAGGCCGCTGCAGCCCGGAAGCGGCTCCTGGGATGGCATCGTGGGGATTGCAGGCTTCCAGAACCTCGACCGGCTCTCTTTTTATGGCAGTGTCCAAGGGAAAATAAATAGCGAGGATGACAATTTCAGATTCGGTAACAATCTCCATTACGATTTTAGCGTGGACTACGTCACGCTACCGGAGCGCAATCTTTTCTTTGTCCTGGAACTCAATGGCGTCCATGCCTGGAAGGATAAGGTGGATGGGAAAAAGGCCCGAAACTCCGGCGGACATATCCTTCACATATCCCCGGGTATTGAGTATTTGCCGCTTCCCTATCTCATTCTGGAGAGCTCGGTACAAATCCCTGTCGTCCAGGATTTAAACGGACGGCAGCCGGAAAAGCGTGTAAGCGTGCTCGTGGGATTCCGGTATTTATTTTAGTGTGGTGGTCTGTGAAATTCGTTGAATAATTCGAATTTGGATGCCGGCTTTCGCCGGCATGACGGGTTCAGGGGAACTTAATGACGCTGAAAGTGTTGTAGATCAAAAGGAGGACCCAATGAAGCGCTTAAAATTCTGTCTGGCAACCTTGGCCTTAGCTATTTTGACAACAGTCTGGCCGGGCCTGGGCTTTGCGGAAATCGAGAAGGCGGTGGTCAAAATCGAAGGGGGCATGCAGTGTAGCCTCTGAAGTTACGGGGTAAATAAATCCTTACTGCGCCAGGATGGCGTGGCAGATTCCAATACCTCGCTCGATACACAAAGCTCCACCGTGACTTTCAAGAAGGGAAAAGTTATTGACTTCGGAAAACTTGGCAGGGCCGTTGATAGCGCCGGCTTCAAGGCTGCTGAGATTAAAATCTGGGCGAAAGGAACCGTTGAGAAATCCGACGGGCAAGTCGTCCTCAAAGTGAGCGGCAGTAACCAAACTCTCCCCCTCAAGGGCGAGGTGGCAAAGCTCAAGGCGGGGGAGGAAGCAACGGTGGTAGGGAATGTGGAGTTCGATAAAAAGCCCTCTACCCTCATCGTTGAGCGCGTGGAGAAGTAAGCCGTGAGCGAGTTCTTCCGAGATTGGTGGGTATGGTGCTATCTGTATCTGCAGCACTTTTTTGTGATGATGTACTGGGTAACCATCCCGGGGTTACTCGTCTGCGGTTTCCTCAGCGTCCGTTACCGCCCGGTGTTTCGAGACCGGCTTCTCAAAGGAGCATCGGGGCCGCTGGCGGTTTTCTATGCCATTGGCCTCGGGATGACTACACCGGCTAGCCGGCGCGAGGGTCTTAAGACGACGTCCACTTTGCTCGTCAGCGGCGCTCCTCCGGCTGCGGCTCTTGGATACTTCATCGCCAGCCAAAGCCTCGGACTGTATTTTGTACTGGCCTTTACTGTCCTTGTCGGCCTGGAGTTCGGCCTTGGGGTGCTCCTGGGAGGCCTGGTGATGGTCTTGCTAACTGCGGCCTCCGCGTATTTTCTGGCCTTATCACCTGTGCCGGAGAAAATAGCACCCGCAACTTCGACGTCCAACCCTGGAGACGAGGCGCCGAAAAACTGGCAGGCGCTTCTCTCAACGCGGGAAGGATGGTGGCTCGCACTGAAAGACATAGGTCACATCTTTAGAGTCCTTTGGCTCCCCTCGTTGGGCGGCCTCCTTCTGGGCGGTCTCATCCTGGCCGTGGATATGAGGAAGGCTTGGCCCCTTCCCTTGTGGCTCGGAGATGAAGGATTGGGGCCCACGATCGCGAGTGCGTTCTTTGGACCTCTCTTATCTTTTATCTCTTTCAGTTCATCTCTGGGCAATCTGGTTGTGGCGTCGAGCATCTGGAAAACATGGACCTTCGCCTATGCCGGGGTCATCAGTTTTGTGCTCGCCGGCACCCTCCATCCGTTAAATTTGCGCCCCCTTAAGCAACTATTTGGCGCCCGGACTGGACGGTACGTCGCCACTATTCTTTATCTATCCGCGGCACTGGGGGGCCTAACGGCCATCGGCACCTTCGAGCTACTTGGTCTGGAGGTCACCCACGTCCCTTGGTTCGAGCCGCTCGTGAAAAAGATCATGATGACGCTTCCCTTCACGATGCTTGGCACCGGAGGAATGAGCATTATGGGAAAGATGGGAGGGATGGAAGGGATGTAGCTCCGGACCAGACAACAAAGGAGCGAAAATGAAAAGATCGTTTTTAGTTCAGTCAGGACTGCTTTTGGTCTTAGTGGCTTACGCGGTCTCATCCTCCGGCGCGGGCGACACGGCCGCTGTTAAAGAAATCGCGAAGAAAACTTCAGGCGGGCTTGAGATCACGCTCGTATCCGCTCCTCCTCGCACGATGGAAGAGATGAAAAAGATGATGGAGCAGATGGGCCAAACAGAGATGCAGAAGATGATGAAGGAGAAAGGAATGGGCGGCATGATGGAGATGCCGTCCGAGCGGCCCACTCACTGGCTGGGCGTGATCGTCCTCGAAAGCAAAACGAAAAAGTTCGTTCCGAATCTCAAGGTAACTTTGACGGCAAAGGGTCCGGTAACCCGAAACGTCGACCTCATGCCGATGCTCGGAAGTTATGCCCAAAATATCTCGCTGCCTTCAGGGCGATATGACGTCCTTGTCAGAATCGCTTTTCACAAAGAAGAAAAGAAACCGGTTGAGGTCCGCTTTCAGATGAACAGTTAAGAACCGCCTCAGCGGTTTGGAGCAGGCAAACGGTTGAAGCCCTAGAAATAAAATGAAACGTAGGTATTGCATGATTCTGCCGATTTTTATCTTAGCTGTCTTGATATTCCCGTCACTCCTTTTTCAAGCTTATCAGCCCCCATCCGTTTACTCTTCTGATCGCGCCCTTTTAAAACCAGTCAAATCCATCTCGGATGAATTTCACAACCACATCCATGGTCTTGGTTACGACAGCCAAAATCGACGGTTATTTGTCGCCACACATTACGGCCTGTTCATTTGGAAAGATGGCAAACTGTTCCAAATGGGTGAAGTCCGCGACGACTTCATGGGCTTCTCACTCCATCCGACGAACCCCAACGTGATCTACACGAGCGGCCATCCAAAAACCGGTGGCAACATGGGAGTCATGAAGTCGGAGGATGGCGGCATGACATTCAAAAGAATCTTGCAAGGCCTTCAGGGAGAACCCGTTGATTTCCATTCCATGACAATCAGTCCCGCAAATCCGACGATTTTGTACGGCTGGTTTAAAGGGAAGCTCTATCGTACTAAGGACGGCGGAAAAACATGGGCGCTCGCTTCGGCACGAGGTATGCCTCAACAAGGCTTTTGTTTTGGGGCCCCATGCCTTTCTGGGGATACTAAAGATGAGCGCAGCGCTTATGCCGGCACACCCAAAGGGTTGCTGGTTTCGCATGATTTTGGAGAAAACTGGAGTCCGGTGAATGCAAGCTTAGGCGGCGTTGCCGGGGTCGGAGTTGATCCCTCCAATCCTCAACGTTTGTTCGCGTTCAGTGAAAACCTTCGCCTCGCATACTCGCCGAACAAAGCAAAGAGCTGGCAGGCAAGGAATAACGGCTTAAAGCTCTCCCGTGACGAATTCATCTTCGCTTTTGCATTTGACCAAAAGAATTCGAATCAGCTTTTTGCCGCTACCCCAGAACGAATCTTACGGAGCGCAGATGGAGGTCAGAACTGGGAGAAGATTCTCTAATTTAAATTGACGCGAGTGATCAAAACAAAACACTCTACAGTCTATTTTCATCTCAATTGCATTGAGGCCTCGTGACCTCCATCGTTTGGAACCTTCGGATAAGGTCTCTTGACTCTCCAGCTAAGGGGAGGGTTTAGAAGGAATTTAGCATGAAGCCATTAAAAATAGGTGAAGTGGCTAAAGAAGCTGGCGTCTCCGTGAAGGCGATCCGGGTCTACGAGAAGATCGGGTTGATACCAGCTCCAAATAGGCTGTTTTCATCCGGTTACAGGCTTTATACGGAGCGCGATGTAAGGCGGCTAAGGCTTATCAAAAGGGTTAAGCTCCTCGGCATTAGGCTCTCGCAGATTAAGGAAATTGTCGCGTCCTTGAAGGGAGAAGGCTGCGATTGCAACAGGATTCAGCCTCGTCTTCAAAAACTGGTCGACGAGCAGCTTGACGAAATTGACCGGAAGCTGCGCGAGCTAATGCTCCTGAGGACGGAGCTCAAAAAGATCAAAAAGGGAAGCAATAAAGTTCCTCTTCCCGAAGGATTTTGTATCTGTTCCGAGATACCGGTGCAGCTAACGCGATCAGGTCGAGCCCTATCACCGTAGGGCAATAAAAAAGGTAGCCGTGGACTTGACTCTCCCCTTAAGGGGAAGGGTTATAGCATTAATTAAAGGTGGTAGCCCCAATGAGCGAAAAGAAAAGGACGGCTAAAAAAACTCTACAGGTCCTGCCAAGCGAAATGATGACGATCACTGCCGAAGCAGCGGAAAAAATTAAAAATGCTTTGCAGCGGTACTCGGCTTCGGGTGTACGAATCCAGGCAAAGCGAAATGAAAGAGGTGGCGTGTCGTTTAACCTGGATGTGGAAGATAAAGCCCACTCGGACGATCTGGTGTTAGAGGACAAGGGGGTCAAACTCTTCGTGGATCCATCGAGTACGCAGTATGTTCAAGGCATCGAGATTAGATATGTCACAACGGAAAAAGGGTCTGGCTTCTCCATCGTCAACCCCGGAGGCTGACGCCCTGGCTGAGGCTGAAGAGCCCGGAGTTAGGCAGGTTGCCTGACCAAGTGATCTAAAAAGAAAGGGGGTGAAATTATGAGCTGTGGGACAGGAGAATGTGGTTGCGGCTGCGAGGAGCTAGTCGAGCTGAGCGCGGGGAGAAGCTTGCCTGTGATTGAAGAGGCCATGGATTGCGGCGATGGAAGCTGTGGCTGTGGATGCGTTGATGTTTCAGAACTCGATCGCGTCGAGGCCGGAGAGTGATCGGGGGCGCCGTACCCTCGGGCTGGCGCCGATGGTTGCCGTGGTTCGGCGCTCTGGTCGGCGTGGCGACGCTCGCTTGGCTCCTGCGGGGATTCGAGTTCGACCGCTTCCTCGCGGTCCTTGCCGATGCCGACGTTCGCTACGTCGCGCTGGTGCCGCTCGCGATTGCGGCCGAGCAGTTGGTGCGGGGCTGGAAATGGCGCCAGCTTCTTTCTCCGCTGCGTTCCATCGGCACACTGCCCCTGTTCGGCGCAATTATGGCAGGCTACCTGCTGGGCCTGTTAGTTCCTTTTGGCTTCGCTGCGTTGGCACGCTCTTGGCTGGTCGCCCGCCGCGCAGGATTGCCGATGAGTTCGGTGCTCGCGACGGTGGCGCTCGACCGGCTGACCGACGGCGTGGTCTTCGCTCTTCTGGTTCCGGTCGCGCTGCTGCTGGTCGTCTTCCCTGATCCGACCGGAGGCATTCGCGCTGGGCTGGTCTGGGGCGCAGCGGGAAGCCTCGTGCTTTTTGTCGTTCTGCTCTTCGGCTTCGTCGCTTACAAACGCGGAGTGCTACGCCCGGATGGTTTTTCGATGCGCCTCCTTGGCCGTCTGCCGACGCGCCTTGCCGGGCCTGTGCGGCGCGTTTCCGCCTCCTTCGCCGAAGGCATCGTTTGGCCGCGCGAATTGGGACGCGGCCTCGGCATCGTGCTCGCCAGCGTGGCGATTAAGCTTATCGCGGCCACCCACCTCATGTGGGCCGGCCTCGCCATGGATGCGGGACTGCTGCCGGCACATTACCTCTTCGTTATGGTATTCCTTGGCTTCCTTGTGATCCTGGGGCACTTTGCGCGGATCACCGGCAGCTTCGTTATCGGCGGGATTTTCGCGCTCGGCCTGTTCGGCGTCTCGGAGGAGCGGGCGCTCGCCATGGTGCTGGTCGTGCAAGGGGCAAGCATACTGAGCGTCGCCGGCATCGGCACTCTCGCGCTGTGGCGCCAAGGCGTGGCGCTCTCCGAGCTGCGCGCCGCTGGAGCAGCCAGTGCGAGCACTGCCTGATCGCACTCGGCGCTTCTGGCACATCTCGACCGCCGGAATCTTCTTTCAAGGCGAAGCGGCAGCCGTCGACACGAGCACTTATTTGACACACATCACGGAGAGTTTAGATAGCCGTTTCAAATGAAGTCATCGAGCGTGCATTCACCCTGACAGACAATCCGCCCGATGTTGACAAGTAAATGGAACTTACGTAGCTCGTCGATTGTTGTATGAGTGTTATGCGAAGACATCTCTGAGAAGACGACACATACCTTGCTGATGGCAGGAAGAAGTGGGAACTGAGATAAGCATTGTCTGACATTTAAGGTTTGCGACAGCGTAACCGGACGCGATGCGGTAAGAGTGAAGCGCCGGACGGATTGACTTTCGGTCAAGAAGGAGCAAAGATTAAACTAATGAAGCGGGCCAGAAAGAATCTAGTTGTCTTTGGTCTCATCCTGTTCTTCGCGTTCGGAGTTTTGTGCGCGAGTATGGCCGCTCCCGGCGAATCTCTTGCCGCGGTAACCGGCTGCTCGCAAAACAGCGGTGGTATGGCGATGAATGGATGCGAGTATCCCAATTTCTGCGGATCCAGCTCGTCTTCCAATTTTCGCATAGCGCTCAGATCGTCATGTCCGGACGATCTTTCCAAATACGTCTTTAGTTTCGTTCTCGCAGAAGTTTCGACAGACGCTTCCAGCAATGCCCCGCTTATGCTAGCGAACGGGCGGGCGGGCGGCTCTCCCCTCACACCGCTCAAAGTTTCCGTTCGTCTTTTCAATTCCGTCCTGAATCTCTGATTTCGCGCCCTCTCTGAAATTCTCGGGGTTTTATTTAATTTCAGGTCTTCTATTCAGGAAGAACTGAGTTCGCTAACTGTTCCAAGGAGGATACCAATGAAAACAATCACTTTGGCTGTTTTAGTGTCTATTGTTCTCTCAGGATTGGCTCTCGCTTCTCAATCGGGCGAGCCGAAGGATCATACATCCATGATGCAAGAAATGATGAAGGGAGAAAAGGGTATGGAAGGGATGAGCGGTATGGGTGGAATGATGCGGATGATGAAGATGATGGATCAATGCAGCGCGATGATGGAATCATCGCGCAATTCTGAAGAGTCAAAGGAAAGCCACAAGTAGTCCGAATGGAGCAGGGGTACCCGCCCCTGCTCCTTTATTGCTGGGGACGCTTTCATGGCAGTTCGATGGGTCTCAGTGGGTATGGTCGTTGTGACCCTTGTTGTCCTAGGCTTCCTAGGTCTGCGCGGGGTTTTCTTTCAGACAGATAAGCGAGCCGTCACCGTACCAGATAGTTCTCTAAAGAAGCTCGGGATTGAGACGCCTGAAAAGAAAACCGCAGCGCCTGATTTCACGCTGGAGGATCCGGCGGGAAGACAAGTGAGCCTAAAGGAACTCAGGGGGAAGGTGGTGTTTCTTAATTTCTGGGCTACCTGGTGCCCGCCCTGCATTCAAGAAATGCCGACGATGGAGAAACTTCATCAGGAAATGGAAAAAGCCGGGTTAGTTATTCTGGCTATCGATTTTCAGGAGAGCCCGGAGGAGGTGAAAGAGTTCTTCACGAGACACAATCTCACCTTTACAGCGCTCCTGGACCGAGACGGGAAAGTCACCGAACTCTATCAGGCCTGGGGGTTGCCAATGAGCGCCATTGTCAACAAGCGAGGGGAACTTATCGGAAAGGTTGCCGGTTACAGAGACTGGCACGGCGAGGAAGCCAAAGCATTTTTTCGTGGCTTGCTAGCCGAACAACTCTAATCGAGGCCGAACATGATGGATGGAATGGGAATGATGACCTGGGGCATCTTTAGCTTCCTTCTGGGCTTGTTAGTGATTTTTCTCGTGGTGGTAGCTGTTGTTGCTGGGGTGAAATGGCTATGGGGCCAAAAGTTTCCCTTCGTCATGCAGGCGGGCGACAGCCCTTTGGACATTCTTAGGAAGCGCTATGCCAAGGGGGAGATTAACAAGGATGAGTTTGAAAGGATCAAGAGGGATATCGGGTAACTGCCCGCTATCGTAACGCTATGACCAAGCTATTAGCAGTGACATCGGGCCTTTTGCTCATCCTGGGGCTCTTTTTCGTTTACGAGTCTGGTTACGATCAAGCCCCGGTCGTTCAAGCTGGAGTGGATATCAAGCTTGGCGAAAGAGTCTATCTTGAGAACTGCGCTACGTGCCACGGTCAAAAAGGAGATGGCAAAGGACCAGAGGCTCATAGACTGAAGACCAAACCCAGAGACTTCACCACCGGCAATTATAAGTTTCGTTCAACTCCTTCGGGATCTCTTCCTCTGGATGACGACATCTTTAGGTCGATTTCTAGGGGCGTAAGGACGACAAGTATGCTGGCCCAGCTCCACCTCTCCGAGAAGGAGAGGTGGGCTGTCACGAAATATCTCAAGACGTTCTCGGAGCGATTTAAGTCTGAGAAGTCTCTTAAGCCGATTTCAATCCAGACGAAGCCGTCTTTTAGTGCGGAGTTGGTTGCTCTCGGAAAAGTGATGTATGAGGAAGCCGGTTACGGACAGTGCCATGGTCCTCGGGGTAGAGGAGATGGCTCGTCTGCGAACGAACTGAAAGAGGAATCGGGAAATCCTATCGTTCCTGCAAACCTTACCCTCAAGCCTTTCAAATCCGGTCCTAACCCGGAGGATCTTTACCGAACCGTTAGTACCGGTCTCAACGGAACGCCAATGCCTTCGTATGCCGATTCGCTTACGGCAAGAGACCGATGGGCCTTCGTCTCGTATGTCCTCTCCATTGCGACACGCGATCGGCCGAGAGGGATGATGGGTCTTGTCGAAGAAGAAGTGGAAGGAATGAGAATCGACATGCGAGCGGCGATGGCGAGAATGATGGGCGGCAGAGGAATGATGGGAAGAGGCGGCGGCATGATGGATCGCAACATGCGCGACATGATGAAGGATATGATGGGAAGATAGATATTATGCAGAAGAAATTTCATTTGTGGTTATTGATTGCGGCAATCTGGCTAGGAGCGCCGATAGGTGTCGTAGCTCAGGAAAGAAAATCACCGGCCTTTGAACATGTCCATTCGCTCGCTATGGACTCTGGCGGGCGAACCTTATTTTTGGGCGCTCACACCGGGCTCTTTCGCAGCGATGACGGCGGCCGATCCTGGAAGCGAGTGCCCGTCTCGGCCAAACAGTCTCATCTGGACGTGATGGCTGTTACGTTCGATCCGCGAGAACCCAAGACAATTTATTTAGGCACACACGAGGCGGGGGTGTTCAAAAGCACCGATAGCGGTGCCATCTGGAAGCAGGCGAACAATGGTCTTGTGGGAATGGATGTTCACGGCCTCGCCGCACGCTATTTATAAGAAGTTTTTTATCCTGTGCGCCATCTTGCTAGCGAGCTTGCTCTCTACACCGATTACAGCCGCTGAGAAAACAAGAGTCAGCATAGCCGTGGATGGGATGTTCTGACCCATATGAGCATACGGGGTCACTAAGGCCCTGACACGCCTGGAAGGCGTGGAGAATGTAACGGTAAGTCTTGAGAAAGCTGAAGCGACTTTCGATCTGAAACCTGGCATAGAACTCAGGCCCGACACTCTTGGAAAAATAGTTGCGGATGCTGGGTTTATACCCAGGAATTTCTTCATTACGTCACGGGGCAAATTGATTGAAAAGGATGGAAAACTTGCCTTTCAGCCGATCGGTTCGCCGCAAACCTTTTCCCTCGTGCCAAACGAAAAACTAACACAGCTTGGAGTCGAAGGATTGAAAGAGGTAGGTTTAGTGGCCAAGGTGGTTGGTGTGAAACCGCCTCTCTCGTTAGAAATTAAAGATTACAATAAATAGCCTCTCCGCCCACCTGGTCCGACCTGGACCGGCGTGGGCGCCTGATCATGTTTCAATTCCTGCAAGATTCTTGGTTCTTCAGCTGGGAGCTTTTCAAGTTCATGATCCTGTTTTATCCGATCTGGCTTCCGGGATTTATTGTCGCCGGACTGGTTACATGTCGTTTCGGGTATCAGGCCTGGATCTCTATCACTGCGAACTCAAGAGTCACTCTTCCTGGGCTGTTTCGCGCAGTTGGCGTTGGAGTTCTCGGAAGCGTGGGGCGGAAGACAAGTGTCAATGCCATGCCGGTTCTTCTCAAGGGAGGTGTCCCTCCGTTTGTCGCGTTCGCCTATCTGATCGCGAGCCGCAATTTGACGATTCACTTCTGGTCTATCTACGCGCTTTCACTCGGCGCGGAGTTCGCTACCGGACAAGCGTTGGGTGCTTTAGTCATGGTCCTGGCTGCTACGCCCGTTATTCACCGGCTGGCATTGTGTTCAGTCGCAGGATCAATTCCCGGGCCATTGAGTGCCGGAGATCTGTCATCGGAACATTCTCAGTCTTTGCCTTGGAACACACTGCTATTGTCACCCACGGGTTGGTGGGCTGTCCTGAAATTCATGGGTCGCGAGTCCGGTCGATTAGCTCCGTCTCTTGCTCTTGGGATTCTCTTCGGGGGTGTTATTTTCGCTGCGGGGCTTCAACCGTGGTGGCCAAGGTTCGCTGAGATTTTCGGTCACGCCACCTTCCTGTCCGATCTCGCCAATGCGTTCGTAGGCGCAGCACTGTCGTTTGTGTTATCGCTCTCCCCGGTTGGAAATATTCCCGTCGTTCACGCTCTATTTAAGGCCGATGGCTTAGGCTATCCGGGAATAATCAGTTTCTGCTTGGCGAGCGTGATTCACCGAAAAGATATCAAGGCTTATGCGAGTGCCTTTAAGCAAGGCAAGAGGGTTTGGTTGCTTGCCGGACTTTTATACGCGGGGGCGGTTCTTGGGGGTCTTGGTTCTACCTGGATTTATGCTGCCTTTGATTTTCGTCCAAGCCTTCCGCCGATCAAACTTGCGGGCAAGCTTCTGGAGGCTTTTCTTAATTACTTGAAGCATTAAGCTCTCAGAGCCGCATTTCGTCTCTGTTCCAAAAACGCCTTTGCGTCGTCGGGCAACGAAGTGAAGTTCAGAACGATCTGAGTGGCACCGTTGTCGCTCGTGGGATTCGATTGTAACACTCTGGCATAAACTTCAGAAATGCGCGCATCATGAGGAGCCAAACGGATCTTGAGGTTCATGTTCTCTTCCACCGCTCCGTCCAAAACGCCCTCTGCACAGTTTTCGGAGAGTCTCTCGATTCGGCCGGCAATGCCGTTGTCGGAAACGGTCTTTCCTTCCAGTATGAAAGACTCGATTGCAAGCGGTGGATCCAAATCAAGAAAACGCTCCGGCCCTTTTTCTGGCATCTCGCAGGGATATTTTCCATCCAGCCCCTTGACTTCATAGACCTGAATCAGCTCATCGAGCCCTTTAAACTGCAAATCCCAAGTGTAGCCTACCCTTACGACATCTTTCACCCGCTCATAGGTTGCCTGAGAAATAATCACCTGTCCGCCTACGGTGTGGGACTCAAGCCGGTAGGCGACATTGATGGGCATACCCAGGGCGCCATACTTGGTTCTTTTCTCTGAGCCGATATTTCCGACAATGACCTCGCCCGTGTTGATGCCGATCCCCATGTGGAGTTCAGGAAGCCCGCGCTTTCTTTGCTCGGCGTTGATCTCAACCAAAGCGCGCTGCATTTCCACGGCGCAAGCTATCGCCCGCTCAGGATCGTCCGGAAAAGCCAAAGGAGCTCCAAAAAAAGCGAGAATGCCGTCGCCCTGAAACTCGTCCACCGTTCCGTGGTAGCGGGTGATGATGTCAACCATCGGCTGCAAAAAGCGGTTCACGAGTCGAAGTATCTCGTCCGGCTTCATGCGCGACGACAGCGTGGTAAATCCCCGCAGGTCAGACACCAAAAAGGTAACCTCTCGCAGTTCCCCTCCGAGCTTGAGTCCGTCCGGAGAGTTCAATAGCTCCTCGACGACCTCTTGGCTGAGGTAGCGGCCAAACGTGTCGCGAATGAAATCGCGCTGCCTGAGACCGCCGAGCATGTTCTCAAACGCATGAGCCAACCGGGCGACTTCGTCTCTGCTGCGTCTTCTCGGAATCGTCACGTCCAGGTTGCCGCGGCTCACTTCTTCGGCGGCCCACGTCAGATTTTGCAATACGCGCAGCATGCGCGAGGACGCAATACCAAACAGAACCAGCCCAATCGCCAGTACGCCCGCCGTAAGGCCGAATAATCGGAGGGTGTTCGACTGCACCTGTTCAGCGACCGGCCTGGCAAATTTGTTCAGCATCAAAATAGCAACGACTTGTCCGTTCAGCTTGAGCGGCGCATTGATTTGGAGAAACTGGTCGAATTCCCTATTCCCTACCTTCCCACCGAAGAGCTGGCTGTGCATCATTCGGCCGGCTTGCCAAGTGTCTTCGGTGCTTTGGTATGTGGCGGGAAACAAACTATGGATGTGTACGGGGCGACCGATGTCGAAGATCGAGCGATTCCCCGTGGGCGAGCAGGGGTTGTTTCGCGCGGTTGGAGAACACGGATTAGCGGCGCCCTGAGAAGTCTCGCTTGAACCCCGGTACGCGTTGGCACCAACGGCAATGTACTCAAAGCTGCCGTCATCTCTCCGTCGCATGAGGACAGCATTGTCAAGCGCAAATTCTTTTTCAATTCGACTAAGAGCCTGAAAGGCGTCCTGATAGGCGTTGGTTTCCTTATCCGAAGCCGTTCTCAGGGCATTGATCCCATTCGGATCCAGCCAACTAGCTCCGCGCTCTGCAATAAACTCAAGCTGCGAGGCCAAGACTTTGATCTCATAATCCCGGCTATCCTGATAGTAGCGAAAGGCTAGCGGCACCAC